>Ga0265297_10011042_pt1 | contig 11164 bp, 12 predicted proteins | sample Munlanlwell13791_FD_192502 | JGI IMG/M metagenome (GOLD analysis project Ga0265297, IMG submission 192502) | Leachate microbial communities from a municipal landfill in Southern Ontario, Canada - Leachate well 137-91 | ecosystem: Engineered > Solid waste > Landfill > Unclassified | place...
ATCAAAATTAACCAAGTTGTATTGTTGCATCCCCGATGTTTAATATTTCTTGGTTAATTTTGATTTTTAGATATTTTTCCTTTGCGAGCTTATCAAAAACTTCTTTGGTTAATCCGCAATATTTATCAGTAAAAAATGTTTTCCAAAGGATATTTTTTTCATAATTGTAATAATGGCCACTGCTGGATGCGGAAGCTATACTCAAACTTTTTTCCCTTCTCTCAAAATCAGCCCTTTTGCCTCTATATGCTTTTATGTAAGCGTCGGCCAAAAATTCGTTTGAAAATGATATTAGATTATTCTCCAATAAATTTTTAAATGATGCTAACAAATGGTAATTATTTATTTTTGTCTCTTTTTCAAGATAGTCAAAATCTATTGGTTTATTTTCAAAAACATCGCTTTTTAATAAAAGCAATTTATAAAAACATAACTCGTGGGTTTCAAGATGTTTAACCGGCATTTTGGAGGGTTTAATTGAATTTTGGCTGATTTCCTGATATTATAACTTTAAATAGATTAAATATCAATATTTTAGGGTAAACATTAAAGATACTTAATTTTTATAAAAAAATATAATTAAATTTTATGGAAATTTTTAAAAATAGGAAACAGCCATCTCCGCCGAAGCAAGCCCAGCCGGAATCAGATTTATCAGAGACAATGAATACGCTGGAATCCTCAGGAATCAAAGTAGTGAAAAAAGAAGGTTGGGCGGTTCAGTTCGTCCCAAAGAAAAAATAGCATTACCACGATTTCACTACCAAAATTTGGCTTATAACTAAAATTATATGAAATACACTAAAATAGCTAAACAACTAGGGAGTAAGGGGGGCAAGAAATCCGCGCAAGTTCGTTTCAGCGGTCTTACTAAAGAACAAAAAAGCGAACTTATGAGAAAAGTCCGACTAACACCAAGACAAAAAAAGGAAGTTGACTTAATGATGAACGAGTCGATAGAATCATTAAGAAAGGTTTCCTAATTATTTGGAAGATGACTTGTTGAGAGAATCCACACTCTCATCCATCATCTCATCTACCTCTTTTTTTTGCTCAGCAGTATAACTAATTGGTAATAGCTTTGTATTACATTACCTAAATATCAATACCAACTCACAAATATGCTTTCCGACGAAAAAATTGACCAGAGTTTATAGCTCTTTACAAAAACCGCTTCGGGAGAAAATTGAGCCGAGCGGAGGCGTATGAGAGGGGAATTAAATTAATGCGTCTTATATAATTAATTTATAAACCTATGACAGAACAAGGATACAACAATTTACAAAAGAGACGCGAGGAAACGGAAGAGCCGAAGGACTCTTCGCCTACAAAAAAATTGTCGCAGGCGAAGAAAAAAAGGTTTTTCCAAATAGTTGGGTATCCCAAAAAAAATAATTAGAAATTTTTATGGTAAAAAGAGATTTTCAAAACTGGCCTAAACCAGAGCTGGTAAAAGAATTGAAAAAATTGGAGAAGCGCAAGAAATACGGGATTGTTTGGGAAGACAAACCGGAAGAAGTGGCCGAACTCTGCAAGACGAAGCTCCCAATTTTGGAAGAAGCAAAAAGTAAAGAGATAAAAACTGATGAGAAAAAACCAGTCAACATTATGATTGAGGGCGACAATTACCACGCCCTCTCTGTTTTAAATTATACTCACAAAGGCAAGGTTGATGTTATCTACATTGACCCGCCGTATAACACGGGCAATAACGATTTTATCTATAATGACAAATTTGTTGATAGGGAGGATAGTTTTAGACATAGCAAGTGGCTCTCATTTATGGAGAAGCGCCTGAAGTTAGCAAAAAATTTATTAAAGTCAGCGGGAGCAATTTTTATTAGCATTGATGACAATGAGCAAGCTCCATTAAAAATGTTGTGTGATGAAATTTTCGGCCAAAATAATTTTATTGCAAATATTGTTGTGCAAAGTAATCCCAGAGGTTCACAATCCAGCAAACATCTCGCGGAAGTTCACGAGTATGTAATGGCCTATGCTAAGTTAGAGGATAAATTTAAAATTAAAGGTCTGACAAAGAGCGAGGAAAATATATTAGAATATTCGTATACCGATAGCCGAGGTAAAAAATACCGGCTACTTGGTCTTAGACAGAGAGGTGGAGAATGGAGAAGAGAGCAGCGACCTAAAATGTTTTATCCATTTTATGTCAATCCAAAAGATAATTCAGTTTCTTTAGAAAAAACAAAATATCATACAATAGAAAGTTTACCCAAAAGGCCTACGGGAGAAGAGGGCCGGTGGGGATGGTCTAAAGAGACCGCAAGAAAAAATTTATCCTTGCTCGTAGGAAAAAAAGTTTCCAGAAAAGGAACTACTGATTTTTACGACATCTTTCGCATTGATTATCTCTTTGACGACGAGGGCAATGAGGTATTGTCAAAACCAAAAACTATCTGGATAGAGAAAGAGCTAAACTATCAAAATGGTAGAAACGAAATAAAAGATATTTTTGGCAAGGATATTTTTGATTATCCAAAGCCATCTTTTTTGATTAGAAAAATTATAGAAATGACCGGAAACAAAAACTCTTTAGTGCTGGATTTTTTTGCAGGTTCTGGCACAACGGGGCACGCTGTTTTGGGTTTAAACAAAGACGACGGTGGCTTAAGAAAATTTATTCTTTGCACAGATAATGAAAATAATATCTGCACAGACATCTGTTATCCTCGCATAAAAAGGGTGATTAGCGGCTACAAAAATCAAAGGGGAGAAGAAATAGAGGGGATTAGTGAAAATTTAAAATATTATAAAACCGACAAGACGACTTTTGTAGATGCCGAGCCAACAGATGAGAACAAAGAAAAAATGGTGGCCAAGTCAACCGAGATGCTTTGCTTAAAAGAGGGTTGCTTTGACGAGGTTAAAAAGGGTAAGGATTTTAAAATATTTAACAATCAAGGCAAGTATTTAGGCATTATCTACGCGGACGAAGGCATCGCGCCGTTTCAAGAAGCCATAAGAAAATTAAATAAAAAGGCCAGCGTTTATGTATTTTCTCTGGACGAAAGCGCGAGAGAAGACGAATTTAAAGCCGTGGCCGACTTGGTGGAGTTAAAACCAATACCGGCGGTTATTTTAAATGTCTATAAAAGAATTTTTATATGATTAAGTTAAGGGACTATCAAAAGCAAGCCGTAGAAAATTTGTGTTTAAAATTAAATACCAGCTTAAAATCCAGCGATAACGAAATCGTTGTTTTTCAAGCTCCCACCGGCTCCGGCAAAACAATGATGGTAGCCGAAACTCTAAAAGAGATTGTTGAGGATAGAGAAGATGATAAGAAATTTTCTTTTATCTGGGTTTCAGTCCGAATGCTCCACGAGCAGAGCAAAGATAAATTGGAGGCGTATTTTGAAGACGACCGACTTATTGAATGTTCTTATTTTGAGGATTTGGAAGACCGAAAAATTAGAGAAAATGAAATCCTTTTTATAAACTGGCACAGCATAAACAAAAAGGATATAAACATTTTTGTTAAAGAAAATGAGCAAGACAATAATTTAAACAGCATTGTTAAAAATACCAAAGAAGAAGGCCGAGAGATTATTTTGATTATTGATGAAAGCCATCACACAGCCAATTCGGAAAAATCAAAAGAACTCATCGCCACTATTTCTCCCAAAATCACGCTGGAAGTTTCCGCCACTCCCAATCTTCGGGAAGGCGCGGACGAAATGGAAAAAGTGCGATTGTCTGATGTTAAGGCGGAAGAAATGATTAAGTCGGAAATTGCCGTCAACCCAGAATTTTTAAATGTAGAGATAAAATCCCAAAGCTCGGACGAACTGGTAATCGGGCAAGCGTTAAAAAAACGGGAGGAGCTGGCCAAAATGTATGAAAGGCAAGGGTCAAAAGTTAATCCGCTTGTTTTAATCCAGCTCCCAGACAAGAAAGGCGAGCTCACGGATAAAAAGGAGGAGATAACAAAAATTTTAGAGAAATTTAAAATTACGATTAAAAACGGCAAGCTGGCCATCTGGCTTTCAGAGGATAAATCAGACACTCTGCCAAACATTGAAAGAAACGACAACGAGGTAGAGGTTTTGATTTTCAAACAAGCCATAGCGCTTGGCTGGGATTGCCCCAGAGCGTCCATTTTGGTTATTTTTAGGGAGTCAAAGAGCTTTCAGTTCACAATCCAGACCATCGGCAGAATAATGAGAATGCCGGAGTTAAAATACTACTTGAAAGAGCCGGAATTAAACAAGGGCTATATTTTTACCAATCTGGCCAATATAAACATTACCGAGGACTACGCGAGGGACTACATCACAATTTACGAAGCGAAAAGAGACGAAAAAATATATAGCAAAGTGGCCTTGCCGTCGGTCTTTTTGAAAAGACAAAGAGAGCGGACGCGGTTGTCGGGAGAATTTATTAAGATTTTTCAAGAAGTGGCAAGGGAGTATAAATTAAAAGACAAAATAAAATCATCGCCGTCAAAAATTGTGAGCCCAATAATCGCCGACGGCAAAATTGAAAATATTGATAAGGTCGGCGAAATTGAAAGCAAGGGCAAAATAGAGATAAAATTAAACAATCTGGAATTACAAAATCGTTTTGACAGATTTATTTTTCAAAACTGCTCGCCCTATGCGCCATCGGACTCAAGCGATAGAATGAAAAACGCTCTTTATAAATTTCTTGAAGTTAATTTTGGCATAAAAAAATACAGCCCAGCGGCGCAAAAGGTTGTTTTAGGTAAAGAGAATATCCAGCCGTTGGTTGATGTTGTAAACTTGGCAAAAGAGAGATATAAGGCGGAAGTGGTGGAAAAATTAAACGAAGTTAGAGAGCGGGTTGATGTGCCGGAGTGGGAAGTGCCGATTGTAGTTAATTACAACAGCCATTATAAAAAAGAGGCCTATCAAAAATCCGCGATGAAGCCCTTTTATACCAGCAAGCCGAGCGAGCCGGAAAAATTATTTTCTGATATGTTAGAAGATGATAAAAAGGTAGTGTGGTGGTTTAAAAATGGCGAGAGCGAGGTAAAATATTTTGCCGTGCCATATAAAGACGAGAACGGCGTGGATAGGGCTTTTTATGTTGACTTCATTTTCAAACTAAAAGACGGCACAATCGGGCTTTTTGACACAAAGAGCGGAATGACGGCCAAAGATGCCGGTTCTCGCGCCGAAGGCCTCCAGAGATACATTAAGGCGCAGAATAAGCGAGGTAAAAAGGTTTGGGGCGGGATTGCGATTTACGAAAATGGGAGCTGGCGGTATAACGACAGCGAAAAATACGAATACAACCCTAACAACCTTTCAAGCTGGGAGATTTTGGAGTTAGATAAATAACTTGTGTATTTTCCACGACAAAAGCGTAAAAAAATTGAATGAGAATAACGGCGGATATGATATTTTGCAAATTAAACAATGAATAAAAATTTGAATCTCAAAAAAATTGAAAAAATATCTACCCTTGCTTTTGATAACGGCTTAAGATTACATTTTGATTCAATACTTTTATTTTTTAATAAAAGCTGGCCGAGCGCTTTCCATTTATCAATATTGGCAATGGAAGAATTTGGTAAGGCAAAATGGTGTGACTCCTTTGTTTTTTATACCTCTCCGCTGGAAAACAGGGACGCCGAAGAAGAAAATAAATGGCTTAAACTACTTTACAACCATAGAGAAAAACAATGTGCATTTATTGAGGAAGAAATTTTTAATTACCCTCCAAAATTCTTTGATTTAGTCAAAGGAGGCGGCCTAGAAAAAGCTAAACAATACGCAACTTATGTGGGGCTTAGAAAAAACAAGGACAAAATAGAAATATCCGGTAAAATCTATTATCCACAAAGAATCCGAAAAGAAAAAAGTAAAAGGCAAATTACCCTAATTAATGATTACTTGCTTGATTTAATATCCGGTAAAATCAGCGGTAAATATTTGGTTGATAATGAAAAAACTGAATCAAAATTAAACAGAAAATTACTGAATAAATTAAAAAGTATCTGGCCTCATCAAAATAAAAAGAGAGATTATTATAAAACTTATTTTAAAAAATGGAAAAAATTAAAAACTTAATAATAAAATTTGATTTAAAATGATTTCAGATGGGGCATTAAAAAACTTCCAAAAATTATATAAAAAGCATTTTGATAAGGACTTAACAGACCAAGAAGCTCTGGAAAGTGCGACGAAACTAGTAAGATTGGTTGAAATAGTTTATAAGCCAATGACAGAGGGCGACGCGGCACGCTTTAGGGTAAATAATCATTGACTTTTAGGGCTAAATTTTGCTATATTTAATTTGACCCAAGTATTCATACCATTTCTGAATATCCTGTATAATGGGGTTTAAATTCTGAATACAGTGGTCTACCAAAGAGGAATTGACTATGGCCAATTCTTTTTTTGTTTGTAAGATTGGCGACAATTTCGGGGTTTGAAATTTTTTATAGTCGTAAGTCGGCTTTTCGGCAAAAATCAAACCCTGAATTTTTATTTGCTGTTCAAAGGTGGCGTTCTCCCAATGTTCTGGGAGATTTTTAATAAAATCAAAAACATAATCAACCGCTTCGTCAATTTTAAATTCTTCTAATTTATTTTCGCTTAAATCAGTTTCTTCAATATCAATTTTTGTTTTTAGCTCGCCGAAGGCCTCTTTGAAATCTTCGTCGGGCAACAAATCTCTTTTTTTCATTTCAATCAATTTTGTTTTTTCTTCCCTTAATTCTTCCACTCGCTTAATTCTGTTTTTTCTGTCTTGGTTTATTTTTTTATACTCCTCCTCCCAAACATCAAGAATGGTGGCCTTAAAAGTATTAAGAAATTTATCTTTGGGAGTGATTGTCTTTAAATAATCCTTAAAGTCGTCTTCTACTTGTTTTTTAGCGATGGATTTTTTAGAAGCGCAATTTTTATTATAACAGCGGTAATACGGATACTGGCCTCCCCATCTGCCGGTCGCAAAATAGGCGGTTAGTGGTCTGCCGCAATAGGCACAAATAACAAAATGCCGGAGCGGGAAAAATTCGCTGGCTTGGCTTCTTGATATACTCTCGCCTCTATTATTGCGCCTCAAAATACCTTGGCATTTGTAAAAAGTTTCCTTATCAACCAATTTTTCGTGCACCCCTTCGTATTCGCCACCTTTCGTGGCCATAATGCCAATATAAAATTTTCTGGCAATTATCCTGTCTATCATCTGGGCTGATATTTCTCTGCCCGCCCAGCTTCTTAAACCCTTTTCGTTGACTTTGCGCCGGATTTCTTCAAGGGTGTAAAGACCAGTCGCATATTCGTCAAAAAGCCACTTAATCAACGGGGCTCGTTTTTTATCCAAAACTATAACTTTTTTATTAAATTCGTCTCGGCTGTTTAAATATCCAAAGGGCGCTTTCCAACACCAATAACCCTGATGGATTTTTTCCATCATACAAGCGGATACTCTCTGGCTTTTAATATCATTATCCAACTGGGCATTGGCCGCCATTACATTGCCGATAAATTTGCCGATGGGAGTGTCGTCAATCGCTTCCGTGGTGGAAACAAGTTTTATGCCGAGTTTGTTGATTAAAAAAAGTATGTTCGTGTAGTCGTTTACATTTCTGGTTAATCTATCTATTTTATAAACTATAATAAAATCTATGGCGCTGTCTTTCTGGCCACAAAATTTAATCATCTCTTGCAAGCTCGGCCTGTCGGTAGTTTTGGCGGACACGCCGTCGTCGTGAAACATTTTTACTATTTCAATGCCGTTGGCTTGGGCATAGCCGACACAATGCTTTTTTTGTTGCTCCAAACTAACTCCAAACTGTGCTTGGTCTTCGGTTGACACGCGGTAGTAAATTATTCCCTTTTTAGATTGGTTTGCCATAGTAAATTTATTATTTAACAAAAATGGGACGGTTTCTCGCTTTTGAACCCAACTACCGAAATGATAGCTGAAGCGATAGCCGCCCCATTCCTATGCCAAAATGATGTCTAAATTTTGGCACAAAAAATTTCGGTAGTCGGTTGGGTTCGTAATTATTATACCATATTTGCCGGTTTGTGGGTAGTTTTGATTAGCCCCTTTTCTCTTGCCCAATTATCAAAAGCCAGCCGCGCAAGCTGATATTGCGCATCACGAATACGCTCAATCTCCTCGTCGGATAAACCTTGAGCTTCGTCTCCCAGCAATTCTTTAAATTTGGGCAAGCTAATCATTATAAAATTATTTTACTTTTTATTTTTTATAAGTTCTCTCAATTCTTCCCATTCTTTTTTATCTACGCCTATGAATTGTTTAACCTCTCCTTGTCTTCCATCAAAATTTATATTTCGGATTATTTCTATTTGTCGTTCGTCATTAATCCGACCGTAGCCATAAGAACCAAAGGTTGTGCCCATATTTTCGTGGCCTAAATTTTGGCTAAAAGCTTTTTTCTGTTCTTCGGTTAGTGGTAATTTGCTTATTTCTTTTACTAATAAATGTCGGAAGGTGTGGGGGTGATAATATTTAATTCCCGCCTGTGCAAATCTTTTTTCAAATATTTTTCTGGGAGAGGTGGTATTTTTCCAAAAAGTCGGCTCAACCTTTCCCGAGCTGTAATAACTTAAATTATCCGCCCCATTCTCTCTTTTGGTGGCCGGAAAAATCGGGTCGGTCGGCTGGAATTTTTTATCTTTTTCCAAATAATCAAACCATTCAAGAAAATAATTTAGTGGCTCTTTGTAAGAAAATGGCACAATCGCGGTAGTGATATTTTTTGAATTTTTTGTCCATACTCCCATGGTGGGGTCTTGGTGAATAGTTAAATTTTTTTTATCAAAGCACTGCATAGACAAACTGATTATTGCGGCAATTCTCGCGCCGGTTAAAAAGGTTAGGGAGATTAAGGCCTTGTCTCTCATTTCTACTTCCGATTTGCCCGTGATATGCTCAATTACCGATTTAATATCCTCTAAAGCGGGGTATTCTCCATTTCGGGGCTGGGTAGCTGTTCTAATTTCGCCCATCGTTAAATTAAGATAATCAATGGCGGTCTGATTTATTTTTGATTTATAACCCGACTGTTTTGATAACCACTCAAAAAAGGTTTTTAGATGCCTTAAATTGCCATAGCAGAAAGATAAGCTAACCTCGCCTTCGGAGTGCACCTTCTTTTTGCTTTTTAGCCATTCCTTAAATTCTTCCGCTTTTGTTTTGTTAAAATTGGCAAAGTCGGCTTTACCGGTAAAATCCTCCCAAAGCCAAATGGCCTTCTCAAAGCAATCAATCGTTTTTGGAGAAAAACCCTTCGCGTTCTTTAAGTGGCCGTAGAATTGCCTTTTAACTAACTCGTTTTTGTATGTTGTCATCGCCATATTTTTACTTTTGAATGGTTAATTATAAATATTGGGACATTTACGGAGTAAGTTAAACAATCTATTAATCCCCTTGGCAGACCCGTATAAATTTATTGAGTTTAGTTCCGCAATGCTCGCAGTTTCCGATTTTATTTATTTGTTCCCAGTCGCCCTTGCCTATCTTTTTGCCAGTTTTAATCGTCTGTTCGCTCCCAGGCCGCGCCTTAACTGGCTTGTGGCACTTCATACAAAAATACTCGTTTTGTGCCAATTTAGGCCGTCTTTTAGTTTGCTTATTAGTAATAAATACTTTTAAATCTTCGCCCATCACAAGGGGGCGAGTGCCGCCTTCAATAACTTTTAAACCCTCTTTTATCCAGCGCGAGACGGTTTTTCTATCTATACCAAAAAGTTTGGCTATCTCGCTGGGAGAATAACTCGCTCTGCTTTTAATCAAACGGGTATTGTAATTAACAGCCATAAAGGAGGGTTTAACCTCAAGCCGTCGCCCCAAAACCGGCAACCCTCCAAAGGAAAAACCAGCGATGAGACAACGGCCAGAGATTTTTTCAAACAAAAAACAGGATTTAATCCTGTCTCTCCCTCTATTATAGATGACTGGTTCTAAAAATAACTTTGGACATTAAATTTGATGTCCAAAGTTATAATAATTTTATTTATATTCAATTAAACTGACTAATCTATTAATTCCAAAATTGTCTTACAAATATCCGGCGACTAATTTTTTTGTATTATTAGTTTATATCTCCCATTATTACTTGCCCTTATTTCAATCGGGACTCCCTCCTTACTAAACTTGTCTTTTAATCGGCTTATATTTTTTAGTGTAGCCCCCTCTGTGCTTTCAGCCCCTTTTGCTAAATTAGATATGGTTATCCAATCTCCCTCCACGATGATTTTGTTGTTTTTATCAATTTCTTCCCTAAATTCCCACAGATGATAAACAATTTTGAAAAACTTTGTTTCCTCATTTTCACCCTTACTTTTTCTGGACTTAAAAGATATAATTTTCTCTCCGTTGTTTATTTCTATCATTAAATTTTCTTGGTTTAATGTAATATTTCTTATCTTAATTTGTTGAATTGGTTGGGTGTTCTGCTCTTTTTCCGCTCCTTTCAATTTGTCGTCTCCCGTATTGGGATTATAAACAAAATTTGTATTTTGTAGGGGTTGAATAAAATCTCCCATCTTACGATTATTTTCTTCGGCTTCTTCTTGAATATCTTTTTCGAGTTTATCCAACAACATCTCTGTTTTTTTAATTTCGGCAATTTCTGCCTGATAGAATTTATTAGTAATGCCAATTTTAATTTTAATCGGGTCGCTCCACAATAGGTTAGAGGAGCTAAACAATTTATTTACTTCGTTTCTGTATTTTATATCCAAAACTTTTAGTAGCCCTTCTTTTTCCATCGCGAGCACAGTGTCAAGAAAATCATATAATAAAATGGCCTCTTGCCGGTCTCCATCGGTCGGGCGAATATCCATTTTATTTTTGGGAAAGATTTGAGCGTTGTCTATTAGTAATGACTCCGCGGGAAAACCGGCGCTAATGAGTTTTTTTATTGCATCGCTGATTTCCTTAACTTGTTTTGTATAGGCGTATTTAGTGCCGTCATTATATTGATTTTTAATAAAACCGCATAAATACTCATCTAAACATTCGGCCAATTTAATTTTATCTATGCTTATTTTAAATTTAAAATAATAAACAAGTTGTATTGTTGCATCCCCGATGTTTAATATTTCTTGGTTAATTTTGATTTTTAGATATTTTTCCTTTGCGAGCTTATCAAAAACTTCTTTGGTTAATCCGCAATATTTATCAGTAAAAAATG
>Ga0265297_10011043_pt1 | contig 11163 bp, 13 predicted proteins | sample Munlanlwell13791_FD_192502 | JGI IMG/M metagenome (GOLD analysis project Ga0265297, IMG submission 192502) | Leachate microbial communities from a municipal landfill in Southern Ontario, Canada - Leachate well 137-91 | ecosystem: Engineered > Solid waste > Landfill > Unclassified | place...
ATCGCTTGGCATAAGATCATAAGATTTACCGCTCTCGATCCTGCCATCCCGGTACAATTCTTCGAGCCTTTTTTGCATTTTTTCTGTTTTCATCGCTCCCTCCTTTTGGGTTTTGTGTATCATCTTGATATAAGTGTATATCATTACAATCAAGATGTCAAGCGATATTTTTATTTATAATGCATTTATTTTCTAAATCACCCGCACAACAGCCACCAGTAAGGAAAGTATTTTTTACCGGCATGGATTACAGCATCAAATTACCATCAAAATAAGGCAATAATAGCACTGTAAATGATGGGTAACTCTATGAAATGAATAAGGATAGAGGCTTGTTTACAAATAACACCATGAAATCATTAACAAAACACGATTTATCGTTTAATTTTGAACATTAGTATATATGCAAAGCACACTAAGCAGCCAACCATCAACAGAAATTCCTCAAGGTCTGCGAGAATGAGCGATAGCGATATGGAGCAGGAGACTAAACGGTAATAATGAATATACCCACCATAACACACAAAACACGCAAGCCAAGAGCTAAGATCACCTACAGGGAGCGGCAAAAAATCCTGGATTTAGGAGCCAATCCAAAAGCAAAGCACGAGGACATTGCCAAAGTGGTAAACGTTGAAAGATCAACAGTCACAAGGGTATTACAGCGCTATGGCTTAGAAAAGCGCAACATTGATGATTATATCAACAATAGACCTGAGATATTAGCGGGTTTGCAGGATAAGATATTACAATCAATCACGATTGACGATATTAAAAAGGCTCCAGCGGCTCAACGTACCATGATGTATGGTATCCTCTACGATAAAGAACGCCTGGAACGTGGTCAATCTACTGACAATATCGGATTGATCGGCAAACTCATCCATGAGATCAAGGGTATCGAGCATAATGATGATTAATCCTGCATACATACAATCCAATGTTCAAGTAGTTGTCATAATAGCCCTTATAGATACCAGTTGTAGACTGTTGATAGTCAAGGGTATACAGGGCGGGTATGCATGGACGGTGTAATGATGGGTATAGATAGGGCATGTAATACAATGCTTGCAGTGGGTATGACTGGTGGGGATGGCGTGAGCACCGGTAGGACACTGGAGATCCCCGGCTTGGGGTGGTACCCCCTGTTGATATTCGTATATCCCCTACATATTCCCCCAAAATAAAAAGGGTTATCTATGGCTCCTAAGATGCGGTACAGTCTATTTTGCAAAGGTCAGCGTCATGTATCTACATCGTATCGTAATGGCTATGATGTGGTCAGGTGGTATCATGACAAGGTGTCGGAGCCTCCATGGTATGCGAAGCTGTGGAATAAGGTGAAATCATGGCTTCGGTGAGAGTAATGGATTGGCCACGTCAGTCATTCTTCATCGTGATGCTTGTTCATTGTGCCTGTGGTTTTATGAATATTTACGGAGTTATGGAGAGTAAGAATTGATTACCGCTATCCTCTTTGGCCTTGTAATATTCTTCATGCTGATAGGGGTGTTGGTATGTGTGGCATTTGGATGTTTATGGTTTGCGGCGTTATTGAGAGGCGATAAATGAATTTTCCCCACAAGGAGGCCGTCTGTATGATAAACGGGTCAAGAGGGGGTATGGGGAAGGCTGGTACGCCAAAAAATTCCCCCTCTAATTTATTCTGGAGGTTCTATGCCCTGCGGTAAGAAGAAGGGTAAACGGGGAAAGAAATAGTGCCTTATACCGTCCTCAAGTCATGGGGCAAGGAGATATGGTACTGGAACTCTGACAGGTACTGCTACAAGCATCTTGTGTTCGACAGGAATATGGGATGCTCGTTTCATTATCACATGAAGAAGGACGAGATATTCCACGTGCTGAAGGGGGCGGTGACGATCAGGTATTCATGGGGTGACGACATAGCGCAGGCACACGAGAAGTTGCTGTCTGAGGGCGATGTGTTTCACGTCCCTACGATGATGAGGCACAAGATTACTGCCGATTGCATGACTTCGGCGGTGCTTGCGGAGGTGTCAACGACCCACAGTGAGGATGATTCATACAGGATATGAAGAAGCCTAAATTACAGGTTGAGACTGAAAAACTTCTTGCGCAGAAACAGGCGGAGCTTCATGCGGAGATAAAGGCGAGATACCCGCTTATCTTCATGAAGTTCAACCAGCCGCAGAGGGACTTTCTTTATATCAAAAACAGCGGGGGCAAGACCCCGAAAAGACGTATATTTGAGGCCGGCAACAAAGAAGGCAAGACTTACGTAGGTATTGCCGAAGATATAGCCCATTCCATAGGGCATCGCCCGTGGCTGAAGGAAGATCACCCCGATTACAAGATTGATGTTGCCATCCCGAATACAGGGCTTATAGGTTGCGAAACAATAGCGCACTCCGTCCCTGAAAAGATTGAACCTATGTTGCGTCTGCTTATCCCCGACCTGTGCAAGCCGATATGGAAACTCGGCCCCACGGGTGCGCTGAAAAGGGTGACGATACAGTATGACGATCAGGGTAAGAAGTGCGGCAGTGTTATCTATATCCGTTCATACGATGAGCATGAAACAACCTATGAAGGCATTGACTATAACTGGGTGCATTGGGATGAACCGCCCCCACAGAAGGTCTTGAAGGCGGCAGAGCGTGGCAAGATTGTTACAAACGCCCCATCGTGGTTTACCATGACCCCGTTGAAAGAGCCATACATCTATGACCAATTCTCATTAAACTCCTTCACGCATGGCGGGCTTGACCCTGAAATAGCGGTTGTCAGGGGTTCGATATGGGACAACTGCCGGAACCATTGCTGGTATTGCAAGCTGGACATTCCCGAAAACGATGAACTGCGAGACGTTAAGCGTTGCCCCAAATGCAACAGGCTACTTGGCTTTATTCCCCGCGCCGGGATAGATGAATATCTAAAGACCCTTGACCCAGATGAAAGGGAATCGAGGGAGTTTGGTACATGGCATCACCTATCCGGTCTTGTCTACAAGGAACTGTCCAGAGAGTATCATATCTATGAGGATTTTCCTATCCCGCACAACTGGATGCGATTCGAGATGGTTGACCCCCACGATGCCCGCCCGACCTGTTGGCTCTATGGTGCGGTTGCCCCGGAAGAAATACAGATATACGGGAAGGTAAGGAACAGGATTTATATTTATGACTATCTCCTGTTATCCGGCAATCTCGATGATATGGTTCGACAGATAAAGGCAAAGAGGGTATTGAATGGGTATGGAGAGCCTGCGTTTGTCGTTATCGATGCGAAGTTTGGAGAAAAGACGCAGATGGAAGAGAGGTCATGGGAAACGGAATTGTCCCGAAGGGGTATACACCGTATCCGGCTATCTCATTCCAGCCCCGGAGATGTTGAGCTTGGACATAAGCTGGTGAAAGAATACCTGAAACTGCATTACTCGTCCTTACTCGGTCTTGCGAAGCCCGGCATTATGTTTGCGAAGGAAGCCTGCGGCGGCAGGGGCGGGCCGATACATTTCATGTTTAATTACCAGTATAAAGAAGGGCGGTCTCAACCGGAAGAAGATTACAAGGACTGGCCGGATTGTGTCCGTTACGGTTGCATGGAACAGCCCATATACCGTGAACCCGATGAATACAGACAGGACATACGGAAATTAACAGATAGGAACCAACGCAGCATCGACCAGAGAAGGAACGTATTGAGGCTTGCGGTATGATTAAATTGCTCACCAAAGAACGCTTGATAATCTTTGTTCGGCATTTGAAAGGGATTATAGCAGAGTTAGAAAAGATGATTAAGGAGTTAGATGATGCCGATACCAAGTGAAAAGGAAATAGCAGCCCTTAAATGGCTAATTACCCGCTTGGGTAAGTCAGAGGACTATTGCCGTCCGTATTTTGACCGTGCGAAACGGCATTACAAGCTCTATCGTTTCTCTACAGCGGTCGCCGATGCGGACTGGCCGTATGTGAACAGGGTAAGAAGCAGGGATATACTGGCATTTGTCGAGGACACGACAGCCATCATGGTTTCAACGCTGTTTGCCACAAATCCGTTCATTTCCGTTATCCCACGTGAAACGGGCAATGCCTTTATCCAGAACCTTGACATCGACCTCGTGAAGATAGCGAACCAGCAGGAACGCCTCCTTGACTATCAGCTTTCTCACGAGGACACGGATTTCTTCGAGGAAATCATAGATTATTTCAAAGATGGGGGGATTCAGGGCAATTCCTATATGGGGGTATATCCTAAGTTTGATGCAAGCGGGATATATACCATGCCATTGCTCAAAAACCACGGATTTTGGGACGTTCTCCCTGTACCCGGTAGCAAACGTCTATCGAGGTCTCGCGGAGTGTTTATACGCGAATTTCAGACTATGGACGACCTTATGACCGATCAGGCAAGGGGTATATACAAAAATGTCGAACAGATAACCGATAGGTCAGCAGATACCGACAAATGGCATAAAACATTGCTTGAGGAATGTGGCGTTACTAACTATTCAGACCTTGACGATATAGAGGTCGTGCATTATTTCAGCGGCGGTCATGTCATTACCTTTGCCAATAGAAGGGTATTTCTGAGAGATACCACGATACCTATGGAAGATGGTTCTTTCAACCAGCCCTATCCCTATGCTATGCCCGTTGTGCAGTACAAATATAACGCGTTGCCGAATGAGTTCTTTGGTATGGGTATCCCTGAAATCCTTGAAGTGCTTCAGGAAGATAAGAACCTTATCCGGTCAGCAAGAAGGGACAACATAGACCTTGTAATCAACAAGATATTGCTGACAAAATCAGGTTCAGATATTAATTACGATCTTATCCGTTTCTTCCCTGGAGCCATATGGCCTGAAATGATGGGGCAGATAGAAGGTTTTGATGTACCGGACGTAACGCAATCAGCATACGCCGAAGAAAACGCTATCGGTTCAGACATGGAGAACGCCCTATCGTTATTCGGTTATGCGAGGGGCATGACACCGGAACACAGCGAACAGCCGACAACGGTTATGAAATTGCAGCAGGCAGCCCTTAACCGAGTTGACATAAACATTAAGCTGGCTGAATACACTGTATTACAGGAGATAGCAAGAAAGATCGTCATGCTCAACAGGCAGTACATGAAGAAAGAGGATTACGAAGCCATTCTTGGTGAACCGGATGCTGGTTTCTATATGCTTCCTATCGAGTATATCAACCGTTGCTACACCATCAAGCCGGTTGGTTCAAGCGTTACAAACATCAAGGAAGTAAGGCAACAGCAGATACAGTTTGCCCTTAATACGCTTATGGGTATTCCTCCACAGGTAATGCAGGCTAATATCAAGCCGTTTACCGTTGATTACTATGAACTCCTGAAAGAAGCCCTTGACGTTGCTGATGTCAAGACGATTGACAGAATATTGATACTCCTGAAACAGCAACCGCAGCAGGGCGGGGATATTATGGGAATGGTATCACAGATAATGCAAGACCCACAGGTCATGCAGGGATTGATGGGAGGATACGGCGGTAAGTGAAAGTTCTTCTTGTAGTCTACGATAACGATTCGTATATCCACTATTTCCCTCAAGGGTTAGCCTATATTGCTTCTACCCTGTTGAAGTACGGGCATGAGGTGGAAATCTACAATCAGGATATGTACCATTATCCCGAAAGCCACCTTACGCAGTATCTTAACAATAATTCCTTTGACGTGGTGGGGTTGTCATTCATAGCCGGATATTATCAATACAGGAAGGCCATTGAGATTTCCCATGCTATCAATAAGTCAGCGAATAGACCGTATTACATCATCGGCGGTCATGGCCCGACACCGGAGCCTATCTTCTTCATGGAAAAGACGGGCGCTGATGCTATTGTCATGGGCGAGGGTGAGGAAACCATTGCCGAACTGCTTAATGTTCTTGCATGTGGCGGTTTCAACATGAAGGACATAAGGGGAATTGCCTATCGTGACGGCGATACGATATGCGTGAACAAGCGCAGACCTCTTATTAAGGACATAGACAGTATCCCGATGCCAGCATACCATATGCTCCCGATGGAATATTATCGCCTGTTACGTCAGCCCAACTGTGACAAGACCGATTTTTGTATGCCTATGCTGTCGGGGAGAGGGTGCAAGTTCCACTGTAATTTCTGTTATCGCATGGACGAGGGATTCAGACCGAGAAGCAATAAAGCCATTATGGAAGAAATAGACTTCCTGCAAAGCAATTATGGTATTACTTACATATCGTTCAGCGATGAGCTTCTAATGTCATCGACAGAAAGAACGTTATCCCTTTGTGATGATTTCCTGAAGAACAAGCTGAAATTCAAGTGGTATTGCAACGGAAGGCTCAACTTTGCGACAAGGGAAGTCCTTGACAGAATGAAAGAGGCAGGTTGCGTGTTCATCAATTACGGCATAGAGAGTTTTGATGACGAAGCATTGAAGAACATGAACAAGGCGTTGACGACAAAACAGATTGTGGCGGGAATAGAAAATACCCTTCAGGCGGGGATAAGCCCAGGTTTCAATATCATCTTCGGCAACATAGGGGAAACTGCGGAAGTGTTACGCAAGGATGTAAACTTTCTCCTGAAGTATGACGATGGGGCACAGCTACGAACCATACGACCCGTAACGCCCTATCCCGGTTCTTCGCTTTACTATTATGCTATTGAGAACGGGTTGCTGAAAGACTGTGAGGACTTCTACGAGAACAGGCATGTTAATTCTGACCTCTTGGCGGTCAACTTCACCGATATGTCGGATGACGATCTCCACAAGAGATTATTTGAGGCGAACACCATTCTGATGAATAACTACTTCACGAAGAAGGAAGGGGCTTATATCGCAGAAATGAACCAACTGTATTGCGAACACGATACATCCTTTCGGGGATTTCGTCAAACATAAGGAGGAACGATGACACAGATTCTCTCATCGGCAGGGATTAAAAGACAGATGCTTGCGGAAAGCGACATTACGGGGATACGCAAGAAGATAATGAATGACATTTCCAAAGAGAAGCGCGGAGATTACGTTAAGATGGGTGATGCGTTTGAAAGCCTTGTGCAGAGTGAGGCATGGGTATATCTTGAAGCGTACATGATGAAATTTGTTATGAACAAGATATTACACAACGAGGGCGGGGATGTAACCCCCGGATTTATCAACCTCATGCACTACATAGATCAGGTAATCCGCGCTAAGGATGAAATAAGGGTGGAGATAGCGAGGGAAAATGAAAAAGTTTGACCCCGAAGTGCCAGTTTACAATGCAAAGTTCAAAGACACCATTGAGAAGATAAGGTTACTGTTAAAGGAATTTCAGCACGAACTGGTTGTTATACAAAAAGAGGAAGGTGGCAGTACCGCTTCAGTAGAAGTGAGAATACTGCTGAAAAAATAGCCCGCATCGAAAGATGCCGCCCCCAAATACACCCCACAGTGTCGGGTAAATGGGGAAACACATGGCAACAGACAGTGGCCTCCCGAAAGTTGAAGGGCTGGAACAGCTTTTTCAGTCTGATGAAACAAAGGATAAAGGCGTACAACAGCAACCGTTAGTGCCGGACGTGACGGCACAGCAACAGGTACAGACCCCGCCCGAAACACCGCAGGGCGGACAAGTGTCAGACGAGATTGATTGGGGGCAGTTCAAGAACCCAAAAGACCTGTTGAAAAGCTACAAAGAGATTCAGAGGTTTACAACCCGCGTATCTCAGGAGAACAAGCAACTCAAAGAAGAAATGCAGAAGTTGAAAGAGGAGTCGGAATTACGTCAGTATCAGGTTCCTCAACGTCAGCAACCGCAGACACCAAAAGACTTTGAGCAACTGTTTGTCGAGAATCCTGAACAAGCCATCGAATACAAGGCGGCACAAATAGCGGACATGCGAAGGATTGCCGAAGTCCTTGAAGAAAAGGAAATGGAGAATCCTTCTGAGTTCCATAAGAGATTTGCCTATGTGCAGATGCTCGCAAGGAATCCACAATATCAGCCGCTTTCCAATTCTCCTCGTGGAGTAAAGAAACTGTTCGAGTTGGCAGACAAGGCACGAAAAGATGACCTCAGAAATGGGGCGCATGAATCCCTGAAGGAATTATTTGGCGAGGACGTAGACCTTGATAAATTCAAGGCTCTTATAAAGAAAGATCAGGCAACATCAACAACTAACCCACCCACTAATCCTCTAAATGCTTATATGCCACAGACAGGAATGTCTACCAGAACCGGCGCTGACGCAGATGCTCAACTAAGTGAGTTAGAAAGATTAAAGCAAGAAGCAATAAAAACAGGAGATGTGCAAAAGGTGGCGGGTGTCCTGTTAAAACAGGCACTCCTCAAATAAAGGAGATTAGCACATGGCATTAACATCATTAGCGTTTATGACTCGTACTGGTGGTTACACGACTACCCTTGCGAACAAACTTGACAAAATCGACTGCTCACAGGTACTTGAAGCCGTTCTTCTTGGCGACAAGGCAACTTTGGGGCATATCAAGATGGGGAAACCCGGAACAACGATTGAGCATAACTGGATCGAAGATGAAACGAATGCCCCTTATGTATGGGCGAAGGCGGGTACAACCCTGAAGTTGACACTCGCAACATCCTTGACCTCGGCGGCAAGCGCGTCGAAGATAGCAAGGCAGTATTCCATCCTTCAGAGAGAGGGTACGGAAGATTTGGTTCAGATTTCTTCAACCGCCGGCGGAACTGACATCGACTACGCAAGCTACGCCAACACCGGGGCAACAAAGGCATCTGGTGCTACGGTATTCAAATGGTATGTCGTTGCACAGCCCTACACAGATATTGCTGATGCATCAAGCGATGTATCAAAGTCACGTAGCAAACGGTTCAACTTTATGCAGATTTTTGAACGGGCAATCGAGATTACCAAGACCCGCGAGAACATGGACATGGAGGCGGTTGTCAACGAACTTCAGCTTCAGATTGAAAGGCGGACAATAGAGATCAAGAGAGAACTCGACCTGTCTGTCCTTAGAGGCAGGGCGTATTATTCTTCAGGCTTTAAGGGAAGGATTGAGCGCTCTACCATGTCGGGGATTGAACATTTTATCCTTGACCCTGACCTTGACGCAACAGAGGAAGCCAACAATGCAATCTCAGCATCGGCGGCACTTACACAGGCGCTTATCAATACCCTTGCATACACTATTTTCGGCAATGGAGGGCTTGGCGATGATGCTGACCCGATAATCATATGCGGACAGAAACAGTACCGCGTTATATCGGCGATGGAGAAAGAACTCCGCAGGGTAGAACAGGGAGAAAGGACTGTCGGTTATTACAAGAAGATTTTCTTGACCGACCTTGGAGTTGAAATGCCTATCGTTCTCGACAGGTGGTGCTCCAATGACAAACTGATTATCGTTGATAGAAACAGGGTGGCACTTGTGCCTCTTCAGGGCGACAGTTGGGGCCTTGAGAAGATGGCAAAAACAGGGCGTAGCCAGAAATGGCAGTTGTCCGGTCAGTACACCCTTGAAGTAAGGTGCGCAGATAAAGTCCACGGCATGTTGTATAACCTGTCGTAGAAGGAAACTATGGCCTATAACCCTTCAACATACCTTGAGGCAAACGATAGGAAGAACAGATTCGTAAATCAAGTATCTATTGATACTGGAAAACTTAATGGCGAGGCATGGTTAGAAACAATAAGGGCGAATAGGGGCAACGTAAAGAAATATGGTTGGGCTTGCGAGGCTTTTCAGGGTACGGGTAAGCGTCAGGCATCCGTTATCATGGGGGCCTCGCCCGCCATAAAGAAACAGGTAGACCTGTTGAGAAAACTCCAGAACGACTCCGACTTCATACTGATAGGAATAAGCTCTGGATTAAAGTTCTTGCAGGAAAACGGTATCAAGCCAAAATATTGCTTTGTGGCCGAGTTTCAGGAAATTGTCCTCAAATGGTTCGAGGGATTGACCGAGGACTTTATGAAGGACATTACCCTGATTATGGACATTCATACAAACCCGAAGGTCATGGATGTCTGGAAGGGTAAGGTAAAGATGCTTGGAACATACAGCGTCATAAACGGGATAGACAAGAAAACAAAGAAATGGATGAACCCCGTCAACGGGATAGGACGTTTCTTTCCCGCTCTTGGCGCACAGCATGGACAGGCCACGGCATTTGCTTCAATTTGTCTTGAATCTCCGGTGGTAATATTTGTCGGAAGCGAATTTGGTTTTCCTTCTGCTGATGTCAGAAAGGATAAATACTATGTTTGCCGTGATGACGAAAAAGACCTGTGGGATAGAAAGGCACATACGGATATTTACGGGAATGTCTATTACACAACTCTATGGCTGTTGCAGAACAAGTATATCATCGAGGACTGGTGCGGGAAGATGTCGGGAACGACACGATTCTTTAACGCAACAGAAGCGGGGATACTTGGGGTAGATGGCTGTGGCGAGAACGCAAAACAAATACCGTGGATAATACCGCTTTATCTTGACATGGCAATTAAACAAGCACGACACATTCTGTATTACGGTTCTCCGATTACAGTTGACCTCAATGTGAAGGAACAGAAAGTAGTACAGCGCGAAGGTGCGTATGCACCATTTGAAATCAGGAGGTAATAAACAATGTCAGACTTCAGTTCTTTATGTCCGTTGTTTAACACGGGCGTATATTCGGAATTGACGATACCTGGGCCTTTGACCCCGGATAACCTTGCGTCAACGACAACCAAGTTGGCGGGGATTATCTTTGGAAGGTCTGTTATCGTCACGGCGGCTTATCTCTCAAAAATGACCACACAGGCAACGGTATCGTCTAACCCAACGGTAAAACTTTACCGTCAGGCTTCATGGGCTTCGACAACGGCAACATGCTTTGCGTCATTTGAGGTAAGCAAAACAATCACAACGCAGATATGCAACAAATATCTTGCGTTCACGATGGCGGCTGCCAAGACCTTTTCCGCTACACAGATGCTTACGGTAAGGGCTAACAAGGCCAGGGAAAATGCCAAGTCCATTCACGGCATCATAGTCCGCTACAAAGAGAAATAGGAGGGTATAGATATGTCAGACTTCTCAACATTATGCCCGTTATTCAACAGCGGGATGTACAGCGAACTGACGATACCCGGCCCGTTCTCTACGGCGAGCAAATCTACGACAAGCAGG
>Ga0265297_10011044_pt1 | contig 11163 bp, 9 predicted proteins | sample Munlanlwell13791_FD_192502 | JGI IMG/M metagenome (GOLD analysis project Ga0265297, IMG submission 192502) | Leachate microbial communities from a municipal landfill in Southern Ontario, Canada - Leachate well 137-91 | ecosystem: Engineered > Solid waste > Landfill > Unclassified | place...
CTCGCCATCGTCACGGCGGCGCTGGCGCTCGGCAGCGCCGTGGCGGCGAGCCAGCGCGGACGCCAGCGCGACGCCGTCGTGCTGAAGACGCTGGGCGCGACGCGCTTCTGGCTGACCTGCGCCTTCGCGCTGGAATTCGCGCTGCTCGGGCTCGTCGCCGGCGTCTTCTCGGTCGTCGCGGGCGCGGGCGCCGCCGCCTTCATTCTGCAGACGCTGATGAAAATGGAGTTCGTCTTCCGACCCTGGCCGGTCGCGCTGACAACTCTCGGGGCGCTGATCTTCGCTGTCTTTCTCGGCCTCGTAGGAAGCTGGCGCATTCTCGGCGAGAAGCCGGGCCCCGCTCTGCGCCGGCAATAGCGCCGAAAAAGCCGTTTTGGCGACGCTTTCGCCATGTAGAAGCGGCTTTTTCGCGCCCCGACCCTTGCCGGGAGAGATCGCTCGCCTTAAAAGGCGGGCTTCGCCGGCGTTCAGGGGGCTGGACGCGAGATGATCGCGCTCGCCCTCGAACAAGCGTAGAGCCCATGCCCCAACTTCTGCCCGAACGCAAGAAACTGCCCGTTCCCGACAACGATTTTTCGTTGCCGCAGATCTTCGCCTCGATCGGCGGAGGCCTCGCCGGCGCGGCCGTGTTCGCCGTCGTCACCAAGGGAACCTCGGCGGGGACTTTGTTCGCCTTTCTCGCGCCGCTGCCGATCATGATCGTCGCGCTCGGCTTCGGACTGCGGCACGGCGCGACCTCGGCCCTCATCGCGACCGGCCTCTTGTCGATCTGGCCCAACCCTGTCTTCGGCTTCATCTACGCCTTTCTCATCGCCGTTCCGGCGCTCGCGGCCGCCTATGCCGCAGCCGGGGCGCCCTGGCGCGGCCGCGATCTCGTGGCGTCTCGCGCTCCGGCCTGGGCGATACTGGCCGCCGGCGCCGCGCTGGCCGCCGCCATCTCCATCGCGGTCGCCGCGGCGGCGATTCGCTTCGGCGGCCTCGACGAGGCGCTCAATCCGCTGCGGGCTCGCGCCTTCCTGGCGATCGAGGATCTCATCCGCACGCAGGAGCTCGGCGACAAGCTCGATCCGAATCAGCTCTCCGGGCTGGTCGTCTACGCTCTTCCCGCGACGCTCGGCGCGCTGGCGCTGCTCAGCCACGCGCTCAATCTGTGGGGCGCCGGCCTGCTCGCCCGCGCCTCGGGCGCGCTGCCCCGCCCCTGGCCGGACATTGCGGAGGAGTTCGTGCTGCCGCGCGCGGTCGCCGCGCTCTTCCTTCTCGCCTGCGCCGCCGCCTTCATGGGCGACCTCGCCGGCGCGCTCGGGCTCGTTCTCGCCGAGATCCTCGGCCTCGCTCTGGCGATGCAGGGGCTCGCCGTCGCTCACGTCCTGCTGCGCGGCTCGCGCGCCGGCGGCGTGGCGCTCACCATCGTCTATATCGTCATCGGCCTGTTCGCCTGGCCGATCGTCCTGTTCACCCTCGTCGGCGTCGCCGACGCGGCTTTTTCGTTCCGCAGCCGCAAACGAGCGGCGCAGGCGCGGCGCGGCTGACAGCGCCGCGGCAAACTTCAAAGAGACACGAGGAGAAAACCCATGGTCGATGTCATTTTGCTGGAGCGCGTGGCCAAGCTCGGCCAGATGGGCGACACGGTTCGCGTGCGCGACGGCTATGCGCGCAACTTCCTGCTGCCGCGCGGCAAGGCGCTGCGCGCCACGGACAACAACAAGAAGCATTTCGAGACGCAGCGCGCCCAGATCGAGGCGCGCAACCTCACCGCCCGCAAGGAGGCCGAGGCCGTCGCCGAGAAGCTCGAGGGGCAGACCTTCGTCATCATCCGCCAGGCCGGCGAGAGCGGCCATCTCTACGGCTCGGTGGCGACGCGCGACATCGCCGATGCGGCGACGGCGGGCGGCTTCTCGCTCAACCGCAGCCAGATCGACCTCCAGCATCCGATCAAGGCGCTCGGCCTGCATAATGTGCCGGTGCATCTGCACCCCGAGATCGAGGTGAAGATCGTCGTCAATGTCGCCCGCTCCGCCGAAGAGGCCGAGCGCCAGGCCCGCGGCGAGACCGCCGTCGCCCGCGAGGAGACGACGCTCGACGATCTCGGCCTCGAGGTCGGCGCCGCGCTGGCCGAGGCCGGCGACGTCGAGCTCTGATCGCTCGCCGAGCAATTCGCTTTCAAGAAAAGGCCGGAGCCCCCGAGTCTTTCTGCGTTTCAATGAAACACGGAAAGACTCGGGGCTTTTGTTTCCGAACTGGCGTCCTTCGGCTGGAAACGCTCTCGCGTCTTCGGCCTTTTTCATGCGCCGCGAATCGCCGTGGCGAAATTGCCACACTCAATGAATTTTCAGCGAATTCGCAACGATGCGCCGCACCCATGTGTAAATGACTCACAAGGGCGGCGCCGCCGCCCGCGCACGATCTTCGCCATTGGCGCCGCGCTCTCATTGGGGCAATGTCGCGGCTGTTCTCGAGTGCTTCTCGCAACGCGTTCAAGCGCATCGAAGACATCCCGCCCACGAGAGAGAAATGCCAGCAATCGAACCGTTGCCGGGTCCGCGTCCTTTTTCGGTCGCGCCGCTCGACGCGCCCGCCTATCGCACGCCGCCGCACAATATCGAAGCCGAACAGGCGCTGCTCGGCGCCATTCTCGTCAACAATGACGCATTCGATCGCGTCTCGGATTTTCTGCGGCCGGAGCATTTCTCCGAGGAGCTGCACAGGCGCGTCTACGAGGTCACGTCGCAGATCATTCGCGCGGGACGCATCGCCACGGTCGTGACGCTGAAGACGCATCTCGGCGATTTGGAGCTGCCCGGCGGCGTCACCATGCAGGCCTATCTCGCGCGCCTCGCCCGCGAGGCGACGACGATCATCAACGCCGAGGATTATGGCCGCACGATCCATGATCTCGCCGTGCGGCGCGAGCTCATCGTCATCGGCGAGGATATCGTCAACGCCGCCTTCGACGCGCCTGTCGATCAGGCGCCGCGCCAGCAGATCGAGGAGGCGGAGCGCAAGCTCTACGCCGTCGCCGAGACCGGCCGCTATGACGGCGGCTTCCAGCGATTCGCCGAGGCGCTGGCGACCGCGATGGATATGGCGAGCAGCGCCTTTCAGCGCGACGGGCATCTCTCCGGCATTGCGACCGGCCTCGCCGATCTCGACGAGAAAATGGGCGGCTTGCAGAAATCCGACCTCGTCATCGTCGCCGGCCGCCCCGGCATGGGCAAGACGGCGCTCGCCACCAATATCGCCTTCAATATCGCCAAGGCCTATGTGGCGGAGCACCAGCCGGACGGCTCGACGAAGACGGTGAATGGCGGGATCGTCGGCTTCTTCTCGCTCGAAATGTCGGCCGAGCAATTGGCGACGCGCGTCATCGCCGAGCAATCCGGCGTGCCCTCCTACAAGATCCGCCGCGGCGACATCAACGAGGACGACTTCCGCCGCATCGCGGAAGCCGCGCGGGAGATGCAGAGCATTCCCTTCTTCATCGACCAGAGCGGCGGCATCTCCATCGCCCAGCTCACCGCGCGGGCGCGGCGGTTGAAACGCCAGCGCGGGCTCGACCTGCTCGTCGTCGATTATCTGCAGCTGCTCTCCGGCTCCAAGTCGCGCAACGACAATCGCGTGCAGGAGCTGACCGAGATCACCACCGGCCTCAAGGCGCTGGCCAAAGAGCTCGCCGTGCCGATCATCGCGCTCTCGCAGCTCTCGCGTCAGGTCGAGAGCCGCGACGACAAGCGGCCGCAGCTGTCGGATTTGCGCGAATCCGGCTCGATCGAGCAGGACGCCGACGTCGTGATGTTCGTCTATCGCGAGGAATATTATCTGCGCAATCGCGAGCCGCGCGAAGGCACGGAAGAGCATATCGCCTGGCAGAACGAGATGGAGCGCGTGCATGGGCGCGCCGAGGCGATCCTCGGCAAGCAGCGCCACGGCCCGACCGGCACGGTGATGCTCGCCTTCGAAGCGGAGGTGACGCGCTTCTCCAATCTCGCCGAGGAGGACAAGCTGCCGGCGCGGATGTGACTTTTCTTCGTGGTCTTCGTGTCTTTGTGGTTCGTTTCACCACGAAGACACGAAGACGTTCAGGCGACGCGCGTCGCCTCGAAGGCGGGGACCTCGCGGGAGAAGGCGTCGAGCCAGGCGAGAAGCGCGGGATGTTTCGCGCGCCACGCGCCCTCGAAGCGCAGATCGAGATAGCCGAGCGCTGCGGCGACGGCGACATGTCCGATCGTGATCGGCCCGGCCGGCGGAGCGGCGTCGAGCGCCGCGAGAGCGCGATCGATCTTGCCGCCCTGCAGCGCGATCCAATCGGCGGAGCGCAGAGGCTCCGCCCGCGTCGCCTCGTAGCGGATGAGCAGCGCCGCGTCATTGATCCCGTCGCCGAGCGACTGCAGCGTCAGCGCCGCGATGCGCGCGGCCGGCTCTGCGGGAATGAGCTTGCCGCCGCCGGCTAAAGAATCGAAATATTCGCAGATCACGCGGCTGTCATAGATCGTCTCGCCAGAATCGAGAATGAGCGTCGGCACTTTGCCGAGCGGGTTTTGCGCGCGCAAAGAATCGGCGGGGTCGGCCGTATCGGCGCCGACGAGCGCGAGGCTCGCGCCGAAGCCGAGGAGCTCGGCCGCGATGCGGCACTTGCGGGCATAGGGCGAAGCCGCGGAATAGCGTAGAATGGGCATTGGCTCCCTCACGTCGAAAACGCGTCACGGATGCGAGCAATAGGACGTCGTGACGATGACCGCCAGCCCCGAGCGGATCGCCGATTATGCGATCGGACGCCGTGGGGATCGGATGCGGGCCGCATTCGTCGTCATGCGCACGAGCACAGAGCGAGCCCTAGGATGCGTCGCCGTAGATGGCGGAAAGCGGGAAGACGAGACCGGGCGGATCGAGCGTGACGTCGCCTTCGCGAATGACGCGCGTCAGAATATCGCTCCCCTGCCCGCGACGGTGATGGATCACCAGCGGCGAGTCCGGATCGACGATGAGGTAATGCGCGACGCTGGCGATGCGGAAATATCCCGCGAGCTTGCCCAGAACGTCGTTGCGTCCGGTGGAAGGCGACAGCACCTCGACGACGATGAGCGGCGCTTCCACGAAAAGCGCATCCGGAGGCAGCGCTGGCCCGCAATAGAGCTGAGCGTCGGGCTCGAAGACAGTCGCGACGTCGACGCGCACGGCCACCCCGTCCGGCAGCACATGGCATGGCGCGCCGGCCCGGCGAACGGCGTCTTGCAAAGCGAGCGCGGCCGCGAGCTTCGCTTTCGCATGAGCGACGCGCTCGGAGGCCTGGGCGAAGACTTCGCCGTCGACGAGCTCGTGACGGCCAGAGCGTCCTTCGGCCCAGACCACGAATTCCTCGGCGGTCATTTTCGTCTTCGGCAAAGCGCTCATGGGGCGATCCTAGCCGAATGTCTCGCCCGGCGCCACTCGGGGCGTCACCCTTTGAGATCGTCGAAAGGCGTCATCACATGCTGGCGAAAGGCCGGCCGCTCGCGCAGACGCTCGTACCAGGCCTCGACATTGGGGATCGACGGCCGCTCTATGTCGAGCTCGAAATAGCGATAGAGCGTCGCTCCGGCGGGAATATCCGCGAGCGTCGGCTCGTCGCCGGCGAGGAAGGGGCGATCGGCGAGCCAGCTGTCGAGAAATTGGTAATGCTGCGCGCAGCGCGCGATCGCGGCGCGGATCGCCGGCCAGTCGCGCTTTGCCTCCGGCGTGCGATAATAGGCCACGAACACGCCGTCGATGAAGGCCGGCTGCAGCGTCGATTGCGCCCAGTCCATCCAGCGGTCCGGATAGGAGCGCGTCGCTGGATCCGACGGCCAGAATCTCTCGCCGCCGTGGCGCGCGGCGAGATAGCGCAATATGGCGTGAGATTCCCACACCACCACGCCCTCGTCGTCGATGACCGGAATGCGGCCATGCGGATTGCGCGCGCGAAACTGCGGATCGTCGAGTCCGCCGAAGGCGCCGCCGAGCGGCACATGGGCGTGATCGAGCGCCAGCTCGCCGACGAGCCACATGACCTTCTGCACATTGAAGGAGTTGCGCCGTCCCCAGATCGTGAGCATGCGTTCGTCCCCCTCTGCCGGCCGTCTCGGCGCTGTGACAATTCTAGACCGGCGCCCGCTGTCGCGCCATTGACGTGGGGTTGCGTTTATCGAAAGAACGAGGCGTCGATTGGACGCGTCGCGAGAAAAATGTCGCTCGCCCTCGGCGAAAGCAATTCATCGATGAAAATGCGGCGTTTCGCCGGAATCCATCCCGGCGAAACGCTTTTCGACAAAGTCCGAGCTCAGCCGGTCTCCGCCCCGCTCTCGTCCTCGCCGGCGTCCTCTATATGCTCGACCGAGACGACGCGCTCGCCCTCGGCGGTGTCGAAGACGATGACGCCCTGCGCGCCGCGGCCGGCGATGCGAATGCCCTCGACCGGGCAGCGAATGAGCTGACCGCCGTCCGTCACCAGCATGATCTCGTCGCCCCGGCCCACGGGGAAAGAGGCCACGAGCTTGCCGTTGCGGGCGTTCACCGCCATGGCGACGATGCCTTTGCCGCCGCGTCCGGTGATGCGATATTCGAAGGAGGAGCTGCGCTTGCCATAGCCGTTCTCGGAAACGGTCAGGATGATCTGCTCGGCCTGCTCCATGTCGCGGAAGCGCGCCTCGCTGAGCTCGATCGCCGTCGACGCGTCCTCGGCCTCCGCCGCGCCCTCCTCCGCGCCTTCCGCTCCCGCATTGCGGCGCAGCGCGGCGGCGCGCTTGAGATAGGCCGCGCGCTCCTCGCCACTGGCTTCGAAATGGCGCAGAATCGACAAAGAGATCACCCGATCGTCGCCGGCGAGCGCGATGCCGCGCACGCCCATCGACGTGCGTCCCTGGAACACGCGCACGTCGCTCACGGCGAAGCGGATGCACTGTCCCTCGCGCGTCGTGAGCAAAATATCTTCCTGCTCCGCCGCAGTGGCGACGTCGACGATGGCCTCGCCCTCGTCGAGCTTCATGGCGATGATGCCGGAGCGGCGCACGTCGGAGAAATCGGAGAGCTTGTTACGCCGCACAGTGCCGCCCGTCGTCGCGAATATGGCGTCGAGCTTGCCCCAGCTCGATTCGTCCTCCGGCAGCGGCATGATGGTGGTGATGCGCTCATTCTGCTCGAGCGGCAGAAGATTGACGAGCGCCTTGCCGCGCGCCTGCGGCGCCGCCAGCGGCAGGCGCCAGACCTTTTCCTTGTAGGCGCGGCCGAGCGAGGAAAAGAACAGCACCGGCGTATGCGTAGAGGCGACGAAGAGGCGCTGGACGAAATCCTCCTCCTTCGTCTGCATTCCGGAGCGGCCCTTGCCGCCGCGCCGCTGCGCCCGATAGGTCGAGAGCGGCACGCGCTTGATGTATCCGGCGTGGGAGACGGTGACGACCATATCCTCGCGGGCGATGAGGTCCTCGTCCTCGACGTCGCCGTCGCCGTCGACGATCTGCGTGCGGCGCGGCGTCGCATATTGTTCCTTGACCGCGACGAGCTCGTCCTTGACGATTCCGAACAGCTTTTCGCGCGAGCGCAGTATGTCGAGATATTCGGCGATCTCGGCGGCGAGCTTGTTCAGCGCCTCGGCGATCTCCTCGCGGCCGAGAGCGGTGAGGCGTTGCAGGCGAAGGTCGAGAATGGCGCGCGCCTGCGCCTCGGAGAGGCGGATCGCGCCATCCTCGGTGAGGACGTGCCGCGGATCGGCGATGAGCGCGACGAGCGGCGCCATGTCCTTGGCCGGCCATTCGCGCTCCATCAGCGCCTCGCGCGCGGCGGCGGCGTCGGCCGAGGTGCGGATGAGGCGGATCACCTCGTCTATATTGGCGACGGCGATGGCGAGACCGACCTGCAGATGCGCCGCGTCGCGCGCTTTGGCGAGGCGGAATTTGGTGCGCCGCGTGACGACGCTCTCGCGGAAATCGATGAAGGCGACGAGCACGTCCTTCAACGTCAGCAGCTCGGGCCGCCCGCCATTGAGCGCGATCATGTTGACGGGGAAGCTCGATTGCAGAGCCGTGTGCCGCCAGAGCTGATTCAGCACCACGTCGGCGACGGCATCGCGCTTCAATTCGATGACGATGCGCATGCCCTCGCGATCGGATTCGTCGCGCAGATCGGCGATGCCCTCGATCTTCTTCTCGCGGACGAGCTCGGCGATGCGCTCGATCAGCGCCGCCTTGTTCACCTGATAGGGAATTTCGGTGAAGATGATCGCCTCGCGCTCCTTGCGCAAAGTCTCGATCTCCGCCTTGGCGCGCATGATGATCGAGCCGCGCCCGGTCGCATAGGCGTTGCGAATGCCGCCGCGGCCGATGATCGTCGCCGCGGTCGGAAAGTCCGGACCCGGAACGATCTCCATCAGCTCGGCGACGCCCATGTCGGGCCGGTCGATCAGCGCGATCGCCGCGTCGATCACCTCGCCGAGATTATGCGGCGGAATATTCGTCGCCATGCCGACGGCGATGCCGCCCGCGCCATTGACGAGAAGATTGGGGAAGCGCGCCGGAAGGACGGTCGGCTCCTGCTCCTTGTCGTCATAGTTCGGCTTGAAATCGACTGTGCCTTCGTCGAGGTCCTCGAGCAGCGCCAGCGCCGGCTTGGCGAGGCGCGACTCGGTGTAGCGCATGGCCGCCGGCGGGTCGTTGTCGACCGAGCCGAAATTGCCCTGCCCGTCGATGAGCGGCAGCCGCATGGAGAAGGGCTGCGCCATGCGCACCAGCGCGTCATAGATCGCGGCGTCGCCATGCGGGTGATATTTACCCATCACGTCGCCGACGATGCGCGCCGATTTCACGTAAGGCTTATCGGGCGTATGGCCGTTCTCGTGCATGGAGAACATGATGCGCCGATGCACGGGCTTCAATCCGTCGCGGACATCCGGAAGGGCGCGGCTCACGATCACGCTCATCGCGTAATCGAGATAGCTGCGCTTCATCTCGTCGGCGATAGAAACCGGGCGTATGTCGGAGCCGGGCGCTGTGGGTTGCGTATCGTCTGTGTCGTTCTCGGCCAATGGCTCGCCAATCCGATCGATCGTCCCGCGCGATCCGCGGCGAAATTCTGCCGCGGCGCTTCAGCGCCGGCTCTGTGGAATGAGCGCCGTCTCGTCGCTGTCCCGAGGCGGGCCGCGGAGTTCGCGCTCGCGGGAGGGTTCGAGCGAGGCGCGCCGGAATGGAGCCTCGCGGCAGCCGTCGGCGACGCTCGAAACCGCTCGCTTCCTATAGGCGATTCTTGGCCGCGACGCCAGTTCGCCCCGGCCGCCCGCGTCGTATTTCTCCTCGAAGAAACACGGGTTTAGAAAAATTCCTCAAATCGTTGCGACAAGTTTTTCGGCTCTCTCCCCTCAGCTCTGCGCCGCGCGCAGCCTGCGCCGCGCATTCATGACGATCGCGCGGGCGCTGGCGTCGCCGGGCTCGAGCAGCTCGGGCCCGTCCTCCTCGCTCGACGCCCAGGCGTCGGCCTCCCGGCTTATGGGCTGCGTCCCCACGAGCGAGAGCATGCGGCGCGGCTCATGAGCGGCGGGCGCGGCCGCCGGCTTCGCTCCGCCGAGCCGCTGGCGCAGCGCGGTGACGGCTTTCGTCCACTCCAACGCCTTCGGCTTCTCGGGAGCCGCATTCGGCGCGGCGGAGGGCGCCGGCGGCCGATCCGTCGCCTTCCGATCGCCGCGCAGCGCGGCGACTTTGGCGCGAACGACCTCGAATTTGGCGCGAATGGCCTCGATCTTGGCGCGAGCGGCTCCGATCCGAGCGCCGAGCGCTTTGAAGCGGCCGGTCGGCGCCTTCCGGGCGCTTCCGGCGGGAGCGACTTCCAGGGTCTTCGCCGGCGCCGGTTTGCGCGCGGCGACTTCGGACGGCGCCGGCGCGCGGCGGATATATTTGCTGGCGAGCAGGCCGACGAGCGCGAGAGCCGCGACGAGCGCCTGCCAGACCGCGAGCGGCGATTCGCTCTCCTCCTGCGCCGGCTGCTCCTCGGCCTGCGGCCGGGCAGGCTCGGCAGCGGGATCAGCGGAAGCGGGATCGGCCTCGGCGACCGCGGGCGCCTCGCTTTTCTCAGCATCTATGGCCTGCTCTGGCGCCAGCGGCGCAGCGTCCTCTCGCGGTAATTGCTCCGGCGCTTCCGGCTCGGTCTCGATCGGCGCCTCGGCGGTCGCGACGGCTGCGGGCGCGCTCGGCGCCGCGACGATATCCGGCTCGGCGGATTTGACGATCTCTTCGGCGGGCCCGCTGTCGATGACGGGAAGCGGCTCGCGCAAGAAAATCGGGCCGACAGGCGCCGCCGTCGCCGAATCGCTCGGCGGCGGGACGGCGGCGGAAACGGCCGCCGGCTCTGCAGCGGCGATGGGCGCGGGCGGGCGTTCGGCGGAAGGGGCGTCCTTTACCGGCTTCGCCGAAACGAGCGGCGCGAGCTGCACGACGATGTCGTCGAAGCCCTTGCCGTTCGGCGCGCCGAGCTCCTCTATGAGCGCGTCCCCGCTCCGCGTCTGGCGCGGCCTCGCGCCGGCGCATGCATTGTCCGCCGCCGCGGCCGCCACAATGAGGGCGCCGGCGAGAATGCGCATGGACCGCGCAAAAAACGACTTCATGCCGGCGCTCCGCTCGAATGACGAGGCCTCAGCTTGCCTCGTCGAGCTGAACAAAGCCTTAGCGTTGCGATGGACGAAGAGGTGACGCGAGGCGGCGCGTCATTCAGCGCTGGTTCAGCCGCTTTCGCCAATGCTCTCGCCCACGCTTCGAATTCGATGGGAGGATACGAATGAAATGCAGATCAGCTCTTGTCGCCGCTCTGGCGCTCGCCGGCGTCGAGGCGCCTGCGGCGATGGCCATACCGCTGGCGCCGCTCGCGGACATTGCCGCCGCCTCGCCGATGCAGGAGATCGGCTGGCGCTGCGGCCCCGGCTTCCATGTGAATTCGTGGGGCCGTTGCGCGCCCAACCGCCGTCCGCCGCCGGTCTATGGCGTTCCGCGTCGTCCGGTCTGGCGCTGCGCTCCCGGCTTCCATCCAAACCCCTGGGGCCGCTGCGTGCCGAATCGCCGGTGATCGGTCGCCGCGCTCGGCGGAACGCCCCGCCCCGGACAGCCACAGGGCATTCTGAACGAACGCCCGTCGCAGGCTCGGCCGTTCCACCTTCCCGCTGAAGGCGAGGGTGGA
>Ga0265297_10011045_pt1 | contig 11162 bp, 8 predicted proteins | sample Munlanlwell13791_FD_192502 | JGI IMG/M metagenome (GOLD analysis project Ga0265297, IMG submission 192502) | Leachate microbial communities from a municipal landfill in Southern Ontario, Canada - Leachate well 137-91 | ecosystem: Engineered > Solid waste > Landfill > Unclassified | place...
TCGTCGAAGGATTGTTCTCCAAAGCAAGACCGACCAGTTCGACAAGTCCCATAGGTTTTTCGATGCTTGGTTTTTTCCCCTGCACCGCCGTAAGAACCGTTTCCGGCTTTTTCAACTGGTTGTACCACTGGGGGGGCGTCCACATATTCGAAGGATTCGAGGGAACTTCCAATGTCCGGCAGCCCGCAAGGGAGATCAGAAGAGGAAACAAGAGTGTGAGAAGAAGAGAAGAACTGCGAAATTTATTCGTTTTACGCATCGGCTGTTTTAAAAACTCGGTCTCGGGTTGCTAAAAAAGAAGAATTTATCACCATATTAATCATAAGTCCTTTAAATTCAAGGGGAAAAGCGCGTATTTCGCAATAAAAGTTCGGGAAGGACTACTTGACCCGGATCACGATGAGTGTCAGGTCATCAAAGGGTGGGGCTTGGCCGATGAATTCCTTGATCCCGGCCTCGATTTTCATAAAAAGATCATGCGCGCTAAGCGAACTGTTCTGTTCGACCAGTCGTTTGAGTCTTTCAACCCCGAACATACTACCGTCCTCCGCTTTTGCCTCGGTCACCCCGTCTGTATACATAACGAGGAGATCTTGCGAAGCAAGCTGGATCGTCTCTTCTCGATAAGTTTGTTCGGAAAGGATCCCTACGGGGACTCCGCTTGTTATGATCTCGGCAAAGACTTTCTCTTTAGCTTTGAACCACAAGGGGGGATAATGCCCTGCGTTGGCACAAGTCATCTGTTTCTTCTTTTCATCGTAAAGCAGGTAGAGAACCGTGATGAACATCCCTTTCCCCCGAGGAAGCGTCTGCCGCAATATAACTGTTCGAACGGCTCAGGATCTCTCCCGGATGCGCCTCTTCAGAGGAGATCACCCTGAAAACACTTCGGGAGCGTGTCATGTAAAGAGTGCCGGGAAGCCCCTTCCCGGAAGCGTCAGCAATGATAAAACCTGTTTGATCTTGGGAAGGAACAGAAAGAAAATCGTAATAATCCCCTCCCACCTCTTTGGCTGGAACGCTTTTGGCCTCGATCTCAAGTCCCTCGACTTCGGGAGGATGTTCGGGAAAGATCGACCGCTGGATTTCGGTTGCGATCTCCAATTCGCGTCTCACGCGTTCGTTTTCACGCACGGTCTCCGCCAACTCGCGCATCATGCGCTTGAGAGATCCTGTCATTTTGTTGAAGATGCCGGACATACGGTCGAATTCGGTCTCGGTGAAACGCTCCAGCGTGTGCTCGAGATCACCGCTCCCAACCGTTTCCATCCCCTTGACCACCCGCCGTATCGGCCTTGTAAGCCAAATCGAACTCAAAAGACCGACCACGAGCGAAAACCCAAGACAACCTGCGATCGAGATCAGGAAAAAGCTGAAAAATTCCTGCCGGATCTGGAGGACTGTTTGTTGGGCGATATCCATCCCGATGATCCCGACAGTTTCTCCCGAGCGTGTTTTAACAGGGGCAAAAGCCGAGACCCAGGTGCCCCACCGGTCCGTCTGGGCTTTCAAATCCGAATATGATTTTTGAAACCCCATTCGGATCTCCGGATTATTACGGATATCGTAGCGCTCTCCGCAACCCACCGGCGTTCTTTCCCGGTCGGCGTTTGTCACAAAGCGGACATAATCCGGATCCGGGTCCTTTACCATGATATAAGTGTCAAAAATATCATGATCGACCGAGCGAATACTCCGGAGTTTCTTGATCAAGGCTATGGTATCGGAAAGTTTTTCGCAACCGGCCTTAAGCGGGATCGACCGGATATCTTCACCCGGAATCAGGTTGGCGCTGACTTGGGTAAGATTCTCGAGGTATTGTTTGAAGGCATCATCGCGAAGTTTTGTCGCCTTAAAGTAAAAAAAAGTAAAAATGCCCACGAGCACCAACGCGCTCGAAAGAAAAAAAACGATCGAGAGACGGGCCGCGAAGCTCTTGAACATGGCCGTATTTTAGCCCCCAAAAAATGAAAAAGCCACTGAGAATAACTTCCGCTATGTTCACATCAGTTACGTGGGCGTCAGGTTTTTTTGAAAAACAAGGCGTAATGTAATAAGGTTTCAAAATCCAAAAAAACAACACCATGGAAAAAACAGAGAGATTTTACTTTAACAGAAGTTCTAATGGTGGTGATCATTTTGGAGGTTTTAGCCGCGATGATCCCAAGTTCATGGTGCAGACTGAAAACGCTCATATCGCAGAAGCCAAGCCATAGCAGGCTCGGAGATAGAGGTGGCCCAAAACCCAAATTTGATAGCATAAAAAACTCTATTTAAAATCAACACTAAAAATGGTCTAGACGACCGGAGCCACTATATCGTCAAGAGATTTTAAAATTTTTCCACGTTCCTTCCATAAATCGAACACTCGCTCCAAGGGGTTTCTATGGTCTTTAGTTTCTCAAATTTAGGAGCATTTTCATCAAATATATTAAGTATTTTGGTAACAAATTCAGATTTTTCAGGTCTTATTGTAAATTTAACGACATAATCTGCTCCTAACACTACATGTTGAAGATCCCTATCTGAAAGCAATTTCTTATAATCAAAATCTTCTGGATATAAACAAAAGCAGGTTATCGGAAGACTTTTTAAAAAGACTCTTTCTGCAATCGCATTAGTGATTGGTGATCCATTGAACTCGATAAACAAAATTTTAATAAAATCCTTTGAGTTGTCATTCATACTAAATCCTTTAAAATAAGCCAGATTATTAGTTATATGCCTCCAATTAAATTCTTTATCGAAATTTCTGCGCGTACTAAATGTTGAGATTATTTCATCTATTTTCCAATCGCCCTTATTGGCGTGTAATAGCCCTTGTGATAAAATTATTCTTTCAAAATACTTGCGCCCCTGTGCCCCGTTTAAAGAGAATGTCCCTTCATCATAAGAGATGAAAAAATACTGCAATAGACTGAAAAATATAAGAAAAAATAAGGCGCGCTTTCCAGACTTTGACCTTAATAATCTTTCTAACCCTGCAATAGATATAAGGACAACTGGAGCGCATAAAGGAACTATAAGTTGGGAAAAATCTTTTAGGCCAAAGCTGGAAAGAAGCATTAACGTAAATACAAACCATGCTAAAAGGAAATAAATTTTTTTTCTTTTATCCCGATCAAAAAGAGAGAGTAATAATCCCACTAAAAATACGGCTGCAAAAAACCAGCGCAATTGTAGCCTGAATAATACTCCTAGATAATAAGGAAACGTTGAAATAATCTTTGAGAAATGCGGCAATGACGGCCACAGACTCTGATTGTTAAGATATCCGGCAATACCGCCCAGTGAGTACCAGGGAAAAAGAAGAGCGCAAGAAAAAACAGCTGAGAAAAAAATGTTAACTATTATCTTTTTTGCTAATAATTTTATCGGGGCCTCTATTCGCCCATTGCAAAGATTTATTATATTTTTTATTAAATAAAATAAGATGGGGAAAATAATATAAATGACAAACCGGGGCCTTAATAATTCTCCTAAAGCAAACGCGAGACCAAAATATATAGAATATTTAAGATTTTTAAACCCATCTGACCTAATCAACAAGTATATGCATGCAGCTGAAATCGCCAATATTGGGAATGTCAATATATAAACTCTGGAAAAGCCAAATACTGAAGGGTAGAACGAAATAATAAACGCCGCTAATAAACCCATATTACGATGAAATAAGATTTTGCCTATCCCAAATATACTTAATATAAGAATAAGAAAAAATAGTTGGTTTGCAATAATAGCAATATCATGACTGACACCAAAAATAGAAAAAAAAGGAATAATTAAAAAAGCAAGAAGTTGTCCGCCTAATCCCGTATGAAATAGTGGATCGAGTAAATGAAAGTCTCCCTGCTTAGCAAAACTAATCAATATTTTCCAATAATAAAAACTTTTTAAGTAATAATCTGAGGCATCTGCCATAAAAGGGGTCGTATCTCTTAAAATAATCACTATGTTATTTATTACATGGAATACAAAAAGTGATAATAATGCTATCCATACAAGATGAGGTTTTTTCATTTTTTTATTAAGAATTTCAACATGTCTTTTGATAGATTAAATATCTTTTTAAAGTTTAAAAACTGGGAATGGCCATACTGTCGCGGAAAATGGCTAACTAGAACCTCTTTAACTTTAACTCCATTCCTCATCAGCCTGACCACCATCTCTGCCGGAGCAAAGCCACTATTGGAATTTATTTTAATACGGTCAATAACTTCTTTTTTGATCAACCTGAAATCACAGTTGGTATAGGTCAATGTCTTGCCAAAAAAGATACCTAGGCAGAGTTGGTATACTTTGCTTGCAATTAACCTGTAAAATGAATCCTGGCGTTTAAATATATAGCCATTTATAAAATCGTATTCTTTTGTATAGGGAAACAACCGGGTTATTTCTTTGATGTCATATTGGCCGTCTCCATCGGTATAGAATATCCATTTCTTAACCGCATGCGCAAATCCGCTTTTTAATACCCCTCCGTAATCTCTATTTTTTTTGTGTTGCACCAATTTAACTCTCTTTTGACTCATTGCGAGTCTTTGGGCTATTTTCCCCGTATCATCCCGGCTACAATCATCAATGATAATTATTTCATAATCCAAGCCCAGCGGATCTAGGACTGAAATTGCATCCAAGACCAACCTCTCAATTGTTTTTTCGTCGTTATAAGCCGGTAAAAAAACGGAGATTTCTTTTATCATAGAATTTATAGTTTAGAGAATTTTACACTGTCCTAAAATAAAAACTCAGTTAAGACAAACCCGACAAAAACTTAAGCCCATTCCAGTATCGTTTTACATCCTCAAACTTTTTTATTTTTTTAAAATGCTTTAAAAAAAATCCCGGTCGCAGATAAAATTTTCTATAGGCTTTCCTGATCATGGCTTCAACTTCTTCTTTGCCCTTATAACCGGCAGGCACATAAGTTACCTTGGGGAGATATCGAGTCTGACACATCTTTTCTGAATATGTAGGCATAACAATTTTGCCTTCCCCCAGGCATTGTTCATATAAAAGGGTCCCCCTAAAGGGATGTGTAGGAATGAAGGCAGCATAAGTGCAATCCAACTCGATTGCAAACCTGATGGTTTCTTCCGCCTTTTGCGGAGTCTCTCCGGGTAAACCCAGCATAAATGTGCCAATAACCTCTAATCCAAGGCCATTAGCCAGAGCAGCTGCCTGCCTGTTTTGTTCCAAAGTAACTCCTTTTTTTATATTATCAAGCAGGTCTTGGTTGCCTGACTCAAATCCAAAGCTAATGCTAACGCAACCTGCTTCTTTGGCTTGTTTTAAAATTTCACCATCAATATTACTGGCCCTTGCGCGGAACGACCAATTCAGGGCTATCTTTTCTTGATGTAATGAATGACAGAACTTTATTAGCCACTCCTTATTGGCTGCTAAGTCATCATCATAGAATATTAATTCTTTAATGCCGAATTTATTAACCAGATGTCTGATCTCCTCCAGCGTCTTCTCAACACTCTGAATCCTATACTTTCTTTTCAAAATTCCAGAACGATAACAAAATGTGCACTTGGCATAAGCGCACCCGCGGGAAACAATGATATTGGTTGAAGGCAATTTTTTATTCTCAAAAGGCTCCGGGATATAAGCATCCATTGGATAAAGATGCCGGGCGGGAAACGCTAGCGTCTCCAAATCAACTAGCTTGCCGTTGGGAGGGGTTTCTATAATTTGGCCGCTCTCATTACGGTAATAAATACCCTGCACTTCTGGCCAAGCCCGCTTAGCTTCTAAGCAAGCTATTACATCAAGTACGGTATACTCGCCTTCACCTGTAACTAAGATATCAATCTCTTTACATTTTTCCATTGTTTCCAGGGGAAAACAACTAGGATGAGCGCCGCCGACCATCACGGGGATATCTTTAAAACTGCTCTTAAGCTTTCTGATCAAACCGTAAGCGCTATCTTCTTGGGGAGTCAGGAAAGAAATACCCAATACATCCGGCTGATATGCACCAACTTCATGCAGAATTTCATCTACAGTAAACCCCAATACTTGCGCATCAATTATCTGCACCTGGTGCCCGGATTGAAGTAAAACTGCAGCAATATAACCTATCCCTAAAGGAGGCAGGAAACCGCGCTTAATATACTTTTTATTGTTTAATCTGCTGGACTTATTATGATTCGAGGCTGGGGGGATAATTAAAAGTATTTTCAATTTAATCTGCTAAAAGTTTGAAATCCAAAAAGATATTCTCTGCGACCCGGGAACCACATGCAACTTTCTGCTATTGCTTGATATGTTCTTCATATTCATTTAAAGGATTTAATCGCTTCGCACACAACTCTGATGGCATTTTCCGGCAATTCCGGAAACATTGGAAGACTTAGTATTTCCAGGCATAATTTTTCAGTAGCAGATAATCCACCAGGTGCCACCCTGAGATTTCCTTTATACGCAGGCTGCATATGCACTGGAACAGGATAATGCACAGCCGTATCCACACCTAAAGTTTTCAGGTGTTCCTTGAGGATATCTCTCTTCCCGGACCTTACAACATATTGATGGTAGACAGGTACGGATTCCGGTATCTCTGCCGGGAGACTCACGGGAGAAACTGCGAGTAGTTTTGAATATTCAGCGGCAATTTTCCTGCGCTTGACATTGTCTTCATCCAAATAACGCAACTTTACACGCAGGATGGCTGCCTGCAGTTCATCCAATCGAGAATTTCCTCCAGGGATGTCACTTATGTACCGTCGGCGCCAACCATACTGCTGCAATAATTTAACTCGTTCTGCCAGCGAAGCGTCGTTGGTTATCACCATGCCACCATCTCCTAAAGCACCCAGATTTTTTGTGGGATAAAAACTAAAAGCCGCCATATCACCCCAAGAGCCAGTCATACGACCATCCAGCATTGCGCCATGCGATTGCGCACAATCTTCGATAACATTCAGGCTATGTTGATGAGCCAGCTTAAGAATCGCCGGCATATCTGCCGGTTGACCATACAGATGCACAGGAATGACTGCCTTAGATCGCCCATTAGAAGAATATGCCAACGCTGCTGCCAAGCTACCTGGATCCATAGTATAAGTACTCGGATCAATATCCACCAATACGGGCGTTGCTCCAACTAGCCCAATCGCTGCCACTGTAGCTACGGCCGTGTGTGAAACTGTGAAAACCAAATCACCTGAGCCCACGCCGCAAGCTCGTAACGCCAACTCCAAGGCATCGGTGCCATTACCCACGCCAATGGCATAGTCAACACCCACATAGGCGGCAAACGCCTCTTCAAAAGCTTTTACCTCCGGGCCCAGTATATACCAACCGCTCTCCAATACACTCCGAACTGCGGCATCAATTTCAGCTTTGTGGGCCAAGTAACCAACTTTTAGGTCGGTCTGTGGAACGATAATCGGTATGCTCTGGTTCATCGGTAATAATCCAGATGCTCGCGGTAAAAGGCCAAAGTTCGGGCTAAGCCCTCATGTAACGGCGTTTTCAGTTCCCAGCCTAATTCAGTACGGATACGTCGGTCATCTGCATAATAATCACCGATATCAATGCACTTGCGGTCGGCTGGAAATTCGTGTACCTCAAATACACCACCACCATTGGCAGCTATTAATAGATCAGCCAAATCACGCAAGTTAATTACTTCACAGCCGCCCAGATTGAAAACTTTGCCATTAGCTTCTTCCTTGGTAGCCGCTAGCAGAAAAGCCTCTACGGCATCATTCACATAGGTAAAATCACGCCGTTGTTCGCCCCCCCATATCTCAAACGGTTTTCCCTCTACGACCATTTTAATCCATATGCCAAGAAACGTCTGCCGCGCATCTTTAATCCTCATCCGAGGCCCGTATGTGTTGGTCAAGCGCAGGGCACAGGCCCGAATTCCATATACATTGTTATAGAGAATGTGATACCACTCACCTGCCATTTTATGGATGCCGTTGACATCGGCAGGACGTAATAGATGTTTTTCGTCCACGGGGAGATAATCGGGTTTCCCATAAATCTGGCGTGTGCTTGCAAAAACAATTTTAACATCAGAATTGTATTTCCGGCAGGATTCCAGCATGGAAAGTTGCGCCCGGCAGTTAATTTCCATATCCGTCTCTGGATCCTCCATGGAATCCATGTGGCTGGTCTGCCCAGCCAAGTTAAAAAGATAATCTTGGCCCTGCACCAAATAGCGCATGCTGTGCTCGTCGCATACATCGGAAATATTAACATTGACCTTATTTTCAATGCCGCTGATATTAAATAAGTTGCCGCCGTATTCTGGAATTAAGTTATCCACTAGTGTAACTTGCGCCCCCAATTCCACCAGTCGATGAGCTAGGTTAGAGCCAATAAATCCCAGACCGCCGGTTATAAGTATTTTTTTATTAGTAAAATCCATTTTATTCATAATTGACGAACCTAGTATCATTCCCTTCTAAAGACTGGTTTTCTACAAGGTAATCTTTGATATTCACCTAGAATCTAATACGTTCGTCCGCGAACCATTCCCTGCCCGTTTTGACATGTTGGGACTATTCCACAATCTACTACCACACATACGACCCATGACCCGCAGGGCTCAGCCCTTCTATATTCTCTGGCAGAACAATGCGCATGTCGTCAGACCCTTTTGGACACGGTTCAAAGACCGGGCAATTATACCCCCACCGGAGATAGCCAAGCTAAGCGAGTTGCAGAATCATCAGGATTCTAGCATTGCGACTCGGATAGCTATAATTCTTATCAATCAAAAAAAAAGGCGGCGCCTTTTAAAGCGCCGCCTTTAAAATAAACTCCTAATAGACTTGTAGGCCTATTTTTTCTCGTCCAATTTCTTGGCGCCTTCCTCGAGCTCAGTAGAGGTATCTTTGCCGAAGGTTGCGACAGGCTTCACAATACTGCCTGTTTGTTCAACCACTGTTTTACCGATGTCAACCACGGCGGTTCCAGTATTGAGAACCGTTTGGCCAACAGCCTTACCTGTAGCTACCGTTCCTTTTCCAATGCCTTTACCGACCTGTTTTGAAGCATCAACGAATTTCTCGCCGGCTTCTTTTGCGGTTTGATCTTTTGCCATAGCTGTACCGCAAGCAAAACTAAAAACCATGGCCACTACCAACATCATGCTCAAAAACTTAACCATTTGTAATTCCTCCTTGGGTTTTCGTTACTTGCATAACGGGGTCATTCTACACGAAATCCCTTGGCACATCCTAATCAAAAATTAATTCACCTGTTTCCGCTAAAATTTTTTATCTCGCTTTTGCAGAAAACTCCGAACATAAGTCTGGCGATGCTATGTCCTGTGTTGCTTTTATTTGCAGGGCTTGGTTTTCCCGCCGCCGCCCGGCGAACTCGTTCTCTGGGGAAAATCTCTCGTCGGCCTTCACAAACTCAGAAAACTCGGAAATAAATCCCGAGCTTTGCCCTTCCTGAGATACAGGTCACACCTTATACTAGAGATATGGGTAAAAAACCCCTCGTCCATCATATCGTTAGAGACGTTAAAAAACATCGTGAATTATGGGAAAAGTTTTGGCCGCAAAAATGCCTATTTGATTTATGGCCGGTTCGCTATTGTTTCTATGAACCCTACGCGCATTTAGCTGAGTTTTATGTATTCCAGGAAAATGGCAATATCGTCGGATTGCTTCCTTTAAGTTGGATAGAGGAGAGCCAACACTATTGTTTTTTCCCGGGCGAACTGTGCAAGGGGAAAACTTGGCTGGAGCAAAACAGGATAATTTCACAAAAACCGTTTGTTACAAAAGCACTCCTAGAAAGCGTGGGAAAACCCGTTCATCTCAGATATTTATTATCTGAATATGTTACAGGGTTTAGTTCGGATGATGAAAATTTTAAATGTTCTCTTGATGAAACCGGCTACCTTTTTTTTCCGGCCCAACATGAATTTTCGTTTGACAAGTACCTGCAGGAATTCTCGAAAAAAACGCGAAAAAAACTTGCCAAGAAACTCCCCCTGTTAGAAAGGCGGGGTGTGACCTTAAGATTTGACCACTTTCGGGATATTAACAAGCTTTTCCAGATGAATATCAGCCATTACAAGGAACGTTCTTATTTCGACGACAAGCGTTTTCTAAGGTCGTTTATAAGGCTCGCCGAATGGCTAAAAAAAAACAGAATGCTTTGCATCACGACCCTGCTTATCGGTGGCTGCGTTGCCGCGGTTGACATGGGCGCCATCTGGAATTCCCAATATACGGTCCTCGCGGGCGGGACAAGTCTGGAATTCCCGGAAGCGGCAAAATTAATCAACTTCCACCATATTAAGTGGGCTTGCCACAAAAGGTTTTCGTTGGTGGATTTCCTTTGCGGTGATTTCGGATGGAAACACCGTTTTCATCTAACCCCCCGGCCGCTTTATTTGCTGCATTCTTTGCCAAACCCGGTTTCAACATGAACCCCCGAACGGAAGAGGATGACAGAATAAATGGCGGTTAAAAACAACGTTGTCCTCATTGTCGGGACCACGTCGGATTATATTGACTGGATCCGAAAAACATCTCCCGATGGGTGTTTATTCCTTACGGATGCTTCCGTCAGGCGGAATGCAACAGAGCCAAATCCTAAGAAAAAAGAAGAGATTCTTTGTGATCTTAACGATTACCGGATGTCGGGCGTAAAGCTTTCGGAACATCTGCACCGCTGGGATCTTAAGCTCGACGGCATCACCTGTTTTGACTGCGAGTCCATGGAACTTGCTGCCGTTCTTGCCAAGCAATATTCCCTGACCTATCCGTCATACGAATCTATTGGTTTTTGCCGCGACAAATATGTTTCCAAGACAAGGTGGAAAGAAAAGGGTCTGAAATGCCCGCGTATAAAAAAAATCCGTTCGCTACGCGAAGCGGCTGATTTTTTTATGGAAATCAAGGGCCCGATGATATTAAAACCTCTTACTGGAAGCGGAAGTGAATTTGTTTTTCTTTGCAAATCACCTGCTGAAGCAGAAACCCATTATGAATCGATTTGCCGGGCACTGGAAAATCAACGGGCTAATAAATTATACCGCGCGGCCTGGCCGGCAAACGAACTGATTGTTGCCGAAGAGTTTATCGCGGGCGAAGAATACAGTTGTGATTTTCTGATCGATCACAAACAAGCGCACTTACTGCGTTTGACAAAAAAAATCCCGGCTCTCAACAGAC
>Ga0265297_10011046_pt1 | contig 11162 bp, 11 predicted proteins | sample Munlanlwell13791_FD_192502 | JGI IMG/M metagenome (GOLD analysis project Ga0265297, IMG submission 192502) | Leachate microbial communities from a municipal landfill in Southern Ontario, Canada - Leachate well 137-91 | ecosystem: Engineered > Solid waste > Landfill > Unclassified | place...
TGTCAATATACTCCCCCCTAGTATACTAGCATTCTGCCCGGCTGGTGTTTTATGTCATAACTCTACCTATTCTGCCTTTTTATCTCAACCGCTGTTTACCTCTTCTACCTCACCCTCTGTCTCCCTCTCCCCTCCAAAGGCGGGCAGGCTTGCAAGGAGAGGGAGAACTAGCTAATAGATTTATACAATGTTAACCCTGATTAGCTTATTGGTTTAGTTCCCTGTTTTTTAAGAAGAAGCTAGGGGTGGTTGGGGTTAGATCATTGACAATTGTCAGCTGATATGTTAATGTTTAGCGTCGTGAATGTCTGCGTCTATTGGTTTGATTTGGAGTTTGACATGTTTGATATGGAGGAAGGAATATGAGCGATAATCGGCGATTTGATGTACTATACTCCGGTATCGGCGAGTGCGCGCTGTTGACCGACCAGGAGACCGGCGATAAGTTTGTCATCAGAAACCTTGATGATACTGAGCCGGTGAGCGCAGACGGCGTACACATCGGAATGCTAACCCAAGACGTTACCGGTTGGCAGAAGGCCAGCGGCGTGACAGCGGCCGAAGCCTATCAACTGGTGCTGGGTGAGTACAACTATTTCACGGCGCTCTGGCTCGTTGATCTGATCCTTAACCCGGAAAAAGATGACGATATGCGCCAGTCGGCCGCTATCGACCTGGAAGAGCTCCTGTCGGACGAAATGTACTTGGCCCGGGTGCGCAATGTCCTTTGGTCCATACCCTTGCCAGAAGTGGACGGCATTTCCATGGACGCTCGCTTTCCTGCGTCATTTTCGCCTGAATGCCCGCTGGTGGGTCAGCTTTTGGCGGAATTACAGCGGGATCAGCCGGAAATCGCCCGGGTACGCGCGGTCTGGAACCAGTTGCCTGATGAGCTGTTCGGCGCTGAGGGCAAGGTACCGGGTGAGAAACAGGCTGTATCACTTGGACTTTTTCGTCTGCTGGTTTGTCGCAGTTTGAATTCGTTGGTGCAAAAGCCCGAATTTATTCTTGAGATTCAGCAGTCAGATGTCCTGGGTGGTATAATCGCACATATGATGGAACTTCTTGCGGAGGAAAAGTAGGTAAAGAAGTATTTGCCGAAATAATCCCGAGTTTTGAGCTAGCGACCTAGGTTGCTAGTCTCTTTTTTTTATCAAAAAAATGTTCCACATGGAACATTTTGCTATTTTTTTCGTAAATTTAGCTAAAAAAATAACGTGTATGTAAAGCAAACGACCTCCAGGATAACCCAGAGGCCGTAATTCTTGAAGGTGTCAGACCGTAGTCCTCACCTTACTTGGTGCTATTCGCGGCGTTGGTGAAGCGCCGCATCGCAATTACTATCTGCTCGCTCGTGAGTGAGCGGTCGCGGGAGGTATTGCGATCTCCCATCTCCGCCATTTTCACCAAAATGGCTTCGGTGATTTCCGGGTGGCCTTGAGTGGTGGCCGCTTCCTCCACCGCTGTCCACAGACTGTGGATATCCAGTGGAAGGCCGCTGCCCATGCGATTCACCCAGGAATCAACGGTGCGCACCCAATGCTCAGATTGCCTGGGGTCGTCGGTCACGTCCTGGGTGTAAAAGAAACTCACCCCCTTATCCGTTCCGAACAGTACCCGATCTCCCTTATCCCAAGGGGCCATGAGGAGGCGGGCATTACAGCGCTCGCCCGGCTTGACCTCATCTCCGTCGCCGCAGATGTTTTCCACAGCGCTGTGGGCGAGCCAGCGGCAATATTTGCCGAAAATGGGTTTTGGAATGCCCATTTCGGTGTACTTGTGCATGGCCTGCTTGATTTCGGCCGGGGTATACGCATCAATGCAGTTGATGCTAACTGCCCCAACCTTGCCCATATTGTGGATAATGGCCTCGGTCACTTCGGGGAGATCCTTGCTTGCCGCGCACTGTTCCACAGCCGCACGGAGCGTCGGATAATCATCCGAGTATCCGCCAAGCCACCAGAGGGTATAACGCGGATCCGGCGTGACTTGCTCGCGCTTGAAGAAGATCTCGCGACCCTCGTCAACCGTAATGACGCGCTCGCCGTCAATTCTGGGATTAGCCATACAGCACGCATCGTGAGAGATGCCTGTGCCAACGACATCACCAACATTGACGACAATGTGCTCAACCCGCGGCTTATCGCTCCGCCTTGCTGGGTTGTCTACATACACACCTGTTGTCATGATGAAATGCAGCGGATCGTCCTTGGAGCCATACTCGTATTGGTAGTAGTCTCCACTGACACGAGATAGACACAGGGAGTGCACGTTCATTCCCACCGACCACATCGGCTTAATGTTGCCGAAGTCCGGCGCCGCAACAGTTGCGGCATCAACCTGAAACGCTCGCAAAACCAGCGGGTCGTCCCAAATCGTGCCGCTCGGGCCAACCGCCATTGCCGTGTTGCATGCCAAAACACTGATTGCCACATACATTGTCTTCATCGCCACTACTCCTTCAATTCTCATATTTGTTGCTTGGTATTCACCCGGAACTGTCCGAGTAAAAGGGGCCATCCCTGTTGTGCCAAGCATTGTCAATGCCTATATATTAACACATAATTGATATTTTGTCAATAGAAAAAATGTTCCACGTGGAACATTATGTAAAATTTTGGCTAAATTTAAACAAAAAACACCCCATTATTTGGGATGCCTTTTGGTGGACCCTAAGGGAGTTGAACCCTTGACCTCCTCCATGCCATGGAGGCGCTCTAGCCAACTGAGCTAAGGGCCCATACGGCTAGGCACTAAATACGCGTATTTTATTAATATAGTATATATTATGAAGCAAATACTGTCAAAATGATAGGGGTGGAGAGTCTCAGCCAACCCCGCACAGGTGTTGATGGAGCAAGTCGAATTGCGCCTAACTGAGACTCTCCGGAGGAAGGAGTCGTTCGCACAGCATTGGTATGCCGTATTAGCGAACTCCGCGGCCAGCGCCGGCGTCAGCCCAGGTCTTTGCAACCCAGACCGGCGTTATGGCCGGCAGATCGCGCATGGCCTACGCGAAATGCTTCGTCAGCATACTACTAATTTATATTTCTGTCAAGGGCTAGAATAAAATATTGAACAAATTTTATCTCAAAAATATTTTACGACACTAAATTAAATCTTAAATAAGCAAATAAAATGAAAATAAAAAATTCATGGTTGGCAAAATGAATAAAATTCGCCAATATTGTGCTTAAAGTATCAATAAATGTTTAAAAAATACTTGTGTTGAATTTATTTGGCTAAATTTCAAGCTAAAATAGTGTCGTAAAATATTGGGCGTTTCAACGTTAATATATTGAATGTGAAACAGAAACTTTTACCGCTAAAAAGTAAATTTTTCTTGACTAAATTCCATTTTCCAGTATAATTTAAGCATTATTTAATCAATTATATTTTTTTCATGAAATTTTTTTGCTTAAGAAACTATTTAAGCGCGGGTCTGGGACTGGCGTTATTTATTTGCTTTTGCCTTCCGGCAGCAGCCGCTTTATCTTTAATCAGGAGTAGCGACACTAATACGATCTATTATGTGGACGACCGCGGCGTGCGCCACGCGTTTCCCAATGCGGTGACCTATTTTAGCTGGTATGGCAATGAACCGGCCAATGTTTTATCAGTTTCCAATCAGATTTTAGGCCAGTACCCTTTGGGTAAAAATGTCACGATGCGGCCGGGTACTTTTTTGATCAAGGTGGCGACCGCGTCCGCGGTTTACGCGGTGGAGCAGGGCGGTAACTTGCGCCAGCTGGCCGATGAATCGCTGGCGGAAAAAATTTATGGCCCTAAGTGGGCGGCGCGCGTCGTGGATGTGCCTGATGTTTTTTTTGGCGATTATCATGTCGGTGCTCCCCTTAAGTCATATGAACTGCCGTTTGATTTATTATTTAAGGACGCGGCCGGTAAATTTTATTGGCGCGGCAATGGCGCGGCCAGGCCATTTACATCCGAGGCGGCAGTGAAGGCGAATAATTTTTCGGCCGGCGACGCGGTGACGGTGACGCGCGATTTGGTGCGGCGGGAAAAGCCGATTAGCGCTTGGGAAAAAAATATCTTCAATCCCGCGGCGCCGCTGTTTGCCGGCTCCAATGACTGCGAGCATAAAAAATTAAAGGCGGCCGTGATTTTTCTTTCGGCCGGTAATCATACGAGCGCGGAACTGGAAAAAGCGGAATTGATTAAAAATCAAATTGGGAGCCGGTTTGCCGTGGTAACGGAAAATTTATCGGCGCTTGATTTGTCTTATCCGCTTGTGACGGCGTCGGACAACGGCTACATTTTGCGCCGCAGAAACGACGGCGCCTATGACGTGCAAAACGAGCTGATTAACAGCTTTTACGAAACTAATGAAGATATTTTTGATTTTATCATCGTCTTTACTAATTTCAAGACACCGGAAGAAGCAGACAGCAATGAAGTCGCGAATTTCACGCCGATTACAAATGATGTCTCAGGCATCGGCCGCAATATTTTGCACGGCGGCGATATTTACGGTTCCGGCGGCAAGCTTAAGGGCGTGATTATGATGGGCAATGTCAGCAAATATAATCTGGATTCAGAAGCCGGCTGGAATGAGACTTTGAATTACGTGATGCATGAAATTTTGCATCAATGGGGAGCTTACGTTTATTTTAAAGACGCCGCCGGCAATCTGCGCGATGAGTTGCTGCGGCCGGGCGATAAATCACACTGGAATTATTATGCCGGCTTCATTTCGCCTTTGGGCGGCAGCGGCTGGATTGATAACGGCGACGGAACTTTTACCAATGGTTTGGCTCAGCTTTCCGATACGGCCGTACGCAAATATAGCCTGCTGGATTTGTATCTGATGGGCTTGATTCCGTATCAGCTCATGCCGCCGATAATGTATGTCGTGCCTGAGACGCCAGGCGAAACCGGCAATACTATCCGCGGCCGCGCCGAATATGTCAGCATCAGCCAGATTATCGCGGCACACGGACAGGTAGGGTGTGAGATAAAATAGAAAACACATTTAACAATAAAAAATGCCTTTTCCGCGCGAAGGCATTTTTTTGTCCGCAAGTTTTATTTGGCTAAAAATTGCCACATGAATTCAAACATCATTTTCAGCAGGGAAGTAATTTCTTGGGAAATTATTTCCACCGCGATTAGTTCTTCTTTGTAGGCAATAAATATGACTTTATCATCAAAAATATATGTGCCGGCGGAAAATTTCCATAAGTCCATGCTTGGCGGCAGAATTTTTACTACTGAATTTGTTGTCTCTTCCGTTTGTTTTCTGTTAAGGGCGGTTTGAGAATTATCTAAAATTAAGCGGGTTTTTATGCCGATTTGTGACCGGCGTTTTTTAAAATCAGTAAAAAATTTTTCATCCAGGGAAAGCCAATGCTTTTCCGAAGCCACAATATCATAATTTTTCAATTTTTTTATTTTTAAAATATTGTTATACATTTCTTTAATTTCTGAAATTCCCTGGAAATATTTAATTTGCGGCTTGGCTTTCGCACCTTGGTATAGTTGTTTTAATTCCGGAAAAATCGTTTTGATAGATTGCGCGCGGTTATTAATATCATCCACGATTTTGGCTGGATCTTGGGCGGCGTAAGTTTTGATTTTGCCCTGGTCAAAAGAAAAAACCAGGCCCTTGGCGGCCAAAAATTCCAGTACGCTATAGACCGTGGAGCGGGAAAGCTTGGTTTTAGCTGATATTTCCTTGCCTTTGGCCTTGCCCAGCTCTAATAAAGCCAGATAAACCTCGGTTTCCTTCTCGGATAAGCCGTATTTTCGCAGTGATTCTTTAATCATTTTGTTTGATTTAAACCTATTTATATGTAAATTGCCGATAATCTTGACAATTTTTATATAGTTATTTTAGCTTATTTTAGAGAAAATGTCAAGAGCTATTTAGTATTTATTCAATATTATTGACAATTTAGTGTAAACTTAGTATCATGTAAAGTTAGGCTAAAGTGGTCTGATGATGAACTTTAATAATTTAACTTGAGAAGGAGATCAGTTATGAGATTTAAAGTATCTAAAGTTGAAGTTCGCTGCCCATTCGAAGATTGGGAGCCCGGTTGGAAGAATTGGGATGAAGATGCTATTTCTTGGCTTCCCTCAATTGGCATAGACCCTGCAGGCTGGTATGGTGGCGGTGATATGGCTGGTCTATTGATTTGCATTCCCGCTGATTTTTTTGTGGAATATATTCCTGTAAGTGAGCATGAGCACGGGTACATAATATTTACCCAAACCATGGAAAACGGGGAAGAGAAGGTATTAGCTAAAGCAGAAATATACTTAGTTAAGCGGACATACCAGAGGCAATTTCCAGGAGAGAAAAAACCAGACATTCTTCGTATTATTTGCTGGCCAGGAAAATACACCCTGCACCTTATAGGTATATCTTGCCAGGAATGCAAAGGATGTAAAAAGGGAGGTAAACAATGAAAGCACACGAAATAGTGAAAAGAATTGAAGACTTCAGAAGTGAGCTTGAGGAATTGCCAATAGGCGATTTTCCCGAAGAAACATTGAAGAACACTTATCTGATGATTTGTTTTATCATTAGATTTGCCCTGATTCAAGCAATCGGAGTCAAAGAGACGTGCCGGGTAAAAAAGCTGGCAAAATACATCGATGATTCCACTGACCCGCACAACGGTGCTAAACCATGGGGAAATAAATATCCCTCCCACGAGGATTTAGTTGGCTCTCGTGAATTCAAGTGCACCGTCTGCGCCGTGGGAATATTGTTTGGACCGGCGTCGAAGTTGACTAGACGGGAAATAGATTAACTATCCTAAGCGGATGCGGAGAGGAGGTGAGAAAAATGGGCAGAAGCATTGATCTAATTGATTTAACGGCGAAACTAACACGCCATCTTCCTAAAGATGAAAGAGAATTGAATCAGATTTGCGGCTGTGAAGACGAATCAGGCGCGTTCAGATTCATTCAGGAAGAGGCAGGCGAAAAAATGGCCGTTAAGATTAATAGACTTGCGGTCAAGATACATAATACTCTCAGGGCTGACAAGGCTAACCGGCTTGAGCCAGGCATAGAGCATTGCTGCGTCAAGATTGATATAATCATTTTGGCAATCTCCATTCTCCACGACAAGTCATTTTTGGACTAGCACCCTCGTTTCAAAGGCCGCGAGGATAAATAACGGCCTTTTTTTATTTTATTTTACTTTTACCTAATCATTAAGAAAATATCTTACTTTTTACTTTGAATATTTGGGAAGATGCAATTGTTTTGCAGACTTTCGGCGAAATACCCGCGGTGATTGAAATAAAAAACGAAAATTTGGTTAAAGGTTACCTCAATTATTTCAATCTGCTTTGGGATTTGGGAAAAAAATCTAATTAAAATTTAGCCAAGCTCTAAATCAATTTTTTAACCATTACGCCACGCGGCCGAGCCGCTTTTCCAATTCCGCCGGCGGCTTGAACCGGTTTAAATTTTCATTAACCGCCCTTAAGACGATATTTTTTTGCCGGCGCTGTGAGAATTGCATTAAAACTTGGTCGGAAAAAAGGCCGCTTTTGGTTTTGGCCATTAAAATATCGCTGACGATGCGCAAAACATTATTTAAGGTTTCCAGGTTGCCCCAATATTCCATGACTTGAGGATTTTTATTTAAGCCGGGAAACAAAAGCGTGGTCTGCTGGATGCGCTCAATCAGTTCCGGCAGCTGGTATGGGGAATATCTCAATTCTTTCACGGCGTCAAGGATTTCCGCCAGCTGGCCGTCAATTTCCCGGTTGTAAGCTTCGTCGTTGATTGAATGATAAGAGGCAAAGCCATGATTAAGCTGCTTAAAAATCAGATCCAGGCAATATTCCATCTGGTCATACATCTGGTCGCGGATCTGTTCCAGAAAAATCAGCTGGGCGGGATTTTTGCCCATCTCTTTTTTCCGATGAACGGCATCGCCGGCCAGACGCTGAGTATTTTCAATGCCCATAGCCACCACGACGCGCGGCAGGTGATCAATATAGCCGATTTTTTCCTGGCCTGGTTCGGCCACCGCGGAAACGAATTCATCCAGCTTGGCCATGCGGCCGGCCGCGAGATCTTCTTTAATCAGTCTTTCTTTTTTTTCAAACTTTTCCGGCTTTTGGCTGGTGGTCATATCCACGACCAGCCGCGTCACGACTTTTTGGCCGTTTTTTTCTTCCACCCATTCAATCACAAAATCCGCGTGGTTTCTCACGTCGTCCCAGTCCGAAGTTTCGGCGGTAAAACAATTATCCCCGGCCCAGTCGTTAAGCTCAATATTTTGCCGGAAAATATATTCCAAAATCACGCCGCGCCGGGTCGGCACCTGATCGGCTTTGCGGGAGCGATATTCGGCCAGTTTGGCCTGATGTTCGGGCGAAACCGGCGGCCGTTTTTCTTTCATCTTTTCCGCGGCCGCGAAAATTTGCCATTCCGCCTCGTTTAATTTCAATCTTTCCTGTTCTTGCTCTACCGCCGTCATTTCCGGTTCGTCTTTAACGCGGGGCGGCTCGGATTTATCCGGTGCCGGTTTGAAATAAAAATTTTCTTTGCGTTCCATGGTCATTGTAATTAGCCGGATTTTCCGCGCTTTGGGCGCAGAGCCGGATTCATTTAACGGTTATTTGCCTTTGATTAAAGTTTTTAAATTTTATGGTGAGATTGATTTTTTTTCGCGGCAGTATCGGTTTGAGGTATTCGGCCCATTCAATCACCGTTACAGTGTCAGGCTGGCGGAAATATTCGGCCGCGCCGATGTCCAAAATCGCCTGCGGTTCATTAACGCGGTAGCAATCAATGTGGACCAAGCGCTTAATTTTTTTTTGCGCGGGGCTAACGTCTTTAGCTGCCGTGTGTCTAACGGGATAAACTTTCATTACCACAAAGGTCGGGCTGGTGATGATTTCTTTTACCCCCAAGCCCGCGGCCAAGCCTTTGACTAAAACGGTCTTGCCCGCGCCCAGCGGACCGCTTAAGGCTAAAATTTCGCCGCCGCAAAGCTGAGAGGCAAGCTTTTTTCCCAGGTTGAAAGTTTGTATTTCTGAATTAGTTTGGTAAATTTTTTTAGCCATAAAATCCAATTTTTTGACATTTGATATTAGGATTTTGGATTTAAATTGATAGGTTTGGGTCCACCCTTAATTTTTGCCAGGGAATCGGCTGGGCAAAATAACCCGCGGCCGCGATCATGGCGCCGTTATCGGTGCAGTTTTTTATTTGCGGCATATTGAAATTCAGCCTAGAGCTTTCAGCTTTTAGCTTGCAGGTATCGCGCAGAAGCTGATTGGCCGCCACGCCGCCTGAGAGCATCACGGTTTGGGCATTGAAATCCAAAGCGGCCTTGATGGTTTTATGGACCAAAACGTCAACGACCGCCTGCTGAAATGACGCGCAAATATCAGCTTTTAGCTTAGCGCTATTAGCTTTTAGGGACGGGAGTTTTTTGACGGTATATAGAACTGAAGTTTTCAGCCCGGAAAAGCTGAAATTATAATCTTTGGAGTGAAGCATTGGCCGCGCGAAATTAAACGCTTTAGGGTTGCCGTTTAACGCCCATTTGGAAACGACCGGGCCGCCGGGATAGCCGAGGTTTAAAAGCTGGGCTACTTTGTCAAAAGCCTCGCCGGCTGCGTCATCTACGGTTTGGCCGATTTTTTTTAAGCTCTTCTGATTTTTTAATAAAATTAATTCCGTGTGCCCGCCTGATACTATCAGACAAACGGCCGGAAATTTCAGCTTGGGGTTTTCCAGCCAATTGGCGTAAAGATGGGCGCGCATATGGTTGATGCCGCAGATCGGTTTGTGCCAGGCGTAAGCCAAATTTTTCGCCGTCTCAGCGCCAACCATCAAAGAAGTAATCAAGCCCGGACCGACGGTGACGGCGAGCCGGTCGATTTTTTGCGGTTTAATCTTAGCCGCGGCCAAGCACTCGTCAATGACCGGAATAATATTTTTGATGTGGTTTCTGGCGGCCACTTCGGGCACCACGCCGCCGTATTTTTTATGGATGGCAATTTGCGAAGAGACAATATTGGCAAGTAAAGTAAAGCTGCGGCCGTCAGTTTTTAAAACAGCCGCCGCGGTCTCGTCACAGGAACTCTCAAGGCCTAAAATTATCATTGAACTTTTTAATTTAGAAATAATTAAATCAGCGCCCCGTCTCGCCCCGCCGCCGATAATGAAGTTGAGATAGCGAAGGCGGGGTCACAGGAACTCTCAATGCCTAAAATTATCATAATTCAAATAGTTTTTATCTCCGCCTTTCACTAAACATTATAACATAATCCGGGTAAAATCAAGCTTGCTTTTAAACGCAGTTAGAGGGCAGGATCTCGTTTGAGTTCCCGCCCTCTGTGATTGCTCTTGGCCGCGTCGCGCTTACGCGCTATGCGGACCAGTGTCGTCTGCTTCGCTTTTGCCGCCACCACTCGGCAATCTTGGATATAATCGCATATATTATTGTTGCGATTATAACCATCATACATACCGCCTCTACAGTTTCTAATTCGCGTGATGGCGGTGGTTTTTTGAAGCGCATCATGCGTTCATGCGAAGCGCTTGTCAAGTCGTCATACATTTCTGAAATTCTAGTTCCGGTTTCGAACACGACGGGTTCTCCTCCTGGTGAAACCGGACTATCGCCTTGCTCACTGATTCCAGCCGTCATAATCGCCAACAAAATGAACATCCCTCATTGCTTTCGGTTTTGGGCATCCGCCCTTTTGTGAACCATACTCTTGCAGTCACGACTTTTAAATATAGCATATTTATACAATTTTGTCAATGATTTATTGATTTTATGGCTTATTTACAACAAAAAATAGCCTCTTGGCTATTTAGTAATAAATAATCGTTGATTTTCCTTATTTTTCCTGGCCGAATATGAAGACAAAATCAATCGGCCCTTTTTCCGCCCTAAATCCCAGGTGCGGCACTTTGCGGAGCAAATAGCCGCGTTGTTCCAATAAAGCCGTAATTTCCGATTCGTCGGATTTTTTTACCAGGAATTTTTCGCCCGCTAGCGGCAAATTCCTCTCAATTTTTAATATTTGGTCGCCCGGTCTGGCCGAAGCAGTATATTTTTCCAGCAAGGCGAGCACGTCTCTGGTTTCGGCTGAAATTTCCGCGGGCGATAAAACCGCACTTTCGCGGCCGAGGGCGCGCGCCGCGTTTTCGCG
>Ga0265297_10011047_pt1 | contig 11162 bp, 8 predicted proteins | sample Munlanlwell13791_FD_192502 | JGI IMG/M metagenome (GOLD analysis project Ga0265297, IMG submission 192502) | Leachate microbial communities from a municipal landfill in Southern Ontario, Canada - Leachate well 137-91 | ecosystem: Engineered > Solid waste > Landfill > Unclassified | place...
TGACAGGGACGTTCACCTGATGCGGGTGGATTTCTTCGATATGGGAATGGCCCTTGCCCGGGGGGGCATCGACGCCTTTCTTTCCGGAGAGCCGTTCCCGACCCTGGCCGTGGAGCAGGGGTACGGTGAAGTCCTCTCCTATCCCTACTACGACGAATCCATCGGCACGATCAATGCCGGGATGCTGGTCAGGCGGGAGGCGATCGAGAAGCATCCGGAACGGGTTCAAACGCTGGTGAACGCCCACGCCCATGCGACGGAATACCTTCAGACCCACCCGAACGAATGGCTGAAACGGGCATCCTCATTCGGCGCCGATCTTCGCATCCTGGAGAAGGCCGCGCCCAACATGGAGCTGGCCTGGCAAATGGACGCCGATTTCCTAAAAAAGGCCCGTGCACTGGGTGAAAGGATGGAAGCGCTTGGGCTCATCAAGAATCAACCCGATTACGATCGGCTTGTTGACCTCTCATTTGTGAACAAGAAGGTGAAATGATGGTTCCTGCCGATAAGAAAACCGTCAATACGGCAAAATGGTTTTTGCCCTGGGTGATCCCTTTCCTTCTTTTCTGTCTCTGGTGGACAGTGAGCGCCACAGGCCTGATGCCCGCTTATCTCCTGCCTTCACCCCTGAGTACAATTCGGGCCGGCTATGCGTATATCTTCGGTCAACCAGGAGAAGGCCCTTATGCGGGCCGATTCCTCACCGATGCCGGAGCGAGCCTTTTGAGGGTCGGATGCGGCTTTGCCCTTGCCGTGGCGGTGGGTCTTCCTCTGGGGATTCTTTCCGGTCGTCTGTGGATCCTGCGGAAACTCATGAGTACATCGGTGAATGCGCTCAGGGCGGTTCCGGGCATTACCTGGCTTCCCCTGGCCCTGGTGTGGTTCGGCATCGGGATGAAAACAACGATTTTTCTGGTGGCCCTGGCCGCGTTTTTTCCTGTTTATTTAAACGCCGCAGCCGGGGCTGGCCAGGTCAACCCGCTGCTGCTCCAGGCCGGCGCCATGATGGGGGTGAGAAGGCTTCGTGGCACCTTTGCCATTCTCCTTCCGGGAGCCATGTCGCACTTGATGACAGGTCTTCGACTGGGTCTGGGAATCTCGTGGGCCTATCTCGTCCTGGGAGAGCTGACCGGGGTGCCGAACGGGCTGGGGGCTGTCATCATGGATGCGCGCATGCTGGGACGGATCGATATGATTGTCGTAGGAATCATTATCATCGCCGCCATCGGCAGGGTCAGCGATCAACTGCTTCAGGGAGGGATGCGATTCTGCTTCAAGAGCGCCAGGAGGATGGGATGAGACCTCACCTGAGGGCCGTGCCCCTGACGGATCATAAACAAAGAGAGACGATTCTTCATATTGACCGCCTCTCCAAGGTCTTCCACCTGAACAGCGGATATCTCCCTGTCCTGGACAAAATCAGTTTCGAGGCGAAAAGCGGAGATCTGATCTGCATCCTGGGAAAAAGCGGGTGCGGCAAGTCGACCCTGTTGAAGATTATCGCCGGCTTCCTCTCCCCGACTTCCGGAAAGGTCGTGCTCAACGAGAAACCCGTTATCACGCCAGGGCCGGATCGCTGTGTGATCTTTCAGGAGGACGTCCTCTTCCCCTGGCTGACGGTACAGGAAAATATCGCCTTTGGGTTGAAAGGAAAAAAGCAGGATAAAAACGTCAGGGCAGAGGAGGTGGCGCGGTTTCTGGCCCTGGTCGGCTTGAGTGAATTCAAAGATTACCTTCCCAGAGAGCTCTCCGGCGGCATGAAGCAGCGGGTGGCCCTGGCCAGGGTCCTCATCCTCCAACCACAGGTCCTCCTCATGGACGAGCCATTCGCCTCTCTGGACGCCCAAAGCCGGGAAGAAATGCAGAACCTGCTTTTATCACTCTGGAAAAAGCTGTCCCATACAATTCTTTTTGTGACCCACGACGTCAATGAGGCCGTGGTTCTGGCGGATCGAATTCTCCTCATGGACAAGAACCCCGGCCGCATTCGTGAAGAAGTCCGAGTGGATCTGCCAAGGCCCCGGGATAGGGAAGGGAGCGCCTTCCTGAATGTCTGCAAAAGGCTCAACCGGGCGCTCAGGGATTAGGATGCCGGCGCAACCGGTACGATATTGTTAAACAGGCCGAGTCTTGCCCGTTTAACGGGGCGCCCAGATGATGAAATAGTGCCCGCCCTTTTCAGGATCATCCAATTAACAACTTATCTGAACATAATTCTTGACAAATCAAGATGAATGCATTTTAAAAATAGCTGTTTCCGGAAGCCATGTGTCAACAGGCAGAAGACCTGTTTGTCTGAGGCTCACTTCTCTTGGGTCCAAAATTTGGAAAACGTCAGTGTGCCTCGTGTCTCGCTGAGGCATGACATCTCAACCGCCTGGCATTGATGAAATATTGGCTTTTGCGATATACACCGGAACCCCGGCTGCTTCGAGCTCTTTACAACGTCGCGCTCACAACATAACCCTGCCCACCATATAACGTAGGCATATCTCAACATTTTGATTGCCCGAAATCCATGAGGTTTCCAGAAGATTTGTCAGTATCGTAGATCACTGGTCGGCGGAATCAATGTCACCAGGTTACTTGCCGCCCCGAACCGGTGGATATCGCAGGTTTCTAATTTCTGGAAATTTGCGCCGTGAGAATGAAAGCTGGGCTTCAAGGGCGGATAACGTATCCTTGTGTTGAGCATTCCTTCAGCAACCCCTCAACGCTGAATCTCGCTTGGCGGGAAACCTCGGAACCTGTTCACCCTGCCGATTCTAGTCGCAATGTGAAAAACAGAAGACCCTCATTTTTCTTGACACCCACGGCCAAACTTTCTATGTTCTCGATCGAAAAATCGTAAGCGTTCACGGGTTCCGGGTTTCGGGTTCCCGGTTGAGGGCAACAAGAGCGACCCGATTCGAGCCTGGCACAAGATCTTTCTCCCCTTCCATCGTCACTTACCGCAATATCGAGGGAACAGATGCCCTTAAAGAACAACGTCAACCACAAGAACATGGTCGTCATGTGGAAGTATCTGAGGGGGTTTGCCAGGGAAAGGGGCCTTTCCGACCCCGATGTGGACATCTTCTCCCTTCTCCGCCTTCCCTATCCTCCCAAATACGCCTCCGCCCTGGAATACTACACTGATCCCAAGGAGTGGAGTCCCCTCGACCTCTATGTGGACTGCTATCTCAAGGCAAAGGAGATTACGGGGGACCCGGATTTCTTTCGAAATTGCGGAAGGTCCGCTGCAAAGTACAAGTCATTTGAGAATTGGCATGTCATCGCTCGAACCGTGAGCGGCCCGGTGGCGGCCGTCAACTATCTCCCCCAGGTCATCCCGGACTGGAACGACACCAAGATCTTTGAGCTGGTAACGCCGGCCCGTTTTTCAATGATCGATCAGAAGGTCCGGGCTACAATCAAGTACACCTTTCACCCTCACATAGATCCCTGCGACGACTATTGCAGCGACCCGCATATCCTGGGTCTGCTGGAGGCCATCCCCCAGAACTGGCCCCGAAGCCTGTTGCGGCCCTGGCAGCCACTCCCTTTTGCCGAACTGGAGCAGCCCCTGGTCCAGTACGATCCCATCAAACTGTTCAGCGGAAGGTTCTTTAAACACCTGGATCTCGAACCGGCCTTTCACGACAACCGGCTCTCCCTTCGCCACCCGGCCACAGGCAAAATGACCGAGGTGGGAAGAAAGGTGGTCCTGGTCCCGAAGACAATGGACGGAAACGAGGTCTTTTTGGGGGACCACCGGCCCCTGGCCCAGGAGCCCCAGCCCGGAGACGTGGTCGGAGTGCTCATCGAAAAGGGCCTCTCTTACCTGAGTGAGCCGATCTGCCAAAAAGGGGTCATCATGCAGGCCCCGTACTTCCTCATCCACTACTCGTGCGAGGAGAACCCGCTGGTCCGGCATCTCTGGAACCTCAGGAGCCTTTTCATGGGCAACCGCCAGATCATGAAGGAGCTGTTTGCCGCCAATGACGCCCTCCGCATCCAGGTGGACGAGGGCAAACAGAAGGCGGCCCGCATCGAAGAACTCTACCGTAACCTCGAAACCCAGTACATCAACGAGAGACGCCGCGAGCGCATCATGACCGGCGGATTTGCCCATGAGGTCCGCAACAAGCTGACCGCATCCCAGTATCAGGTCGAAAACATCCTGGCGTATGAAAACGGTCGAACCGCCATGGAATCAGCCAGGCTTCAGGCTGCCCAACTCCTGAAGGCCTTACAGACTTGTGAGCGGGACCACGGCCTCCCCCGGGATGTGGTCGCCCGCGACATAATCCCGCCGCTCAAGGAGCAGTCAAAAGCCATTGAGTTAATCGCCGAACGCCTCGATGCCATTCGTACGGGGATTGAAAACGGGCTGGAGGTGACCCGACGAATCCGGGCCTATTCCAAGATGCAGGATCAGAAGCGGGAGGACGATATGGTCGATCTGGTGACGGTCCTGAATCAATACGGCTCGGATTACGAAACCCGGCTAAAGGACGAGGGTATATCGTACAGCCTCACAAAAGATATTGAATCAGCCCCCATCCGGGGCGGTTCAGGCCAACTCGACACCATCTTTCGGAACCTGGTCCTCAATGCCCTGGATGCTGTCGCCGAGAATGGGCCGGGAAAGGTGACCGTCACTCTCACCGGACCAAAGGATGGCGATAGTCAGTACCGGATTACGGTCTCGGACACCGGCCCCGGCATTCCGGCCGACAAGAGGGAGGAGATCTTCGATCCCTTTTATTCCACCAAGCCCACTACTGGAACGGGCCTGGGCCTGAGCGAGGCCAGGCGCATGGTCGAACTCTATGGGGGTGAGATCTCTGTGGATTCGATGCCCGGAAAGGGCGCCGTGTTCACGGTAATGCTGCCAAACCCTGAACCTCTAAACCTTTGAACCCCACTACGGAGCCAAAAAAACGATGACCGACGAACTGGATGAACTGCTAAAAACCTACGACACGGAGGCCGGGGATACCCAGGGGCCGTCGCCCTTCAAGGTCCTCATCGTGGATGACGAGCCCATGATCCGCAAAACCCTTTCAGACGTCCTGCGGGACTTTACCGTGGTGGAGGCGGGCAATGGGGCCACTGCCCTGGAACTGGTGGACCGGCAGACGGTCTGCGTCATCATGGACGCCAAGATGCCGGTCATGAACGGCTTTGAGGCAACCGCCCGGATCAAGGAACGCTACCCGCACCTCCCGGTCATCATGCACACGGCCTATGCGGGCGAACACCGCACCGCGGACATTGTGGATTACGGTTTTTCCGGCTACGTGGAAAAGGGGGCCGAGGCGGTCTCGGCCCTCAGGGAAAAGGTCAAGAGGGCCTGCCTCAAGTATCAGCGGTTGATCGAGTATTCGGCCTTCACCCACGAGCCCGGCACCATCAGCGCCATGAAGCCCGATCTGCGGGAGGCCATAGAAAGGATAGAAACGCCCTTTTTTGTATTCGATCTCGACAAGATCCGCTCCAAATGCACCCGCCTCCTCGAGATCCTGAAACCGGATGCCATCGTCTATGCGGTCAAGTGCAATGCCCTTCCGGGGGTCCTGAGGGCCATTGGCGAGCAGTGCGGGTTTGAGATCAACAATGCGGGAGAACTCCACAAACTGGAAAAGGCCGGAATCCGGTCAGGGGTCATGATCAACAGCTCCCCCATCACCAGCGCCCGGGATGTCCCCCGGCTGGCGGCCGCGGGGGTGCAGGCCTTTGCCGTAGACGCCTTCAGCCAGATCCAAAACCTCAAGAACAACGCGCCCGGGGCCAAGGTCTATTTCCGCATCTCAACGGACAACACGGGGAGCCGCTTTGAGCTGTCCCACCGCCTGGGGATCCATCCGGACACAGCGCCCGATCTGATTCGGGCCGCATCCGCTGCCGGTCTCATCCCCTGGGGCCTCACCTTCCACGTGGGCTCCCAGTGCGCCGACCCCGACAACTGGGACAAGGGGCTTCGGGAATGCGGCAGGCTGTTCAAGGACTTTCCGACCCTTGAGATGGTGAACATCGGCGGCGGCTTCCCGGTCTATTACAACCGGGCCATTCCCACCCTGGAGGAAATATCCAAGATTGTGCACCAGGCCTTTGAGCGCTATTTTGACAAAAAACCCCTGTTCTATGTGGAGCCGGGGAGATTCCTGGTGGGGGACACGGCCTTTGCCGGGTCCAGCGTCATCCATGTGGAGAACAACGCCAAAAGGCTCCGGGCCATTATCGATCTGTCGCTCTTCTCCGGCCTGATCGAGATCCTCGAAGAGGGCGAGGGGTTTGAATACCCCATCGAAACCGACGCGACCGGCCCGGAACACATCTATCAGATCTGCGGACCCACCTGCGCCGGGACCGACATCATTGTTCGGGAGATCCTCCTCCCCGAACTCCGCGTGGACTATGCCAGCCCCGAGACGTGCAGCAGGCTCTACCTGCTCAACACCGGGGCCTATACCCTCGAATACATCGGCCTGGGCCAGCAGGCCGGATTCAACGGATCGCCGATCCCAAAGGTCTATTACATTGATGGGGGTCGGTTGGTCGAGGGTCAGAAAGTCTGAGACGCGGACCTACTGCATGGGGAAAATCAAAATGACCTGGGAACTTGAACAGAAGATCGCTGTGCATGTGGTCAAACCGGGGGATGCCCTGTGGGAGGATTGCCTGCGGACCGAATACCAGGTATTCGTGGACTCCCAGTACATCCCCGAAAACCCCCAAAAGCGCCTGGTCGACTATGACCCCTACACGCATGTGGAATTCCTGTGCGCCACGGTGGGGGACGAAATCGCAGGCACCATGCGGATCATCTACGCCCCTGATCATTCCAAAATGAAGTTCAGCCTCTTCCCCACCATCGACTCACACGAAAAACTCCGCTTCTTCCCCGGGAAGCTCGACGAATGCATGGCCATGGATCCCCGCCAGTGCATCGACATCGCGGCCATGGTCACCGTGCCGAAATTCCGGCGCAATGCAAAGGCCTCCAAGTCCATTATAACGAGGGTGATGACCAGGGTCTGGGAACAGCGTCCTTTGCGGTACGCGTTTGCAGCCATTGACACGCCCTTTTATGAAAAACTGAAACGACGCGATCTTCCCTGGCTGAATCTGAGCGAGTCCACCATGTATTGGGGGTCCATGACCACGGCGGGCGTGCTTGACTTCTTCAACATCCTGCAAGGATGGCAGAAAGTGGCCATCTTCTTCTACCGGGCCAAAGGCCTCATATCGAGGAAATAGAATGGCTGTAAATCTTCAGGATGTGGAACGTCAAAAAGAAGCTTTGTTCAAGAAGCATCCCAAGCTGAATGATCTCCGTATAGTTCACTTTTGCGACGCTGAGCTGTCTTACCGGGAACTTTCTGACTTCATTGAGAAATGCTGGAGGCATGATTATGGAGACCAGGCAAGAATTGTCTTCTCAGCCGAGTCCTTGGCCTACAACATCCCAGATCTCCAGGCTGAAAAGATCTCTACCGCGGCAGAGATGGACGGCCGGTTGATTGGGCTGGTTTTGGGAATTGAGACGGATTTCGCGTTCGATGGAAAGGTGATTCGCGCTTTTATTGGTACTGGCTTGAGTACTGATCCGAATTCTCGGGCAAGAGGCATCAGCCAACTAATGTGGCTGAACAGCATTGAACAGTTCCTGGAGAATCATGCGTCAGTCGCTTTTACATGGCTCGATGTCCGTCACGGTTGGGCCGGAAGTTCTTACAGCACGTATGGCGGGGACCCCTCCAAGGTGCACTTCAAAAAGATCGTCGATCTCTATGCAAAGGCCATCGATCGTGAGAAGACGGCAGCCGTGGGCAAATTGAGTGGCCTTGAAAGGCTTGGCATACAAGCCACGAGCGTGATGTTCCCTGCCAAGATCGATTTACCCAGGCATTTTGAATTGGAGGCCGGATCGCGTGCCGTCGCGAGGGACTATGCGGATTTCATCCACGAGTTCCAAGGCGACAACGACATCAAGCGGTATTTCTCAGAAGACGAACTGGGAAGGAGGATCTCGTTTTCAAAAGGCCGGGTGAACGGCGTCGCATTGGCAGTTCGGGGGGGGGTGTGGGGTCAAGTGCAGGCCCTGGTGTACGGCTTTACCAACCCGGTGAAGGATGGGGATAACTATTTTCAGGTGGACGGGCTCATTTTCCATCCCGATTTGTCCTACACCCACAAAAGGCGCATCCTGTCTTCGTTCGAGAAAACCATCAGCGACCGATACGGCTCCTTTTCGATTGTAGTCCCCGGGAACGTTTCAACGGACAACCTGATAAAATACGGCTACCTCCCCGTCGAAAAACAGGCCCTCTGCCTGGTCTGTGAAAACGGCGACATCGACATTAAGAATCAGAGGATGGATAAGCTGTTTCTTGAGTTGAGATAAGAAACAACCGTTCCCGGTTCCCGGCTTAGAGTTCCAGGTTGGCCAGAGGCCGCGCCTCAACCCGGGAACCTTTGAACCCTGAACCTTTGAACCTCTGAACCGAAGCGCCAGGTGAACGGATCGGTCCTCCATGAAAAAGGATCACACACACATACAAAAGGACGTTGACTGCATCAATTTCACGCCTATGTTTGCCTATCTTGATGAGAAGGGCGTGGATGTGGAACCCATTTGCACCAGAATGAGCATGTCCCGGGCGGAATTGGTAAAGCCAGGGAATATGCTTTCCCTGCCAGATGGACTAATGATTATTCAGGAAGTGAAGGCCGCTCTCAACGAGCCGGACCCTCGCATACTGTATTTCATTGGCCGTGAATCCACTCGCCTGGGATCTTTCGGTACGTTGATCGATATCGGTCGCAAAATGGGGAACACCGAAAAGTCCGTGCGGTTCATCCCCCGGTTCAACCGCAAATTCATTGACATCTTTGAAATGACGGCCTTTGACGTGACCCGGGATGCAGGAATTGTTTTGGTGCAATACAAGGACAAACCCGGGTATGACAGTGTTTGGATCCTGGACCAGGACCACTGGAACGAAGGGATCATCGCAGGCATCCCTCTGGCATGGGGTCTGCCTTACATGAACACGGAAACCGTCCTCTCCCGCTTTACCATCGACGAGCTTTTTAGGGCATACGACTATCGGGGGCACAACCTGGAGAAAAGGGACCACCGGTATCTGGTCGATGGTTCGGAAATCGCCATGGATGTGGCGCTGGAGACAGAGGAGTTGGAACGGTCGCGGGATGTGCTCCAGATCGTAGGGCAGACCGATAGACAAAGGATCCTCACCAACAAAGGGGCCGTGGAAATCGACAAGGTCCCTGTGAAGGAGCGGGACCGCCTGCCCAGAGGCGTCATGTTCACCCGCGACTTCCCCATCAGCGACCTGTGGACCATCAAAGAGAAGACCGTCTTTGGGGCGCCATACAGCAGAATCAATCTGAAATGGGAGGCAAGGAGGGACCTGAGGACGATTGTAGGGGAGTTCATCCTTGGAGAGCGCGAGGGGGACAAGAAGCTCCTGGAAGCCCTGGAGAATGAACTGACAGAAAGCAAAGAAAAAACGTATGAGATTGAAAGGCTGTACTGGAACCTGAAAAGCCAGTTTGCCCGGGAGCGGAAGCTGGAACGGATCATGACCGGCGGTTTTGCCCATGAGGAGCGTAATGCCCTGACCGGGGCTCTCTACCAGTTTCAGGATATCATGGATTTTGAAGACGGCAAAACAGTGTTTGATCTCCTTCGCCAGGAATCGGCAGCCGTTCTCAAGGCCATCCTTGACATGCAGAAAGCTGCCAACATCTCCAGGGAGGCCATCGAGCGGGAGATCATTCCCCGGTTTCGAAGGCAGTCCGACATGTTCAAGACCATGGAAAGGAAGCTCGGAAATGTTGGCGAGGGGATCCGCCGGGCCTTGGAGATAACAGAGCGGATTCGGGCCTATTCCAAGATGCAGGATTTCCAGCGGGGGGATGAGCGCGTGGATCTGAAGGAACTACTCCTCCAGTACAAAGAGATATACGTTCAGCGGATCTCCGATTCCCAGATCGACTACACCGTGACCTGTCTGGCCGCGGATCCATCGATTAACGGGAGCGCCTCGCAGATGGATACGGTGGTGCGGAACCTGGTCTTGAACGCCTTTGACGCGGTTGAGGAGGGGGAATTCAAGCAGGTGGAGGCGATTCTTGAAAAGAAGGAGAAGTCGGGCACGGAATTTCTGTCCATCCTGGTGAAGGACACCGGCCCCGGCATTCCGGCCGACAAGCTGGAAGAGGTCTTCGATCCCTTTTATTCCACCAAGCCCACCACCGGCACGGGCCTGGGCCTGAGCGAGGCCAGGCGCATGGTGGAACTGTACGGGGGCGAGATCTCCGTGGATTCGACGCCAGGAAAGGGCACTGTCTTCACTATTCTCTTGCCCAGATAGGAGCGGGGTTAACCAACATGGCCTGGAAGCTTGAAAAGAAGATCGCTGTGCATGTAGTGAAACCAGGGGATGCCCTGTGGGAAGAATGTTTGATGACCGAGTACCAGGTGTTCGTGGATTCCCAGTATATCTCCGAAAATCCCCAAAAGCGCCTGATCGCCTATGACTCCTACAGCCCGGTGGAATTTATATGCGGCACCGTGGGGGATGAAATCGCAGGGACTATGCGGATTGTCTACGCCCCTGATCATTCCAAAATGAAGTTCAGCCTCTTCCCCACCATCGACTCACACGAAAAACTCCGCTTCTTCCCCGGTAAGCTCGATGACTGCATGGCCATGGACCCCCGCCAGTGCATTGACATCGCGGCTATGGCAGTGAAACCCGAGCATAGAAACTCTTTGACGTCCAGTGCATTGGTTAACAAGATAATAAAGAACTTATGGTCATCTGAAACACTCCGTTACGCTTTCGCGGCAATAGACACGCCATTCTTTGAAAAACTTCAATCAAGGGGTATTCCATTCGAGTCGCTCAGCACTTCGACCATGTATTGGGGACCTTACACAACTGCCGGGATTCTTGATTTTGAGCGAATTTCAGTTGATTATGTTGACCATAAGTGAACATTAAATTGTGAAGGGGTTATTTCATGGCAAGAGACAAATTTCTTATCGAGAAGGCGAAAAGCTTTTTGCTGAAAAACAACGAAGTACTAAGTTCTCTTGTCGTGGAGCCTCTATGTGATTCAAATGTCACAGTACAACAGCT
>Ga0265297_10011048_pt1 | contig 11160 bp, 23 predicted proteins | sample Munlanlwell13791_FD_192502 | JGI IMG/M metagenome (GOLD analysis project Ga0265297, IMG submission 192502) | Leachate microbial communities from a municipal landfill in Southern Ontario, Canada - Leachate well 137-91 | ecosystem: Engineered > Solid waste > Landfill > Unclassified | place...
TTCTCCAGAGAGTAGTGTTTTGGCGCGGGAAATAATCTCTTCAACCGTAAAGAAACCTCTGTTTGTTAAACATTTTTATTATCTATCCTTTAATCTCTTCCAAGTCCAGAAGAAAACTTTTTTGTAGGAAGGATGGGTGAGATCAGGCTCAACATAGGTATCTATTAACTTCCACCTGCCAGAGTAGGCTGGTTTTAGGGGAATTATCTGCGATGGCCATCCCTTTCCACCAAGTCCATCATATTCCATACAGACTAAGTTTGTAGTAATGACGTAATCCGGAGGCTCTATGGCTACTCCTGCTTTACGATAAGGTCCTTCAGCCATTACAAGCCTCTAGGCTCTTTAGTGGTAGAAGACTATTTCCCTTGTTGTTATTGCACTGATAGCAGCAGGGAACTTGATTATCTAGATTATCTCTACCGCCCTTAGACTTGGGAATAACATGATCTACAGTCATTAGTACCTGCTGGCCCTTCTTACTGAGAGCATATAGGGCTAGGTGGTAGTTCTCTGCTCCCTTGGGCTTTTCCAATAGGAAGTAAACACCTTTTCGCCCGCAGTAGATGCAGTCGGTTCCCTTATTGAGAAAGCATCTCATTCTATCGGAGTAGACATACTGCTCGCCACGAAAGAAGAACTTGCCAAAGCCGGACTTTCCCTCTTTGGTTATCCTCATGACCTCTAGAACTTCGGCAATGGGAATTTTCTTGTTGTCTTTACGGATCATATGAGAATGTCTTAGACCACACATCTTTTAACCTGCATTAAAGCTAGAGAGAACTACCCCTCTCTTTGATCCCTTCTTAGCGCCGCCTAGATAGGTAACAACTACCTGATCACGGGGCATCCAGGGATAATTTTCACGGCCGTCCCAATCGTAGCCTCCAGGATGAATAGACCTGGCGTCCTCGACATCACTTGCTACCACCACGGCGCCTTCATATTCATTGTACCCGCCAGTACCATCATCGGGTCTAGAGATTAGGTAGAGGTTCATTATCTTTCCCCTTCAGTTCTTCTCGAATCTTTTCCCACTCGGCTACCTGCCAAGCAAATCCAGCATCTACCCTCTTCCCGCCATATTCATAATAGTGGTCAAAGGGTAGGGTAGACTCCTTAAGAAGCTTCTCGATGTTTAGCCAAGACTCAATCTTTACTCGAAGAGCCTTCTTAATAAGCTCTTCGAAGTCATCGACTTGCTTTAGTCCGTACTTCTTCTTTAGATTGCGGCCCATTTCCTTAGCCTTAAAGCCAGAAGTCATAGCCAGCCGCATCTTTTCAGGGTGGTTGTTTGGGAGGTCAACTCCGAGCCAATACCAGTAGGCTTCAATAGAACAGAAGACCTTTCCATCTATCCTAATAGGAGAATAGGCCCAGTTAGATAGAAGTCTACCAAGCTCAGTCTTCCCTTTAGAATAGATATTAATGTGGGTTTGGCCGTCCATTAAGACCTCCTACTTATCTTTAAGAAAATTAGTGAGGGCTTCTATAAGGGGCTGGATTGCTACCCTGGGCAAGTGGAAATAGTGGCCGGCTCCTAAACATTCGATACCGACAAGTAGGTCTTTCTCGCTCTTAGAGAAATTCAGGGTATAGCGGCCGTTTATATATAGGAAAATGCTCTTAGACGTTTCCATTTATCTCTTCCTTGTCTTTAGATTTCTTCTTGTTGGTTTTCTCGTCTAGGTGCTTGATGCCTTTATCTATTCCATAGGTAATTAGCTTTGTTCCGGCCGCGGTAAGGACAGCTATAGCTACTGCCTCTAAAATCCTTCTAGCTGCTTCATGAGCAAGGATGGTAATCATTATTAGTCCTTTGATTGGGCATATCAACTAAGGTAGGTACGTAGGGTAGTGGACGAATCCACCAATAGTCCCCCTCTGCTCACAGACACAACTACCCGTAGCATATCTCCGTTCTGAATGTCGGACACAGTTATAATGCGTACCAGCCACCTCACAGTTATGTATCTCTCGCTGGGCTTTTTCACCAGGCGTTTGTCTGCCAACGTGAAGCCCGAAGAAAAACATAAAAACGCAGAGGGTTATCACTCCTATGCAAAGGATCCAGCCTGCCGCATCTTTCTTTTCAGCCATTTTTATCTTCCTTTTCAGAAAAGCTTTCTTTATCGCTGCCTCTAGCATCTCTAATAGATTTAGCAAAAGACTTTAGTCTAGCCATAGGACAAGAGAATGGAACTATCTTAATGTAAGTATCTGAAGGGCATTCACTTGTCTTAGTTTCACAGCAATCTAGGAATGGACAGGGTTTAGCCGGCGGAATACAACCGGCTTCTAGTCCATTAGTATTCATGTATTGAATATATCCATCTTGCATATTAGATATTTTCCTAATGATATTTAAGGGAATTTAATTAAGGTAATTTAATTTTCGGGCGGCCAATGGCTGTTTATTAGATAATTATTATCTGGGCGGTTCTTGAAAGGGGGTCCTACACCCAATTGTCTAAAGACAAAACGAAGCGCGTAGTTTCTCATTCATCCTAGACTTATAGTCTTTGGGGCGAACCACACAAACTCAGAGGCCTTACCTTCGGATTCTATTCCGGTGGAGGAATCAAGACTCTTTAATTTGTAACTCTATCTGTGTTATACACAGGTCAGCAGTACTTCGATAGCCTGGATCAAAGATCCTACGACAATCTTCTCTCCGATTACTCTACGATAAGATCTCTATCTTCTGACTGACGTTACGTTGGCACTACAAATTTATTGTGGCCCCGCCTAACGCAGGCTCTTATGAGCCGCTGGGCTTTTTCCTAGATCACCCATGCGGGGATCTGCATTACTGTTCTTTATATAATCTCTTTCGATACTACGAAGTTAGTCTATTTAGACATAAGTAGATCACAATCAAGAGGTTTTATAAAGGTTCTGCTGGCGTCTATTTTATAGACTAATGGAAGGGCTTATTATAATTTATGGGGTTATTTTTTATGTTTTTTTAAGTAGTTAATGGCTAGATATAGAAGTTCTTCAGAATCCTGAAAGATTCCGATTCCAATGTTACATTTTGTACAAAGAAGACCTCTCACTTTATTAGTTTTATGGTCATGGTCAACAGCCAGACGTTTTATAGTTTGGTTTTTAGGATCTGTCGCTGTTTCGGGTTTTCTACATATGGCACAAAGGCCATCCTGGTCCTTAAGTATTTGATTATACGTTTGCTTATCTATTCCATACTTAGACTTTAGATATCCGTCTAGCTTAGATGGCTGGGGCTTTCCATGCCGGTTTCTGCTAGTTCTCGAATCTTCTAGAACTAAGTGTACTTTTGACTTTCCAATATCGTATGTTGTTGCTATCTGAGATAGTTCTACTCCATTTTGATATTGCTCTAATATCTCTTTATCTCTTTCCTTATTAATGGCTTTTTCGGACTGAGATGGTCTTCTGAGGGGAACTGAATTTCTTCTTAATACTTTGTATACATAGTCAGTTCCAGTATGAAATGTCTTTGCTATCTTTGTACCGGAAGTCCCGGCCTCATACGCCTTTATTATTAACTGTTCTCGTTCTATCGACTTTTCAGGTTTTGATCTGAATTTAACTCTTCTAGGAACGTTAGCTTTTTCTATTACTAGGTAGATGTATCCTGTCGAACAATTATTCTCGTTTGCTATAGTTCGAAGGGACTTTTGCTGGTTTGTATAGGCTTCGATAATTGACTTATCTCTTTTGCTTATCTTGTCGTCCATCCTCATATTATATACCTGATGGAACTAGCAAATTAGGCTGACAAACAACAACCAACTAGTCTGGTTTTTTAAGATTTTCCGGGTGGGGCTAAGGCTTGAGGATTTCTTCTTCAGCTGAAGCTGTTATGATGTATCGATTACTTATATTCATACACTTTGATGGGATAACCTCAAAGCTAAGCTTTGCATCTGGGAAGTTATGTAGTATCTCGTTGAACTGTATAGATACTGGTGGAACCTTGCCACTAATAATTGCAGCAATTTCATCTGCTGAAAGCTCTACGGCTTCAATTCTCTTCATGTCTTCTCCTGTGCGATATGGGCCTAGCATTATTAGCCTCTCTAATCTGGACGGATTTCACAACCACCGCCACTATCAAAGATTTGGCGAACAATCTTCTCAGCGTCTGATGTCTTGCACGCTATCTCTGCGCGATCAAAGAATCCTCTAATTTCTTGGCGAGTGAATTTATCTTTTAGCAGATCAATTAGCCATTTGAAATTAGCCATTCTATAAGAATTAGGAAATAGGATTATCTTTATTACGCAGTTTTCTGATGGCTCGTAGTAAGCTCCACCAGTCCTGCCATCAAATGGAGGACAGGCATAGGCTACTGGTGCATACGATAGTGGGCTTATAGAGTTCGGCGTTTTCCTAGAAACTCTGAGCTCGTCTAAGAGGATATAGATTTGTGTAAAGAATGCGCAATCTGCATCCCCATTTGGGTCTTCGTCTGCAATGATTGCTCGGGTCTTTACAAGGTCCATTATCTTCTGGAGGGAGCCTTTAAATTCTGTCATATAGGAATTAGAGAGAATTTTTAGGTGGGCTATGATCCTAGCTGTTTTATAGCTTGTCTGAGTGGATCCCAGTGTCCAGACTGAATATTAACCCCTTCACGGGATTGATTGACTATTACAAGTGCGGCTTCTAATGTCGGCGCTACTTTTAGCAGAACCAGGACACCACAAGCTATGGCTGGAGATCTTGAGGCTCCTGCCGCACAATGTAGGAGAACTTTATCTCCAGCGCTTAGAAGAGTAGTCATTATCTGGAGGGCTATTATATATCTGTATACTTCGTTCCCAGGCCCGTCCAGTAAGGGGACCTTCCAGCATCTATGATCGCCGTGAAACCAAGGATCCTCTAGATCTTTTGCTACGTTTAGTACCGATCTGATACCTAGTCTTCGCAAGTGGTCTATATCTCTAGCATCATTGGAATTTCCAATATAGATTTCAGTTGGCCCAATCTTATTTATGGTCATGTAGGTATTTTACCAGATGGGTTATGACTTATCTTCATCATAGTTATGAATGATTACTAGATAGTCTTTTAGGTGTTCTATCTTTGGGATACACCAGCAAGTATCTCCATTATGCTTATGCTAAATCGGTGATGGTGTAAGAAGTCTCCATTGTTATCGACTTCATCTATTGTCCAAGACTTAACACCTCCCCCAGTTGGACTATTAGCCATAAGCTGAGTAGCTGCTTCTCTGATAAGTTCGTGAGCTTCTTCTCTGGTGATTTCGAGAACTAGATGAGTAACTTCTATCCTATCGGTGTATATACAACGATGTAGTTTCATTGAGGTGACTCAAACTCCAAAGAACTGGAAAGAATTTGTAGATCTTCAATATTCTCTGCGTAAAGCAGGAATCCATGGTTCATTAGATTAATAGCCCCGGCTTTTTGATAAGGACTTCTATCTAGTATTCTCTCTATTTCTGGCACCTCCCGAAGATCTCCGCAGGGATAGTATTTTTTGGTAGGGGGAGCATCTTTTACCTTTGCGTGCCCATGTATGAAGAATCTAATTCTTGGAAATTTACTGAAAAGCGTTAGCTGAACTGGTGCGTCTACGCTTGGCTTCCTATCGCCAATGTAGGAAATATCTTTTCCCATAGCCTCCATCACTACGTAAATCATATCTTCTGGGTAGATTCCCCGCTTATCTAGATTTCGTGGGGATACCACGGCAGCTGTTCCCATCCTAATTCCAGGGAATAGGCTTTGACATCTTGTAGATACGTTTCCAAAGTATCTTGCTCCAAGGCTGTTTTCTACCTTTTGAGCGATACTTCTCGTAATCTCAAGAAGTCTCGGCAGATCCTTAGTGCGTGTATCCAATCTAACCGATTTGACTCTGATCGAGCTCGTAGTCCAATCATAGAAATGGCCAATATCTTTCGATAGTGCCTCGATGCTTTCTCCTTCACTCCAAGTGTTGCAGAGCGCGTCGGTTAGTGTGAAGTGGATAAAACCATTGTCCTGCTTCCTAATTTCTATGACAGCATTTCCATGCATAGCAAAGATACGGGCTACTGCTTCAGCTCGGTGGTAGCTGGGCCTCATAACTTTGGAGCAAATGAGGATGGCCCCATTATCCTTCTGTGGATAGTTCTTGGGTTCTTCGTTGGGGATATCCGGCATCCAGATTATTAGGTTGTAGTTGAGGAGTTTATTGGGGAGGTCATTTGTATTTCCACCATTTAGGATATCGGCTTGAAGGGTATCTGCTAACTTTCTAGCGATCCCTGATGGCTTCCCGCCACACGAATCCCAGGCTCCGCCAACTACTAAAGTTAGCGGGGATGGAAGCGACTGTAGAAATGTGAGCATTTTTTGAAAGTATGCCGCGCCTCGGATATTGTTGTTTCTGAAACCTTCAGAGAATGGAGCCTTACAGCTTTCCTTAATGTAACAGCTCTCACATTTCGGACTCTCTTCTGTGGAGCCCATGTCTATACATACTGGACAGACGTCATAACGGTAGGAGAGGTGATGAGACTTGTAATAATGAGAGAGCTTATTTTCTAGGCCGCTAATGACGATAGCCTTCTGTCTTGGGGTTAGCTTCTTAAGTTCGGCCTCATATTTAGGGTTCATAATGACCTCTCTTGAGTTATCTAGGAGAAATTACAGAGGGGGCTATAGGTCATAGACAAAGACAGGGATGTCAGGTAGCTCTTCGTTGATGATCTGCTCGATCTTCTCCCAGGATCCACCTGAGAGTCCGGCTCCAAATCGCGGGCAATGAATGCTAGCTCCGACTCGCTTGGCTTCCTTGGCTAGGTCTCGAAGACAAGATCTTAGAGCCCAATAGCGAACTGGGGGCTTACCATCTTCTCCATAGTGATGTTGGGCGCACATATTTACGACGACAAGTTGGTTTTCTACTGGAACATACTGATTCAGGCCGAGCTTAAATATGGTTCGTCCTTGCTTTGCCCATTGACGACAGTAAGCCTCTGGCTGCTTCCAACGTCTTGAAAGGGCAAGAACATAACCGGCGCCCCAACCTCCGGCGTCGTTAACTACGTGGGGCAAGAGTTTAGCTCCCTCGCCGATAGGCTGAGTGGCATCTCCCTTGAGATAAGTAATCATAAGATTAATTCTCCTAAAGATTATTAGGAGAAATTTTATTCTGGGCGGGTACTGAGGCGCTTTTCTTTGTAGCGAGACACTGCGTTTAAGATACCTATAGCTAGATTCTCTAGCATTACTAATGCAATAAGCATTAAGGTGAGAGTCATCCAAGGGTGAGCGAGCATAAATACTGTCATTTTTAACCTCGGCGGAAGTTTTCTTTGGGCGGGGTAAACGCCTTGATTTCATAGATTCGTCCATGAGGACTAATAAACATCAAGTCATCTAGATATTCTTGCATACAAGTAAAATGGAGGACTGACGTCCCTTCTCTTCTACGGGGATTAATAACTAGGTGGTCTATGTGGCAGTCATTCCAGCGGCCATCTTCCTCCCAGAAGTCTACAGTGATATCTAGATGAACCTTTTCTGGGAAGAGTCCTGGTAGTCCCTGGAGGATATCTCCAATAGATCCTTCCGAGAGAATTAGCGATCCACTACACGGACGTAGTTGTAGTGTTCGGGCACGACCCAGGAGCTTGAAATCCTTCATTGAGTGGAGTTCTAGCTTTCTTATTGAATGGGGCAAATAGGATAAGCTCATCTTTAAATCCTTCTAGTTATTTTTCCCGGGGACCTAATCTAGTAATCTGAATCCGTACTTCAGCCTTCCAGAAGGTTCTATCGGGAGTTCCTACTGTTTCGGTCCAGACCTCACAACTCTCGTTGAGAGTCATGTGGTCTCCACGCTCAAGGAATTTTTGTATTGCTTCATAGGGAGAGATTGCTTCAATCCTACGGCCCCTACCCTTGAGAGGATTTTTATGGGCCTTGCTTACTCTATAGTGCATCGTCTTTAAATCCCTCTAGAGTAGCCTGAGCTACCCTCTTACCAAGCTCTTCGTTTCTGAACGTAATAGCGTAGGGGCTTGGCTCCATTCCAAAGAGTCCATTGCTCATAGAAAATCCATGGGCAATGCCCTCTCTGATGGCCTCGAGGACTTCGTCTTTAGTCCACCAACGATAGAGACCAGTCTTAGGATTGCGAACCTCGTCTGTATGACCGAGTCGAGAGAAGAACTGGGCTTCTTCTGCAAGGCTTTCGAACTGAATAGGCTCGTTATGGTAATGTTTCCAAACCGGGCCACGCTCAATAAGCTTCATCTGATCTGCTCTTATAGAGACGTGCCAACCAGCGCTGATTGTGTCCGAGACTCGATAGGCGGGCCATTCAGAACCATTGTCTGTTCTTTGGCCGAGGCAGTTATACTCAATTCCAGTGATCTGGAAGATAGTGGGGTCTTCTCGGTCATTCCAGCCAGACCCAATACCCTCTTCAACACGGACAATATCACCTTCCCAGAAAGGTGTTTCTGGTAGGTCTCTGATGAATTCGTCCTTACGCCAGCCATCAGGGTTTTCCTTTTGGAGCCGGCGGAAGGCAGCTAGCCTCTTCTTATATTCCTTCTGAGAAGAAAGTTCGAGCCTACCGCTCCACTCAAGATACTCTTTTCCCATCTCTAGACAGATCTTCACCCAGGACCTATTGACATAGACTCCAGGCTTCTTTCCGAAGGTCTGGAGACGTCCATAATCGATCTCAGCAAAGCTGATGACCTTTGCCTTGGTCCCATCTGGACAAGGGTTGTAGCCCCATTCTCGGGCATCCTTTTCGATGGTCACAATAACCTTATCGCCAATGTTGATTAGATCGTTAATCATGAAGGATTCCTTTCTTATAAGAGATAAGGAGAATTTAGGTGGGACTACTTTTCTTCTGAGGCTTTAAAAGAGTAGATAGGCTTCACTGTTAGTTCTATATCTACTGTATCGGCAATCTGTTCTTGGATGATCCTGTGGTCCTTATAGGCCATAGGAGACTCATCAATAGTTGCTCTACTAAGAGAGCTAGTCCAGATGCCTTCCATCGATTCTTTGAACTGAGTTAGGGTGAATGAGTCCTTAGCCTGCCGACGCGACATTAGACGGCCAGCTCCATGTGGTGCTGAGTTATTCCAGTCTACACTTCCTTTGCCGCGGCCAATAATCAGTCCGTCTCTCATATTCCAAGGGATTATGACTCGTTCATCTTTATGAGCAGAGATTGCTCCCTTACGGATGATCTTATCTTCGAGATTGATGTAATTATGGACACTCTCTACTCTGTCTTCCGGATCTCTCCGGAAGAACTGTCGTAGAGCCCAAGCCATCTCTGTCCTGTTGTGCGCGGCATATTCTTGGGCAACCTTCATGTGAGCTATGTATTGCTGAGCTTCTTCGCCTTCTAGCCATTCTAGTCCCTTACTAGGCTTGCCCTTAGAGGCAATCTTCTGGTGATGAAGGCAGACCTTCAGGCCAAAGTTTCTTGAGCCTGAATGGATGGTAGCCCAGACTCTATCTTCTTGGTCCCTGCCCAGCTCGATAAAATGGTTGCTCCCACCTAGGGTGCCTATTGAACAGAGGACTCTAGAAACGTCCTGTCCTGTTTCGCGGCAAACCTTACTATAGAGTTCGGCTTCTTCACTGTCTCTAAGTTCTCGATCGCAGCTTTCGTGAGCATTGAATCCAGAGGGAATCTTCTCTCTGATATGTTTGTCTAGTTTAGCTAGATCAAGCTTATCTTCCCTACCAAAGCAGAGAGATACAACCCCGCACCCAATGTCCACCCCGATAAGATTTGGGATTACCTTATCAGTTAGAGTTGCGGTAAACCCAATAACACAGCCTACTCCCGAATGGCAATCAGGCATGATCCTGATAGTAGATCCTTCAGAGGCTGGGTTGTTCAGTAGGGCATAGATTAGTCCTACCGAGCTAGGTTCGATCTCATCAGTCATTACTTTACATGATGAGTATTTACCAGTGTATTCAAGCATTAGTATTTACTTTATAGCAACCAGTTAGGTTACTCTTTCTAGTAGTGTAATTTCTGTACAGAAAACAGTATCTCTTGGGGCTTCATGTTTTCCGAGAGGACCCAACAAACTCCAGTGCTTAGATATAGAATCAAGAGTGAGCTCGTCGCCCTTAAATATGAATATTAAGTGGCTTGGCCATTCTGATTGGGGAGCAACCTGGGCTTCGGCCAGATATATGGCGGCGCGGCTATCGCCATGCTTGAAGCCCTTAGCTGCTTCTAGAGTTTGGAAAGCCATAAGTAGCGAGCCTTTAACTTTTGGTCTTGCCGCTCTATTAATTCGATATCGTACCTTAGCCTTACCACTAAGGATGAAAGAGTAGAGTCGTCTATTTTTTCGGATGAGTACTTTATATACTTTCATCAGATTCTTCCCAATCTAGTTTAGTTTTAGATCCAGGGAATAGTCTTGAGTATTCATCCTCAGCAGTATCCATATGATTGAGAGGATGATCATCATCCCACTCTCCGATGTCAGCAGTAGAGACATACTGTACATCTGGAGCAATACAATGGTTTGGATATCGGGTATTTTCTATCGCTGAGACAATACCGTCTCTTCCAATCCCGTCGAAGTCAATTATTAGGAGTTCTACTTTGTAGGCTTTCAATAGTGTCCTCCATTATCTTGATCTCTTTCCATAGACGGCCACCACACCCATGTTCAAGTAGCTTTAGAACTGCGGCTTCTGCTGCTTGAAAGGATAGGGGGCCATACATTATTTCTGTAGCTCCCTTATGGTAGGTTGGGTCGTTGTCAAAAGACTTCGCAAAAACTGTATATGTTTTTTCTTTTGCTGTTGTCATATTTACTCTCCTAGTATCAAGGTAGCTGGATACTCAGCGACTAAAATCAGGACAGTGAAACTATCATAGGTATCTATTTGATAAAAAGCTGAGTCTCTAATGACTTTAAGTTGGACTGCTGTATTATTTGGTTCAGCTACTAGCTTATAACCTGTAGGAAGTCCCTTCAGATCCAAGATTTGAGTTGAGAGGATTGTATATCCCCTCATGTAATCTGGCGGATGAATTGGGATATCAATCTTGCCAACGTCTCCACATAAATCTGTTTTAAGGATCTCTACGTTAAGAGTAAACCACTTTATTTCTGATTGTAGGGTCTGTTGTCTGGTTTTCATAGATTCC
>Ga0265297_10011049_pt1 | contig 11160 bp, 17 predicted proteins | sample Munlanlwell13791_FD_192502 | JGI IMG/M metagenome (GOLD analysis project Ga0265297, IMG submission 192502) | Leachate microbial communities from a municipal landfill in Southern Ontario, Canada - Leachate well 137-91 | ecosystem: Engineered > Solid waste > Landfill > Unclassified | place...
TTCATTAGTAGTTAGAAAAAATAGTGGTAGCTGGCAACCCGCTGAATTAGATTATGTATTTGGTGGTTCTGGCTATAGGGTTTCAGGTATGACTACGGGATTGGGGTTTGTAGACAACTCTCCGGCGGGATGGTTGCCTGATATTTGCACTTTCTTTCCTAGTGAAACTTATTCAATCCTTGCTAGTTGCCATTTACTATTTGTAACTGATACATCTGTTAATTCTGTTACCAACCCAATTGAACGGTTTTATCAAAGATATCAATACACACGACAAACAGTACCATCTAGGGTTGTAGTAGATAATCAAGCCCCAACAACTTTACAATACTTTGATATATCTGATAATTCAATCATTACAAGAGTGAGCGTTCAAAATGGGTGGGAAGTAACTATTATGTATGCCAGTGATGACCACTCAGCAAGAACTTTTGGTAAAACCTTATTTGATATAGGTGAAAGTGGGGATTTTACTATAGGTTCATGTGCTGACTTCTTTGCTCTCCCAGCAACAGATTCCACTCATCACTGGGAAGTTATGACTTGTACTAAAAACAACACAGGAGTAAATGCTAGTTTTATTGTTGAATACTATACTAATCTACCCGCATGGTGGTAAAATTTAAAATCAAAGGTTTTTAAATGTCTACTTTATTCGAGTATTATAGTAGTGGTGATGATTCTACTGTAGGTTTTTCTTCTACAACATGGGAAGGACAAACATTCACCCCACAAACTACTCATAAAATAACTAACGCAAAGTTAAAGTTATTCCGTTACAATACACCCAGCACTTTAACCATAGGTATTAAAGACACTGTAAGTGGATTGCCATATAGTTCTACTGATTTATGTTATGGAACAATTAGCGGAGATACCTTAACATCAGTTTCAACAGGAGCATGGTATAATGTTGACTTTGGAGCTGGATATAGACTAATTGCTTCAACAGAATATGCCATTGTAGCTAGAGCCCCTACGAGTACAGGAGATAATTTTGTTTATTGGCGTGTAGACATTACATCCCCAACATATAATAGAGGGGCATTCTGTTATAGCTCTAATAGCGGTTTAGCTTGGGTAAAAGATGCTTCTTATGATTATATGTTTGAGGAATATGGAGATGTCCTCACAGCTTCAACATCTAGTGCCACCTCAATTACTACGTCTACCGCCATTTTTAATGGCAATATTCCTACAGAAGCAGGGGAAAATGCTGACTATAGAGGATTTGTTTGGGATACAGTCTCGCAAGCAACCCCAGGGAATACCACACCTTCTTCTACTACCTACGATTACTTTGAAACAGTATCAGGTTCATTTGCTTCAGGGGCTTTTACTGCTAGTATAGCAGGACTTTCTCCAATAACTACTTATTATAATCGAGCCTTTGCACACGATTCTAGTGGTTGGGTTTATGGTAACGAGGTAAACTTTGATACTATTCCAGAGAATTTTCCTAGTATTGGTTCTTTGCAGACTCGTATTGCTTTTGTAAATACTCCTTTTGAAACTTCACCAACATGGGTAAATGTCGCAAATAATGTACGTGAAATTCATACTAAACGAGGCAGAAACCACGAATTAGATAGAATGGAATCAGGAACCTTAGATATAGTTTTCAACAATGAAGATGGAGACTTATGGCCTGATAATACTAATTTAGTAGGTTGGTCTAAAAGAATAAAATTAACTATAGACCATACTAAAATTACTTCTACACTAACCCAATTCCCAATAATGATTAAGTTAGGTGCGTCTAGTGGTATATCTTCTAAAGATACTACTACAGTCTTCAATGAATTAGGCGCAAATAGCTTAAAAATTGCACTTGTTCAGGAAAATGGGACTCAACTGTATGTTGAAATTGAGAAGTGGGATAACACAGGAGAAGAAGCTATTCTCTGGGCTAGTTTATCTGGATGGACTTTATCTAGTATTCATGATACCGTTCTTTATTTATATTATGATTCAACTCACGCTGATAACTCAACCTATGTAGGAGTTCAAGGTTCTAGGACTGAAGTCTGGGATTCTAACTATCAGATTGTTGACCATCTGTGCGATAATCCCGACACTTCTCATACAATGGATTCAACTTCAAATAATAACGATGGCACAAAAATTGGAGCTAATACTCCAATAGAAGCCAATGGCAAGATAGGCAAAGGACAAGAATCCAACGGGGTTGATAATTGTATTAACTTTGTAGATGCAGTCAGTATTCAAAATATCTTTGACGGCGGGGGTACGGCAGAGGCTTTAATCTATCCTCACAGCGATGGTGAGGGGGATTTAGGTATATTCCTTATTAAAGGAACTTGGTGGTGTCGAACTAGAGAAGAATCTGGGGGTTTTGTAAAGTTAGAATTCATGCACACTTTCACAAGTGGAAATTCAGCATGGAGGACAACAACAGCTATATGCCCTATTAACACTTGGTCACATATTGCCATATTATATGATGCTGACAGCGATGTTAATGACCCCATATTTTATCTCAATGGTACTATATTATCCGTCACAGAAGCAGTTGTGCCTTCAGGCACGAGGTCAACTGATGTTGGGAACGTCTTATCTCTATGTGATAACGGGGCTACGAGTAACAGATGTTATGATGGTTTAATTGATGAAGCTCGTCTATCTAATATTGCTCGTTCTGCCGCTTGGTTACTAGCTACTAAACACAATTATTGGGATAACTTAATCACCTATTCTACTGGTTATAATCCTAATGTAGATGTGATGAAAAAAATTAATATACGTGCTTATTACAATGGGTGGCATGATATATTTACAGGTTACGTTGAATCATACAAGCCCTCTTATTTAGGGAAAAGTGGCTATGGTTCTTTAATGACCTTGCATTGTGTAGGTGCTATTGGTAAAGTACTTTCTCTCCAAGTTATTAATAGCGCATCTGGATATCCGCAAGCTAGTTCAGGGGCAAGAGTTAATAATGTTTTAACTGACTGTGGTATTCCTTCCGGCTGGATAGTAGCCGATGGTGGGGATGAATTAATATGCTCAACTGGCGCAATTACAAATCTTAACGCTTTAAGCCATTTACAAACAGTTCAAGAAACAGAATTATCATTATTATATGAATCACCTTCTGGAAACTTAATCTATGAATCAAGAGGACATAGAATAGAGGGTTCTCACGCTTCAAGCCAAGCTACATTTGGAACGGCTTCAGATGAAGTTGGATATGCTGATTTTAAATATGTCAAAGACGAATTTTTATTATTTAATGAAGCAAGGATAACTAGAACGGGTGGTAGTGAACAAATATCCACAGCTTCAGCATCGCAGGTGAAATATGGTAAACGAAGTTATGTCAAAAGCGGACTTTTACATACAAATGATATTTCTGCTAATGTAGAAGGAGATTTTATTGTCTCTCGTTATAGTACTCCAATAGGTAGGGTAGCATCAATAACTATAATACCCGATAGCTCAACTAAATGGACACAAATATTCACTAGAGAAATTTCAGATAGAATCACAATTAGAAACCCAAATGCAGGAATAGATACAGATTATTTTATAGAATCTATTCAACATGATTGGGATTTTGTTTCAAAGAACTTTAGTACTCAATATCAATTAAGTCACGCTACACAATATTTCAACCCCATTGAAGCAAAGATACAAATATTACGTCCTAATGCTAGTGGCGATTCTACCTTACTTAGTTCTAATGGTGGTGCAAATTATGGGCAAGTTGATGAAGTCTCCCAAGATGGAGATGCTACTATAGTTTACAATTCAACACCCGCTGCCAGTTCATTTGATTTATATAATATACAAAATCCTGATTATGCGCAAGGGACAATAAATTATATTACGTTAACTGGCTATTTTAAAAGATTCCCATCTGCTGATGGTATTTTTGAACCATCTATAAAAACAAACGGAACAGTTTTTGGTGGTGTGTCTGCCTCATTTTCATCTAATTGGACATCATATACATGGTCTTATACACAAAACCCTATTACATCGGCAGATTGGACATGGGCAGATATAAATAATTTACAAATAGGGGAAAAATTAGTAGGAACTAATACACATTGGGTAGCTTGTACTCAAGTCTACACTACAATAAACTTTACTCCAAATTGGTAGAAATATTACAAATGATTTAAGGTGGGGAATTATTCCCCACCTTTTTTCTATTTATTTGTAGCAATAAATATAAACCCGAAGAAGATAACCCTGCAATAATTCCCATAACAAATGCAGAGACATAACCTATACCAGTTACACTTGCAAGCCCCATGTTAATAATTAACCCTAGAAAAATTGAAATAACAGGATACCATTTTGCATCTGCTATCCATGCCTTAATAACTTGTACTAACCCTAGAATAATTGGAACTGCCCCTAAGAAAAGATATGATGCTAAATTAAACTCCATAATACCTCCTTATATACTCTGAGAAACACTAGAATCAAAATCTACGCTTTTACACCTCCTAGTTAATATAATTCCATTAGAATAGCTTTGGATAGTATATTTTTAAGTTCTCTGGCGTCTGAGTACCTAGATATCGGAAAATTTCCGCATGTCCTTCAATAAAACTAGTATTCATATAAGAATTAACGCTATCTAGGTATTTTACTAATTTATCTGTTAAAAGTGCTTCATTAAATTTAATCTCAAATTCCTTTTTCCCTTCATCTGATAAAAGATAATGTGAAATATGAGCGCATTCGTGTGCTAGAACACCATGGTTATACCATTCTGGTCTAACATAGATTTGTTTTTCTTTCTGATAAGTACATGCTGGAACTCCGTATTGATTAGAGATTATTATTTCAACTGTATCCCAAAAGTCCCAATCTTTAATCTCATAGTCATGGTAAAACTTTGTCCTAATATCTTCTATATCGGTATTTTCAATCGTCTTGTTATAGTCTGGCTTTTCTTCGGGATAAGGTAAACTTAAGGCTATTTTCTTTTTAAAGCACATTATGACTCCTTCTCTACATGGTCTATTTTATATTTCACAACACAATGGTCATCAAGTATAAACTGCGCCTTTTGGTAGATTTCTTCAAGTGCAGTTGCTAAAAGATTATCTGCATTAGAATTTATTATAAGCAAAGCTATATCTATTGAATTACGAGTAGATAATAAATCTTCTCTAAGTTGATTTGCCTTTTTGTTCATTTTCAACAATCTCCCTTATAAATTTTAAAGTACGATTGATACATTCATCAAAATCAAACATCGGGCAACGTTCATCTTTTGGTGCATTACATTTCAAACATTCTAAAGATTTTCCAGTAATAGGGCATAACGTTTTCTTCATATTCACCTCTAGTATTTTCTATCAAATATATGTGGCGATTTTCTGCATTCAAGTATGGTATCAATAGGGTTGTCCAAAGGGCGAATAACACGGTTTGAGTCTAGCATAAATTCATTTCTAAAAGAATATGCATCATCAGGGAATCCATTTAAACCTTTTGAAATAGCACCGCATTGACAGTGAGATTGACTAAACTTACCATTTGGGGTTTCATACACCCAATGATGAATATGATTTAGAGAGAGATTTATGCCCCTAGATTTTGATTGTAGAGTGTCTGGTATAGTTTCAAATGATAGTTGCTGGTTCATATTAACCTCCTTATTTCATTCCAGCTATTTACTCTAATTAGGTTTTTATGTATGTTTTTACACTCAACGTTCCAACTCTGAGTATAAAGTAGTTTCAATTTAGAATCTGTATTTGCTAATTTAGAGGGTCTATCGTCTATATGTGCAAAGTATTTCCCTTCCCCATTATCTATACCATGAAAAGGAATTTCGTTATTTATCAGCCACTCGGCTAACCCCCGTTCTCCCATATATTTAACTCTGTTAGAGAAAATTATCAGTTCGTATTTGTCATACCATTCATTTACTGTTTCAAGGGCATTATCCATAAATTTAGGTTTACCCCAAACTTGCTCATGAAACATATTGTCTATAAGGGAAGGGGCAACACCAAGCCAGTCAGCTAAATCATAAGCAGATATTATATACTTAGAAATATCCACCCCGAAGAAATCATAGACTATCTTATTAAAATCGTACTCAATTAAAGTCCCGTCTAAATCAAGTAAGATTTTCTTTTTGTCTGCTAATTTTATAGCAAGACTTAACGTATCATCCATAACACCTATCATTTCTTTTTCTTCCATTCTTGCCTTAATAATTCTTCAGCCGGTATACAAAGTTCAGCCATCCATTTTTCAAAGCGTAATTTCTTACACACGTTAGGATGAACTTCAGCACGAAAGTTATCATCATTACAAATTCTAACTATACCATCCAAAGTAGCATCATCAAGTTTATCTATCATATTAACCTTTCTCAAATTTGTAAATAATATGGCTCAAGACTAATAATTTTTTTATCACGCACCTTGAGAACTAAAAAGCCAATTTCCGCAGGGTCATATTCCCCACGCTCTGCATATCCCGTAATACCATCTTGATATAGCTTTAAAAAAGAACCGGCGTTCCCATACCATCTAGCATCAGGATGTATATAAGATTCATTTTGCCCCCATCCTGTATAAGCTTGTTTAATCTTTTCGCCATCATCTACTAGATAAACTTCAGATTCAGGTTTGCATACTAAGAGTTTATGTGTATGGTGTTTTATCATTACTGCACAATCACCAGCCTTAAATTTAAGATGACGTTTTAAAATCAACTGCATTGTTACACGCCTACGTTTTGGGTCGTCTGCTGTAGAATTAATCCCTTTCCTACCATGAGTATCAAATACTTTATACATCAAATCACCATGTTTATCGGTAACACTTAATTTAGTAGACCATGTACCATAAGGTACTTTAAGAGTTTTACACATATCATCCATGATATCCCCAAATGCCCAGTGATGCTGTTCGTGGTTACCCTGAAGTTTATAGAGCAATCGCTTCTTGATAGGTTGCCTTTTTTCTATAGCATTTCTCATTTGAATTAATGGGAGTGGGGTAGTTTTTAATTCTTCGCTATATCGTTTATCATCAGGGTTTATAGCTTCAATATCATCACCACCTTCTGCCCCATAATTATTCTTACATCCATCGTAGCTTTTATTCATTACTTCGCATAGTGTTTTCCATCCATGTTCAGAACTCATAGGGGAATCATGGTGTGCATCCCCAAAGAAAAATATATTGTGGTCATTTGGTAATTGTACTGTTATTAATTTCATATATTACCTCTAATAATTTGTTCTATTTCTTGTGATATAACAATTAACACAACTAGCACCCATTCTACTTTCTTCATCTAGCGGCATACCACAACAAACACATTTATTTTCAGATTTTAATTTATGGTATCTATTATGTAGATATAATTTTCTTTTCTCACAAGACTCAATCCTACAATAATATTTTCTATCTCCTAGTTTATTTTGGGTAAGGTGAAATAAGCAACGTATATTATCTTTTATATGAGGTTTATTGCAATCACGACATAACCCATCTTTTTTATGTTTTTCTCTCCACTTTCTTTGATTTTGGTTCTTTTGTTCTTTATGAGTAATAGCATATTGCTTATTATAAGCTCTTTCTTTCTCTTTATCCTTATAAGCCATTATTCTACCCTAATATCTCCAAAAGTGGTCTAAAAGCCAATTAATAAATCTCTCTAATTTAACAATTATCTTTTTCATTTTCCCAATCCTTTAATTTGTTATGCCACTTTTTATAATCTAAAGACATTGGAACTGTTGGCTCAAAGTTTTCTTCTAACCAATCAACAACTTCTTTTCTACCTAGTTTCTTACCGTCTATTACGCCCTGGAGATAATCTATTGCACCACCACATTTATTACAAGGTAACGGGTACCCATGTTGAGGACACCATTTATTCTCACCTATTTGTGTATCTAATCTTTTTTTAACTGATTTACTTATCATATTAATCTCGCAACGGTATTACGACATTTTAAAAGATACTTTGTAGTTTGGTATTACTTCATGCCCCATTATAATTCGTGGTTTTTCGGTATCAGGAATGAAATCTATAGTCTGTTTGTGTGTTAGTGCTTGGCTTAATTCCCCATTGGCAAACACAAAATATTCAGGTTTCTTACGAGATTTCTCTTTAGGTGTTTCATTTTTCTTGGTAGTTTCAACGTTTGTTGAAACTCTTTTTTGCCCTTTATCAGCACGGGGTTTTCTCTTTGTAGTATTTTCTACTGCGATTGCGGTATCTTTTACTACAGGGTCAGGGTATTCATCTATTGTCTCCCATTCAATACTATTCTCTTGTGCATATTGTTTTGCTTCTATTGCCGTTTTTGCAATTACTTGCCCTTTTTCTTCATCGCCTACCATGAATTTCCAAAGCATATTAACCTCCTAATTCTTTTATTTTTTCTATTCTCGATTTTAACTTTTCTGCTACTTCTAATCTATCGGTGGGTGTAAGTTTTGCTATTAATCTACTTTTATCTCTCAATTTGTTATACCAATCATCACCCCGTTTTTCTTTTAACCATTCGACAAAATCAATAGGTGCTTTATGTGCAGAGAATTCACCAAATATATGATGACTAACACATAAACATATTCCATTATCTGTGTCCCACCTTAGATTCATACGTGACCTAGAAAATATATGGTGACTATTAAGTCTGTCTGTTTTTCCGCAGTATTCACATTTAACACCAGCTAATAATTTCACTAACTCTGCCCAAAGAATATCAATTCCCCCATTTTTTAGCTTGGGGTTCTTTTTTTTGTAAGGTTCCCCACATTTTCTACTGCAATATTTTTGAGAAACCCTTGTTTGTGTGAATACTTTTCCACAAGATGGGCAGTTTATTTGCTTACGTTTTTTTACTGATTCCAAGAAACATTCCCTCCCGCAATATCGCTGATTCCATTGAGTTGGAAAGTATTTTTTACCACACTTTTTACAGATTCGTTCTTTTGAATATGCCCTATCCGTAGTCCTTCCTTTATTTGAACAATCATAAGAACAATACTTCGCTCTGCCAACTCGCCAATTTGGAACATCAAATTCTTTGCCGCAATATTCACATGCTTTCTTCTTCAAACCACTAAGGCTTAGTGATTTTTTCTTACCCTGTATCTTTTTACTTGTTTTAGTTTTCATAAGCTCCTACGTTAATCCTAGTGCGTCTGGTGATGGTTATATACCTAAAGCATCGCTAGGTTTTGGTTGGCTATTTAATGTATCTTCTAAATCTTTGTTCATTTCGTGAAGTTCTGTAAATAATTTATCACATTCTTTTAAGTGGGATTCTGCTAATTTTTGGTGAATACTTTGGACTGTGCTTGAAAGGATTAAACGACAAGCATCCATAATACCTTTTTGATAAGCTAATTCCATACTTGAAGATGATGGGGCGATAACTTTAATTCCTTCATTTTCAACATACCATAATCCGTTTTCTCTAGTAAAATAATTCATTACACTCCCTTTGTAGCTATTACATAGATAGCGCATTTACCTTGAATCTTACACCACCAAGCACAGTTTTCTTTTACGCAAGGCATACCTTTATAATCTTGAGTTTCTTCATCGTATTCTAGTATTTTCAAAGGACATATTTTCTTATCCATATATTTATTATAAACTCCTTTTAAGTATTTGTCAAGTTATCCGAATTCATTACTACCAAAGAATGGTTGAATATCTGTAAACCTAGTTCCTTCATCATCATATTTAAAAGTCCATTGCATATTTTTAGGGTGGATGTTCTTATCAGTAGAAACTTTAGCATCTACTATTTTTAATTTTTTATTGTCCATAGCTATATAGAGTGAAGCATTTTTAAGAGTTTGCTCACCACCGAACGCCGTATCTCTACCAAAAGGTTTTTGTAATCCAATAACGGCTAATGAATTTTTGCCTTGTAATCTTTGGTCAACTTTTTTAATTTGTGCTCCAATTAAAAAGAAATCTGTGCCATCTGGAACATCAATATAGTCTATCACGTAAAGGGTATTTTCATCCTTGATGAAATCATGGAAATTATCATAGGCGGGTTTTACTTCAAACGGGGCTGGTACTGGTATTTTAATATCCATAGCAAAAAATCTATCTCTTAATTGCCCTATGCCACCTTCAAGATTAGTTAATAAAACAGTCTTAAATTTATTCATATTCAAAACCACTGTTCTATAAAGAAAACCGGTCTTACCGGATGACTTAGAGCCAGCTACTATTGTTGTAGTATCTGGATAAATGAATACATATTTTCTTAAATCAAATGGCAAAATTAAACCAGAATCTACACGTGTCTCCCCCGTTTGCCAATCAATGGGTTTTATTTCTGGTTGAACTGGTCTATAAATACCATCTTTTTTCCCTGAAGGTTCACAAATTCCTTTCTTGCACAATTCATAAATAATCCCACGAAGTTTATTATCTTCTTTAGGAGTTAAAACTTTCTCTAAACCTAAGACATTTTTATAGTGAAATTCTCCTGTTGCTATTGTCTGTATCCAAGTTTCAATAGCAAATCGGCTTATCTCTATATCAGGCATTTATCCTCCAAACATTACTAACATTGCATACATTAAAATTTAATATTCATATCTTCGTCTTGCCAATTTAAAGTAGGAGCATTTCTTTTAGAATAGCCACCGATTTCATGGTTGTTATATCTTTTTATAAATTGGCAATTCATGCAAAGAGTTTGAAATCCACTGGGATAATTATTCTTCTTCAACCAATTGTAAAATTGATTTCCTGTATGTAAATTTAAAACTTTTCTATGATAAGTGCCACCACCTTTTATATGGTCAATAGTTAAGCAAATTTCTCTTTTTTCATCACATTGAGTACATTTAAGATTCCCATTCCCATAATGAGTTAAGACTTCAATTTTTAGTTGATGGTTTTTTTCTTTTTGTTTAAGTTGGCTTTCAAGTGCTTTTTCTGGATGTATAGTTCTAAATATTTTCATATATCTTGCAGGAGAATGTTCTCCCATTTCCTTTTTGATTTCTTCCCATATCAATCTTTTTTCTAACCCTAATTTACCTAGCTCAGCATTTGGTAACTTTTCTTTAATTTTTATTTCCTTGTAATCATCTATTAATATTTCTAATCTATTCTCCATAATTACCCCCTTCTATTATATTATACCACATTTTAGGGTAATTGTAA
>Ga0265297_10011050_pt1 | contig 11160 bp, 6 predicted proteins | sample Munlanlwell13791_FD_192502 | JGI IMG/M metagenome (GOLD analysis project Ga0265297, IMG submission 192502) | Leachate microbial communities from a municipal landfill in Southern Ontario, Canada - Leachate well 137-91 | ecosystem: Engineered > Solid waste > Landfill > Unclassified | place...
CGTAAATATTACTCACAAAGCTTCAATTTGGTCAAGAATCGAAATATTAGTGTTTATCCCAATGTTTGGGTTAATTACCGTATCGGACCCTATTACCCTAAAATCTATACAGAAGTTTATCCTTTCTACTATATTATCTATAGGAATTAACCGTCTCCACTCCGTCCTGACATCCATGGAAATAGTACATTTGTAAAGCTTATATTGTTGCCGGTCTTCTCCTTCTGAAACCCCACCCAGAGTAGGCTGCCCAGATTTAATCAATACACCGGCTTTCCTTAAGCTTTCAAACCTGATGTCTGCAAAAAGCAGCATCAAAATACTTGCCAGATTATCCCTAGATAGAATATCTCTGGTCATAATATCTATCGTAATCGTGCCGTCCCAAGCTCCGGCTAAATCTATATATTTGGGAATGAAAAACGTCCTGAAATTACCATATCCATCGGTAACCATCTGCTTTTCGTACTCAATAACTTCCTTGTTCCGGGACATCGAGATAGGCACAGACCTAGCCGAAGTCATTCTTACTAATAAAGCTGGGTAATAAATGGCATCGTCACGAAAAGCCTCACCTATAAACAACCGAGTTGTTTGCTCATCATTCAAACCGGCCTCTAATGGCAGGTCTGTATGGTCAGGAACTTTAGGGTACCCCCAAGGGTCAGAAACGAAATGGTAAAAAGAATCCTGGCTAAATTCATCTCTTAGGATTCCAATTATCAATTCTTTAGGATAAGACATCAAGGTATTCTGCACTACGTTATGGATTCCGTATAGATCGGTGCGTTCTAAGTTACCAGTTCCCGGCGTAGTCATACAACAATGCTAGTTTATTGACGTATTATGTTTTCTTTAGCAGAAAACCAGGTCTCCTACGTCATCCTTTTAGTAAGTAAGGAGATCCTAAATCTCCGGATACGTTAAAATAACCGTTTATAGCTGGGTTAACAAAAGCCAATTTTCTGTTTTCGTTTATTGCGCGAAAACAAGAAGTAGAAATACCAACAGAACCAGGCCAAACATAACCGCTGTTAGATTCGGCATAAAAAGACTGCCCGGCATTAGAGGAAACTCCAAACAATAAACCTTCGTTTGCGGCTGCCCCGTAATAACAAACCACATAAAAATCATTGATTGATGTCACCCTATATACGCCCGCTAACCCCCCAGCATGATACAATAACGGTCTTGGTGTATAAGTTATCCAATCATACGACCATAGGATTACACCATTTTCACCAACCGCCATATGCTGGTGAATATCAAATAATCTTCTATTGACACCGATGTTTGGCCCTGGCCAGGTGCCAGACCCAGCAGGCTGAATTCCACGTCGCCATATGTAGCCAGCGTTAGTTGCCGAATTATAACCAACAGCAACAAAGTGGCCATTTACATAATCAATGCCCATAACCCTATAAGTTGAACCTGATAATGTTTCTTGATGCCAGGTAAGCCCATTATCTATAGATATAAATATACGATTATATACGCCAATGTCATAAGCTAATAATGCCGTTACCCCTAAAATTTCTCCCACAACTACCCTATCCAAATTCAAAACAGATATAGGCAAATTACCAGGTGAATAATTCCATGTTAATCCAGCATTAGTTGTGAGCAGTATCCTTGTAGCAGACGACGCTCCACCCCCATAAATACTACCGCCAATTATAGCAATTCCAGTATCGCCAGCGCTTCCATACATGGCAATATCACGTACCACTTCATTCGTCCGGACAGGCACTGAGGCAACATACCCAGCACCACCACCATCTCCCAAATAAATCGCCATATTTACAGAAGCTCCGTCCAAGCTTCCGCCAATAATTACCCGCCCATTATATCCAGAAATATCTTGATAAGACCCAACACAATATGGCCTAAAACCTAGCGCATTCACATCATCAGTAAACAGAGAATATGTATATCTTTCCTGTAGTTTTCTTAGCTGATCATATCCAGAATATCCTCCACACAGTGAGCTCCTGGATTGTACTGCCCATCCAGATCCAACAGAAGACCCATAAGAAATCCTAATTATTTCATCACTAAGAATTGGAGCAAATTCCGGAGGATAAGTGCTCAGGTGTGTCATAATGGCGGAAGTGTTTATTTGAAGCGGACCGCCAGGAAAGTTATAGTAAATGATCTCTAGTACTTCTCCAGGAAGTGGAGTATATCCAGGATCAAATTGTAAAATCAGTACACTTTGGACTGCGCTCGTATTATAGGCGCTAAGGTCTAGCTTAATCCGAGCCCCATGAGTTCTTGGGTTCCAAACAAACGTAAAAGACAGACCAGACACAACTACGGTATATGGTTCACCCAAAACATATGGAACTACGGCTTCCAGGTTGTCCTGTACGGTGCTTCCCCCTAAAAGAGCGGGGGTTACATCAATTTGAGAGGCGGTATGACGCCAATCGCCACCCGTAACGTGCGCGTTAAAGTCCTGTTTATGGGTGCCAAACACGCCCCCTTCACGAGCCCTGTTCACCCCTGGATATCTCGCAGTAGCCATGCTTCTCTGCGAAAATATTGCCAGTTGGAATTATCCTCTTGACATTGGAGAAAGACCGTGATAAGCTTCTGGAAGAGTCTGAGAAACAAATAAGAAGAAAAAAGTTCTTGACATTCCGTTTAGGACGTGCTATTCTTCCCGGGTCCGGTTTTGAAAGGAAAATAAAATGCGATTCATTTCTCTATTTACTGTAATTTCGTGTATTTCTTTTACTCTTGCGTGCGGAGGCGGGGACGAAGAGACCTCTACGTCCGATCCCTTGTGCGATCCCGGCACTACGCAGATCTGTGTAGGATCTGGTGTATGTGAGGGTGTGCAGGTCTGTAATTTAAACGGATCTGCATGGGGAGAGTGTAACTGTGGCGGTGGCGAGGCTGGAAGCCCTGGTACAGGTGGGGCGGAAACTGGCGGTAATGAACCGGGTGGGGCTGAGCCCGGAACTGGCGGGACTGCCGGATCTGAGCCTGACGATGGCGGAGCTGAAACTGGCGGGTCGGATGAGCCTACGGGTGGATCTGAGCCGGAAACTGGCGGAACCGCTGGTGAGGCAGCTACCGGAGGAACTGCCGGTGAGGACTCCACGGGCGGAGCTGAGGCTGGTGCAGCTACCGGCGGAGCTGGAGCTGAAGCTGGCGCAGCTACCGGTGGAACGACGGAGGGGGGGTCTGGGACTGGCGGAGAGGTCTGTGTTCCGGTATATGACCGTACTGATCCTGAGCTAGCGTGTCAGCTCAAGGCCATGGAATTGGCTGGAATCTCTATCGAAGATTTGCAGGACGGGGCAGAAATGCCTGATGCGTGTGGATACATTGATGATGGTTGCGGGAACCCCATCAATTGCAATGGGTGCGCGGAATATAAAGGTTGTGGGGTAGGAGAAATTGTCTTTCTGGAAAATGCTTACACCGGCAATGACATCACAATGCTAAACAAAACACCTAGTCTATGCCAAGGCGGTTGTGTTGGTATGTTTAATGAAGACGGCGAGACATGGGTTTCCTGTACCACTACAGGCAATAATTCTCCAAATCCGTCACAAATACAATGGGCTACTGTTAAGCCCCCATACGAAATTACCGTATGTTACGATGAAACAGACGATTTTGCGGCACTCGAAGGCTTAGCGGACGAAAATCTACAAATATGGGCGTGCGATATTAGCATCCCAGAAAGATAGCCATCGTGAAAAGGCCCCGCCCAAAAGCGGGGCTTTCACCATCGGTAAACCACCGTTGCATATTCGGATCCAGTTATTGTACCTATATTTACATCTGGGGTACCAACGGTTGCGCTACGATCTAAATCATGACGAATTAGTAATGTAGATGACCTGACCGGTTCTAAGTTAAAGTCTACTGTAAGCGTTCCGCTTACATCAGTAGTTAAATCAATGGTAGCAGGAGCGCCTATAACTCCCACGATTCCTCGTATGGCACTAACCGTTATTACAGAAGTATTTTCCCAATAAATTGTGTTCTCACCACTAACAGGAACAGAACAAGACACAATTCTAGTCCCCATCGGAACACAAGTAGACAAATTCATACGAACCAAAAAATCTACATTGGTGCCCGCCGATAACGCAAACTCATACAAACCACGATAGCTATATTCTATTGAACTGACCACGCCCACATCTACATCGTCTAACAGACCAACATAAATAAAAGTTCCGCTATTTTGAATGACATAATGAACGTTTATTCCATACAAAGGAACGCTTACCTGATGATTCTTATTGCGCTCTACAATTGCATCAGAGGTTGAAATAATTGCGTTAGCATAATTACCAGCCCCATCCACATCGTAATAATCGATAAAATTATCGGTAATTACACCATTATTCGTTGATAAAATATATGAACCAATGGTATTTGATTCTCTGTAAATCATGTTGCCAGTAATAATTGTATTATTGGTTGCACCAGACACTGATTGACATAGAATTCCAATAAAACCAGAAGCAATAGCACTAGATCTTGCAAAAATCCAGTTATTAGTAATTGATCCTGCACCTCGCATACTAATTCCAGAGTCAGTATCCCCATAGGTACCGGCATCTATACAAAAAATCTTGTTTCCATCAACGGATGTAAAGTTATATTCGGAATTACCAGCTGGAGAAGAATAATCATGGATACGAATACCATGACCAACATACAAACTATTAACCCACTTATCTATCTGAGCTACAATAGTATGATTAACTAAGTTCTTTGAAATGTCTGATGTGGACCTTTGGGTTACAGACCCACAGGTACCAATTCGAATTAACCCATTAACCGAATTGTTCTGGATAAATACTACGCCAGATCCGTTGGATGGTACACCAAAATGACCACCTGCATCCCTAACACATTGTGCTGTGGTAATTCCCAAACAAGAATTTCCAATAATGTGTAATCCATGACTTTCCGTCCCCGTCCTACCTCTAGACAAATATCCAATCATACCACATTGATTATTAGATACTTTAACATTGCTACAGTTCCAACCTGAATATGAAAAACTGTCCGTTGGTGCCAATATAATGTTTTGGAAACCAACACATTCATTTCCAGAAATATCAACATCAGGCAAATATGCATTAGTAGATTCGTGATAAAAACAAATTACCGTATTATCAAGATCTAATGACCCCTCATCAATAAATAAATTGTTGAGTATTTTGGAGTTAGTTGGCCAGCCATCATTAATAATTACCGGAGGTCTTTGTGTGGTAGTTGCATAACACCAGAACCTATTGTGATCAACCACATTATTAGTGCCAACCCTTAGCAAATAACCCTTGTCATAATTTACCATATCATTTGCGGTATATGCTTGTGTTGGAACTTCCCAATTAATACGGTTATATGAAACTTCGCAACGATCAGTTAAAGTTAAACCACTAATACCAACACAACTTATAACTGATTGGTAAATAGAGGTCGTCTCAGCCGTTAAAGCTCCATCAATCTCAAAATAACAATCATCAACAGAAGAGTTTGTGGCTGAAAAGGCCGTGCCATATATTCGAACCCTATCTAAACTCACATTGCTAATTGTTACCGAACAAACAGTGGTGCCCTCAAGTGCCCTAATATGCGTGTCCTTCAAAGTCATTACAGATAATGACAATGATGTTGTATATATATATCCTCCATAAAGTCTTATATGTTTGGAAGATGTGAAGGTTAACGTATCCCCAATAATCTCTTTTATCTCAATTTCGGAAACCCCATATAACTCAATCCAGTTCGACGCCGCTGCCCAAGAATGGAAGGTAGCGGATCGCTCAGAATACTCTGGAACAATCGACAAAGAGTAATTAGATATAGATTCATTCCACACAAACCTACGGGCATCAGATACCGTAAGGGAAGAAATAATACCACCACTAACTGTGACCAAAGCCCTGGCAATAATTGTCAAATCTTTTCGGGTATTAACAATTGTGCTAAATGTTAAGGACTCAACAAAATATCCACCGGTATTTTCCCAGAATTGTTCATCGTTATTATCGGGAATCGCTACTAATTGTCCTCCCTCCGTAACACAAATAAATAGAGAATACGTCCCGGTAGAGGCCGGGCGTATAACTGGTAAGCTAACCCCAATCTTATCTACTCCTACAAACGATCCGTTGACTAACGCCAATCCACCAGAAAATGTCAGCTCTGTATTGTACGCATTTTTAGATTCGTAATTGAATCCGCGCACTACGCCATTAACATGAAGATATCTTTCCCCAGCCTGGATAAACGAAATCGCAGAAGTAGTGAAATTCTCCTCTGATGTAGTTCCAAAATCTCTCAAATCAGTAATAGAACGAGCTGTCTTCTCATCATGAGAAACTCCAGCTAAACGCATCACTTCTTGGTCCAAAACCGTAGATGGGAAAATCTCAATATCAATGAATTGTGGTGGTACACCAGCCAATACCAATGACCCTGGCGTATTAGACAACTCCCTGAACTCAATATCAATGAAATTAACAAAAGAAGAATCATAGTACCGTACAGGATGATTCTTGAACCCATGGGTAATAGGCCCTGTGTTAGTGATTCCTAAAGCCCCATTAGGCTCCCCTATATAGCCATCAAACTCACCAGTGGTCGTGTCATAAGTTAAAACATAATAACGTACCCAATACCGGAAATTATCATCTATACGGTACCCGCCAAGCTTGGATGATACATTCCTGATCCTCCAATTAGCCCGGTCAGTATTTAACATATCAGCAGATACGGATTGCTTCTCCATCCGAGCACGCTCTATCGCAAATGTGTCCTCTGCCGCGTTTACATAAATCTCGTGATACCTATGGAAAGAACCAACACCCGCTAGATTGTCAACATTGAACCCTAACGAATCTTCAGTAAAATATAGCCGAACATTGGTGCCTAACGGTAAAACTGACCCCTCCGCATCACCTGTTCCATGAGAACCATTAATTACCATGATATCGGTATATGTAGGTCCATAACTTACCCAACCAATAATAAACCTACCATAACCTAGTACGCTTTGATCGGCAGGATTGTTGGACTGAACAACTATGGTCTTGCCAGGTTTGACCTCATCATCCGATAAAACACTAGAAACCCTATAAGTACAAGTAATGGTTCCGTTAGGAATATCATGATAAACATCAATTATTGACGCAGCCCAATATCCATCCGTTAATTTTTCGTTCAGGGAATAGTTTTTGGATCCGTCAGCAAAATAAGTTCTCCCCATAGCTGGAGAATGTATTACAGTAGGATATGTAGCCGCTTCCAATGAAGAAGTAAACCCAGTGTTTACTGGAGAGGCTACCCCAGCCCTAGCTGCTCCTAAACCTAAGGCATCAAACCCATCGCCCGCATCTCCTACCACGTTGTAAAGATAAGTTCCTGGTATAATAGATGTGCCATCAGACACTCCAGAAATAATGGAAAATGACGCATTGTTCCAGGAATCCGCCAACATAATCCCAAACTCACCATTCTGAACAAATGCAATGAATCTATAGTTATATCCCGCAGCCCGGAATGCGGCGTTCGTAGCTTCAACTACACTCTCCAAGGTATAAGCCCCTGGAGTTGCCCCTGCATTTCCGGTAACATCTATATATGGAAGGTCCGTATATCCATTCAAAGGATTGCCATCAGGATATAATCTTAGCCACAGTCTATAATGATCTGTATTTAGCTTATTAGGATCAAAACCAATACCTAAAGCTGCGGCTCCTTGTGGATTACCAATAATAACTCCATCCAAAGCCAAGGTACAGGCCCCATCAGGGAACACATTCGCTACCGCTGGCGCTACTGCTAGAACCCCATAGGTGTTAGTGTCGTGTTTGGAACGATCAATCCTGGCATAGGCATAATTGCCACCAGTGCCATCACAGTTGAACTTATTGAATCCATTGATTCTGATAACCCATTCAACACCAGGATTAAACCTTATAGACGAAACCTTGTAGATGCCCTCAATACCATTGCCATAATTTACCCTAACAATATCACCGGGCTTTACGGAAGTAAACAGAGCATCAAAACTATAATCTGAGTTATCATCTGGCAAGAAAGAAATTACATCATCACCATTGGTAATAGAGTCTCTGGGCGCAGCTTGTGCTGGCTCAGCTAAATAAGCCTCCACCCTGGTAACAGGCAGTACATTATAATGATATCCATCTAAATCTGTTCTGTTAGCCCTGGCATTGCGCAAAATACCATTTGCTTCTAAGGTGGCACGGTCTACCGCAGTAGACAAAACCTCTTTGTTATCAATGAAATCAAGGACTTCTTGTAGCTGATCCACTGCCGGTAACTCTAGCCAATCCGAAGAGTCTACGGTAATTGCCGTAGCCGGATGGGCAGATAATATAGCTATCTCATGGCCTACTAGCTCATTATTGATCTGCAAAAGTGCTTGGGCTACAGTTTGGGCAGACCGCAGATTCCCAGACGTATCCAATAAGCCAGTCCAAATATAAACTGCATCCCTGATATCCGAAGGAACGGCATTTATATCGACATGAGATGCTACATGCCTGGCTAGGGTGACGTTATCAATTAGTTTTTGACCACCCGAAATATGGATGCCCAAATTAGTAACATCAGAATTTACCAAGTTGAGCAAGGTGTTTACTTGCAAGCCCAAGGCAGAAATCTGTGTTGATAACGTAGCGGTATCAACGGACAAATTCAACTTTGATTCCTGGATACCAGCATTTGGCGCTATCTGATTATCATGGATTGGCAAGGTAACCAATCCCACTGCCGCCAAAGCCGCAGCATTAGGTTGCCCATCAGGAGCTAAGAGTACCGAGATTCTCTCTTCTACAGAAGTTTTGGATCCCTCGGGATTAAGACCTAGAGTTTTCTGCATAGAGAAAACCGCCTCCCTAAGCTGGTCTATGGCCAAAGTTCCAAGCTCAGATAGATTGTCATCAATCCGTATAATGGTCCTGTCATCGTCAAATGCATTAGGATAAACTGTCATAAGTTTCCAATATTATTCATCTTTTGGAGGCGCTGGGGGAGCAAGAGAGGGTAGTTTGTCTTTAATTTCCTGTGGAAGATACTTCTTTAGATGATACTTAGCGAATCTATAAACAGTGGATGAAAAGAAACCTGCAATTATACCAAAGAATACTCTACCAGAAATGGAGGCAGCAAACTCCGCGGGGTATGGATAATCGGCAAGGAAATAAGCCAAAAGCCCACCCAACAGTACGGGAGCGGCAGGAAGGATCCACTCATTCCACACATCTTCCAAAAAACCCTCTAATTTATCGGGGATAACGATGGTTAGTTTACGATATACGGCTTCACAAATGGTTCTGAGGGTAGAAACCAGAACACCGATACCAAAGGCGAATACCAAGAACACTAGGCTGAAGAGACTTAACAGGGCTGATTCCATACATACCTCCTCCCAAATGCTAGATTATGCAGTCTAATAGAACATATCCAGAAAACAAACTGCGTGTCAGATCTTAAAGAATTAGGTCATGAAAATGCCCCAGCCGATTTTGCACGACACCGTTGATGATATCGTGATTGTGCCCCTGTTCTATCGATGTTGTTTGATTAATCTGAGCAACAGACATAATACCTTCATTGACAACCAACCTGTGAAGATGGGCGGGTATGCCTCCGGGTCCTGCCACCATACCCACTGAAGTAAGCAATTCAGTGGGGAACATAGATGTATCTCTAATAACTCTGAACTGATAAATGGGATCTGTTTTACGAACTCTAGCCGCCGTAAATTTCTGCAACCCAGATTCCTGCAAAAGAGCATCGTTACGCTCTACATCTAAAATCTCATAACGCCATTCCTCAGTACCATCCATATTGAATCGAATAATAACGTCTCCATCTCTAATAGTTGGGGTCACTAGAGTCCAGCAATTAGGGATAAAGACGTTCTCAATGCCCGGATCTTCTCGCTTATAATCTTCTTTGGTAGGCCCAAAACGTACCAGGATTTTGCCATCAGATCTACGTGGATTGAAATATTGCTCATATCCTGTTACCAAAGAGGTTCCAAAAGTATCGATTCCTCTATACGCCGTATTTTCCCTGGTGGAATCAAAGTGCCGGGATTGCTTACCCTTCCACATTCTTTTCAGCAACATTACGGGCCTTCCGGTTAGTTCCAGCAGATACTCTTCCCGCATATTCTGGTGATCTTGGACCCCAAGGCCTCGGATACCTCCTACGGTCTCATACCCATCAGCACACCCATATTCCCCGCCAAAATACGTACCTACACATTTGCCAGCCAAATAATCAGCCATGTGGGTCCTATCCCACCCAGCCTGGTCATAAGCCGGGAACCCAGCATTGGCCGCATCTATAACATCAAGATTGGCAGACCCAGTGATAATATCTACACGCTCTCGGTATCCATCAGCATTGGTTCTGGCATATTGATCCTCAAACTTGATCTCTTCTAGCCCAATAGCATTGTTCTGGTCCTCAAATCCCTTCCAGATTCGAACAAATGGATTAGAATACGTCCGGATTCCGTCATATCCATCTGGAGTGTGAAGCCGGGGCTCATACCCATATAAACCTCTTTGATTAATATTTTGAAGGATCAAATTATTATCTACATAATCAACAGATGAATATCCTATTAGTTCAGCTCCGATCTGTATAATACCTGTAGGTGTAAATAAAGAGGCGTCATCTAGAGGAATGATAAGATCTGTTGGTGTGATGCTTTCCCTCAGGGCAGCTTCGGGATACATTCTCAAGCCATCTGGCTGTGGGAGGAAATCGAATTCCAGTGTTCCACGTTCATGAGCGGTACCTTTAACGGCAAAGTAATAGATATCCCCTGGTTTGAAGCCTCCTCTAATGGTGGTGCTCAAAGTATCGGCAGACACCACGAATTTGGGGCCCTCGGTAAAGACATCGCTTTTGTATGAAGACCAATACAGGTTATAGTAAAGTTCCCAGTTAGAGACACCTAGATAGGATTTGTGCCACTCTAAAGCCACAGAATACCCATCTCCTAGGCAGGCTACGGTACGCAGTCCATGCAGAGATCTGTCGGCAGAGATAATAAAGACAGGTGGGTTACAGGCCATACTCAAATACGAGATTATCCAGATATCTTAGAAAGGTCTACATTTAACGCCTTGG
>Ga0265297_10011051_pt1 | contig 11159 bp, 5 predicted proteins | sample Munlanlwell13791_FD_192502 | JGI IMG/M metagenome (GOLD analysis project Ga0265297, IMG submission 192502) | Leachate microbial communities from a municipal landfill in Southern Ontario, Canada - Leachate well 137-91 | ecosystem: Engineered > Solid waste > Landfill > Unclassified | place...
CAAGCCCCGACGGCGAACACTCTTTGACAGCATTGCCTAAAGAGTCGTATTCGTATCTCGTAACGACGCCGTTGTTGTCTACGGAAAGCGCGTTGCCCGAGCCGTCTCTTTCGTAAGCTATTACACCGCCGTCCGGAAGCATGGCGCGCATAAGATACCCGTTAGCGTCATATGAAAATGCGGTTGCGTTGCCTTCCGCGTCGGTTATCTTCTCCGGCTTTCCGAGAGCGGTATAGGATATTTCCGTCGCATAGCCGAGCGGGTTCGTATATTTCAACAGGCGGCTGTTCGCATCATATGAATATTCTTCCTTGGCTCCGTCCGGGCGGGTCTTTCGTATGACATTGCCCCTGCCGTCATACTCAAATAACGTCACTCCGCCTCTTTGGTCAGTATATCTGGAAACGAGCTCTTTTTCGTTGTATTCCTTCTGTTCGGCCCCGTTATCGAAGGCGGTTATCTTTACGAGGCATCTTTTATCATTGTAGTAGTAATTTTTGACGAGTTTGCCCAGTTCGTAGTATTCGATATGGTTGTCTTTGTCGTTGTACTTGAACTCATAGACGGGTTTTTTATCGAGGAACTGCTTCAATACCCTGCGTGATTTGTCATATGCCGTGACAAGGACCGTGCCGTCCGCGAATATCTTTTCCGACATATTGCCGCGCGAGTCGTAAGAATATTTAACCAACGAGCCGTCCGGCCGTTTGACATTCGTAACGGCGCCCGTCAAGGACGAATAGCCGTAAGAGACCTCCCTGCCGGTATTGTCTTTCGCCTTGGTTATGTGGCCGACATCGTTGTATTCGAATGCGATGGAGTTGCCGAGCTTATCCGTGACCTTCTCGAGAAAGCCCGTTACCTTGCCGTATGAATAAACGAACCTGACGCCCTCGAGATCCTCCATACGGGCTATCCTGAAATTACCCTTCCTGCCGGAGGGTTCGAAACGGCACTTTATTCCATCGGGATATTCCAGTATGAAGTTTTCGCCGTCTTGCTTCAATACGGCGAAGTTCGACGGTTTTGCCGGAATATAAGCGTTCTTCAGGCCGTCGAATTCGTAGACGAGCTCCTTCCAGTCGGAAGCCGTGACAACCGCCCTGCCGCGGGCTTCGACAGCCAAATCCCACGAATAATCTGTGCTCCAGCCCTTGCCGAATCCCCTGTCCATTCGCCTCATGCTATTGTAATGGCGGGCCAGATTATGGCAGGGATAATTGCCGTTAAGATCGCGTTCGGTGGAGTAAAAATAACCGTCCGGCACGCATACCGGCTCGGCGACTTCATCGGTAGCTTCATTTTCAGCCGTTGTATCCTGCCCGGTCGAATCACCGGTTTCATCCGTCTGTTCCTCGGTCGTCTCGGTCTGCTCGTCAACCGTTTCTCCGTTGTTTTGCGGGCCGGCTCGCTCAGGCTCATTAACATCAGTTATATTGTTTTCTACCTCATCAAATATACCAAGCTCTTGAAGATTTCCATATGTAAAACCCGCAGGTAAACCGTATTGTTCAACATATCCGTCAAGTGAAATACCGTAATAGTCCCCGACCTGCTCTTGCGCTCCGGAATAGCTTGGGCTAAAGTACGCCGTTCCGCTCTGGCTTTTCCCGATTTCGCCGCTATCCCCGCCACTGGAGCTTCCGGAAGATAACGAGACATTAACCGAACTGCCCGATGAAGATGTTGAACCCGACGAAACTGTTGTCCCGTCAATGCGTCTTTGCAAATTAACTATCCGGGCGTCAAGCTCCTCTTCGGTCCATCCATCCTGCAATTTTGCATGACGATATCTTAAATAGGCAGCCGCAGTTATGCCGTTATTCATGAGTATTGTCATGAGCTCGGGATTACCGTTCATCAGTTCAGCGGTATCGGATAGTCCCACATTTATATATATATTAGCCGATATCTCATACTCCCGGATTTCATCGAGCACTTTATCCAGCAAAGACTGAGCCGTTCTCTTGTAAGAATCATCCGTTTGCTGTTTTAAACTGAGTATCCAGTCATTAAGAGCCCGTTTTCCGCTTTCACCCTGGATCTGTGTATCGCGATAGTTCAAATATGTGCTTACCGATATGCCGTTGTTTTTTAAAATACTCGTTAAATCAGGGTTAGAGGTTTCAAAATTTTTTATCGTATCCGGGCTATAAGTAATCGTTCCTGAGGAAGACCCCTCATGTGTCTTTATATTGCCCAATATTTTGTTAAAAACCTCCGGAGCCTCTGTTGCTCCGGTTTTATTTCCCGAATCTTTCGCTTCTGTCGAAGAGAGAATAGCCGGCGAGGAATAAGCTAATGGAATAAGAATATATAAAGAAAAGATTAACATAATAATCGGGATTACATAACGATTCACTCGTAACATTTTATCTCCTCACTCCCGGATCAAGTATTCGCTTCCGGGTTTTTCAGACCTGAGTTTTTCGAAATATTTCTCGCTCTCTTCCAATAAACCCGCTTCCCTGTTTAACGTTCCCATATAATAAAGCGCGTCATCATAATAATCCGAATCCTTAAATTGCAGCTCTATCCTCTTGAAAAGCGAATACGCGGCGGAATTTTCTCCCATCTTACGATCGCATAAAGCCATCTTGAACAATACCTCCGGGTTACCATCCGCATCCGGGTATTCGCGGTACTTGCGCAGCGCCGATTCATATTTACCGCTTTCCAGATATATGTTACCTACGGTCAAGAGGATATTCACATCCCTTGAACTGTTATACGCCAATTCATATAGTTCTATAGATTCGGATGTCGAACCCTGTCTGTATAAAGCCGCGGCCTTATCTCTTATAAATCCCAATATTTCGGATTGGTCCGAAGCGTTATCAAGAGCGATTTTTAATCTTATGATCTCAAGGCGCCCCGAATAATACGGATAACCGCCTCGGAATAGATCTTCGAGTCTTTTCGATTCCGCGGCGCACTTATCTCGTCCTTCCGAATCATAAACAGCTGCGAGATACTTCGAAAAAAACATATAAGCTATGGAAGGTCTTCCGGATTTTAAAGCGTATTCCCCGGCTTCGCGGTAATAAATATTATCTTTTCCGTCCGAGGCCAAACCTGAAATCAGCGAATCCGCGGCTTTCTCGTAACCGGCGCCGCTTAAATAAACCACATCCTCGATAAACTTTCTCTTAACATCTTCGGAAAAGAACGTGTCTTTTACCGCGGCAAGATAATCCTGCTCCGCCTTATCGGATGAAAGCAGTCCGGGCTTCCTTAATGATATCACAAGCAAAGTGAATAATTCATCCGCTCTATTTGAAGGGGATAATTTTGTGAGATCGAGAGAGGAAATGGCATCCGCCATATTTTTATACATTTTATCCGATTCGTTAAAATATTCTTTAGCCGATTCTATGTCATCTGCGGTTAAAAGACCCTCTATGCGGGAAAATTTGGTTTTCGCATCAGAAGAAATCGCGGGATCAGCCTGCCGCGGAACCGATTCTTCAACCGTCTGTCTGTTTAGCCCGGCTCTTTCCAGCCCCTTCTTGATTATTGGCGAGCGTCCTATCAACTTCCAGACAAGCCCGCTCCTGAAATTCTCCAGGGAAAGAAGCACAAGGCCGGTGTCTATCCCGAAGGACGTATCTGAAATCCATCTTTTATCGTCGTTGAACGCATTTTTAAGCCCGTACCTGCCCCATAATTCAGGCCGCGAGTAATAATACTTGGCGGCATTCATGGAATCAAACGGTGTAAATATCATCGAACCGACAGATCCGCTTATGGAAACGGTTCCGTCGAACTCAGGCATGGGCTGCCCGCAAGGAACCGCCCCCATAGCCATAGTATAACCGTCTTCGGTCTCGCATGAGGATATCCCCCACGCGCCGTCTTTCAGGCTCGAGTATTTCCCGGAGTTATCGGCGCAATACGCTATTTGCGCCTTTATCGCGTTCCTGGAATTACCGTTCCAGTCTACGCCTTCTTTATCACGCATATGCCTGAGATCAAGCCAGATATTCGCGTACTGATAGGTAAAGAGCGAACCTGTCCAGCTTACTACGAACCTTTTAGAATCTTTAAAAGATTTTTCTTGTCTTGTAAAACCGTAAAAAACTTCCTCGGGAGTTTTATCGTCCGTTCCCAGAGCCAGCACAGACATCAATAATATCTCATCGGTATAATAATTCCATTTCGCCTTCATCATCTTGTCTTCAGGCGTCCATCCCATCAATATCCGGTTATCGGGACCGGTCATTTTGTGCCATTCCACGGCTTTCACTAATTTATATCCGAGTTCGGAAATATCTCCGCCAAAATACTCGGAAACGGCGATTATGCCGTACATAAGTATAGCGGTATCTACGGTAGATATCTCGACTGCGCCGGCTCTCTTGCCCGTATCCGCCTGCAAAAAGTGATAAAAGAAACCGTCCTTTATGTTTTCAAGCGAGTCGAGCGTTTCCAGGCATTTTAGAGCGCGCGTCCGGGCCTCATCATGGGACATCCAACCGTTCTCCGCTCCGATACAAAGGGCGGCAAGGCCAAAACCGGTGGAGGCTATGCTTGAATCGCCGCCGCCCGAGGCGTCTCTAAAAAGGCCCGTGTGCTTATTTTGCTCACAGGCAAAATACAAAAAAGCCCTATTCTCTATATAAGAAAGGAATTCCATATCGTTTTCAAAACTTAACGGACGATTGGATACTTCTGACATATCCCCTACTCCTATCGCGCGTTCAAGCTCGCCTTTCCTCAGTCCGCACGAAGCATACGCTTCCATCAGTTCATATCCGGCCTTCGCATAAAGCGCTTCCGCGTCAAGCACATCCTGGTTGGTGGCCTGACCATTATTAAAACGCGAAAGCTGCTTGCTGAATTCCTCGCTAATGCTGTTAAAGAAACGTTTGGCAGCGACGATCTCTTTAAGGGAAATATCATAATTGGTATAAGCGTTTCTCACTCCCAGGGCGAGCCTGTTGATTTCCGCTTCGCATTCCTTCTTTACCTGCAATCCTTCGATTTGGGATGCCTTCATCTCATTATAATTCCTGCCCCAATCCCATATATCAAAATTTATTGATACCCCTACGGATTTTTCTGTGCCGTCCTCGGACGAATCAAATTTATTCCCTATTTTGCCGTACGCGTCTATCTCGGGCAAAAGCCCCGCCCTGGCAATCGCAGTTTCCGTTCCGGCATTCTTCTCTTTGAGTGCGATCTCGGTCATCCCGGGATTCCTGGCAAGACATATGTTTGTCGCTTCTTCCATAGTAAGGCTTACATCCAGATTACGCGGCGGGTATTCGATTTCGTAATCGGTGTCCAGCGGAACGTTCAACACATAATTAAGGTGATTTCTGGACAAATAGTATCCGTTGAGGATTTGAACATGTTCAAGCTGGGCTTTATCAAGAATCGACTTTGTTTTAAGAACATCAACTTTTGGAACAAGCCCCTGTTTGTACATCTTGTTAACGTTTTCATAGTGGCTGCCTACTACTTTCTCTATCTCTTCGCTAACCTTCATCAGTTCGGAATATTTCATTGTTTCGAAAAATGCTTTTTTTACATCAAACGCCACATCAAGTTCTTTTATCAGGGCTTTTACGGAAGCGATATCTTTAAGGTTCCTGTATAATTCCTTTGTATAATAAAGCCGTCCGCCCTTCCATATCGGCTGTACTATCTCCTCGCTCACAAGCCAACCCTTATTGGCGGAATCGCTTGAATATTCATCGCTGGAAAATCTGCTGTAGTTGCGGATCTTCGGGAACATCTCCGCAGATTTAGACTTGAATTTATAGTCCGATTTCTGTTTTTCAAGATTCGCTATATCTATATCGGGACTATTTTTTACGGCAATATCTATAGCCTGCCGAAGCGTCAATTTCTCCGCGGCAACATCTCTTGCCGGGATCGCCGCCAATAAAACGAAAATGACCGCCGATAATGTTATAAATTTATAGTTTTGTTTCATAATGATTTCAGCTTGAAAGCATATATATCAGTTTATCCTTGATCGTCTTCCAAAAACAGGTTTTGCCCGTATTTATACTCACAAACGCGCTCATACCGGTCCTGAGATCTTTCGGAACTTCCTCCTTGAAATCTATAAGAACGTTTATAACATTCTCCTTTACTATCAACCTGTCCTCTTTTTCCCAAAAAATCGGCCTTATCTCCCTTAATTCCCCTTTGTATATCTTTTCAGGAAAAGCGTAGAATCTTACAGCCGCCGGTAATCCGATTTTTGCGTACTGGATCTTTTTTTCCTCTATCGGGAACTCCAATAGAAACTTTGAATTGTCGACAACCTGACATATTCTTTCGCCCTTTTCGACCACTGAAGCCGATTTATCCTTGAGCTTCCCGACAACAACCCCGTTCATAGGGCTTTTGACTCGCGTCATTTCAACGCATTTCAGCAGGTATTCCCTTCTCTTCAAAAGGATATCAAATTCCTGTTTATTTATTTCAAGCTCATGGCGCGCGTTATTGTACTTAAGACGGGTCAGCTCCATCTCGGCAGGGGCTATAACTTCGTCATTATAAAGATTGAGATTCCTGTCCAGAACTTTCCTGTGCCAGGCTATCTCCTCTTCCAGTTTCTTGGTCTCTTCACTCAAAATTATCTCTTTTTTGTAAGATGTATCGAGTTCGGAAACAAGCTCCAGGTTCTTGATCTCCAGCAAATCATCCCCTTCTTTAACAAAGCTGCCTTCGTCCGCGAAAATACCCGAAATTATCCCGGGTTGGAAAGCGTCAATATAGCAGTACCTTTCCGGCACCACTCTCGCGATACCGCTTATGCTCCTTCCAAAAGGCACAAAACCGCAAATCACGATAACAACAATAAATACCAGGAATTTCCTGTTATATTCTCTTGCTATCTTTTTCTTTTCTTGTTCGGTAGATTTAAATAGATCGGGTTTTTCGTTCATTTTATTCGCTCCTCATTGCGGTAAGGTAAACTACCGGTACTGCCGCTACAAAACTGATTATAAACGGGGAACTGATTATCAGCCAATGCGTTGAATATTTCAGGCCGAGATAAACACATATTAAACCGAATAAGGTCCCGGGGAGAAGGCTCTTGACGGTCTCGAATAAAGTAATCCCCTCGAGAGGATTCTTTTTCATGGGTTTCCAGTTAAACCTGTTAAAAGGCATCAACAGCAGGTCCATTGTAATATAAAAAACATTATTTAACGCTACAAGGGTTGAGAACAATACTTCCAAAATCAAATTGGTAACATCTTTCATAGAACGGCAGGCAACCAGTTTATGAAAAGCCATTATAAGAAGTGAGCCTATAAGCATTGTCGAAAGTTCAAGGTCTATCATGGAATAACCGATAAAAGCGTATCTTTGAAAACTCAATAACTGCCCGCCAATTTCAGAAGCGCAGAAGAACCCGGAAATAAGCCACAAAAGAAGGAGCACATGCGCAAGATAGGAATAAACACAATAACCTATATGATATCTTGTGGCTAAGGATATGCCCGGCAAAAAAGGCAGACTCCACGCCTGAAAAGTTCCTTTTGCCCAACGGCTGTCTCGCTTTCTCGCCTCGAGGTAGTTGCCGGGAACTTCTTCATAGCTGACTATATCCTCGCAAAAACATGTTCTGTAACCTATTTGATCGAGATATGCGGTCTCCCAAATGTCGTGGCATATAATCCCTTTCCTGAGCCTGACCCTCGAGAACGGGTCAATCCGTATGATATTTCCATGGCCAACCGACATTGACCTCTCAAATATTCTCCAGACCGCCGTTACATTAAACCTTTGAGAAGATTCGGTCGCAAGCGCTATAAACTTGCTAAAAAAAGTCTTAGCGTGTATTACCCTTATCCCTCCCTGAAAAATAGCTATGTCCGAATTATCAGGGTGTTCGGCTTTATCTATGAATTTTTGAACTGTACCCGCAGGCATTACACTGTCGGCATCACACACTATCATGTATTTGTAATACCCGCCTTTATCTCCGATCCAATCGCTTATATTGCCTTGTTTCTTCTCGACGGGGTCAGGTCGGTTCCTGTAATTGACGGGAACATTTTTAAACTCTATGCGGAGTTTTTCGACTATGTCTTTCTCATATTCAAGGACCTGACCTTTTGAATCGCTAAGAATCCAAAAATGCACATTATCTTCTTTATTATTCTCTATGGTATATCTTATCCTTTCGTACAAACCGAACGCCTCGTCTTTAACAGGATACACAACGGCAGTCATTGGATTGACGGCCGGCCTGGCTTCGGGCAATATATTAGGGCTTGAGAAGAAATAGAATATCGCTTGGGTTAAAGCGAGGCAAACGTTATACACAAGAACACAAAAACCGGATAACCACAATAGGGGGAACAACATATTCCCCTCTTCAAAAATTATCATCCCCGCCATTATATATGTAACTACGAAAGTAAAAATAAAGGCGGTGAAGACAAAAAGATATCCCCTTGTCGTATTTTTTCTTTTCATTTTATTATTATAAGGTGATTGGTTATACAAGTTTAGCATAAATCGGGGATTGTTCAAATGAAATATATTGTTTTTATATAGTAAATATTTATTATATTATATTTTGAAATAAGGCGGGAAACGCCGGAACCGTCAGTTCCTGCGCTCCAGGACGTAATCGGCGATGTCGTAGAATGTCTTTCTCAGCATGCCGTCCGACTCGGTGAGCTTCTTCTTGGCAAGCCTGATATAATTGAAAGCTATAGCCCTCGAGCGGGATACAGCCCCGGAAGTCGAGGCCCTTTGCTTCAATATGCGGTGGGATGATTTGCCCCCCGCGGTAATAAGGTCTATGATCTTTACCCTTTCCCTGCGGCCCGCCTCTTTTAACATGAATATTATCGGGAGGGTGAGCTTCCCCTCGTCTATATCCTGCCACACGGACTTGCCGAGGCTCTTCTCCTGGCCTATCAGGTCGAGACAGTCATCGATAATCTGGAAAGCCATACCCAGGTAAAGACCGTATGCAGCCAGGCGGTCAACCTTCTCCCTGCTGAGCCCTCCAAGCATGGCCCCCGCAGTACAGCAATCGGATATAAGATACGCGCTCTTGCGCTTGATTATGTCCAGGTATTCCTGTTCGGTCATCCCGAAATTATAGGTATTGGAAAGCTGGGCGAGTTCTCCTTCACACATGCGGGCGGCAGTCTTTGAGAAGACCTTCATTATCTCGGGCTCTTCTATCTTCGACACGATATCAAAAGCCCTTGCCAGGAGGTAATCGCCGGCTATTACCGATATGGCATTACCCCATTTTCTGTTGAGGGTCTTCTGCCTGCGGCGCAGGACGGCGTCATCGATGATATCATCGTGGATAAGGCTTGCGGCATGTATGAGTTCGATAGCGACACCGACAGATATTGCCTTATCCATCTTGGCACCGTCGCCCATTTTCGCGGAAAGCAGGACAAGCATTGGCCTGAAGAATTTGCCGTGCGTCCTGGAAAGGTATTTGCCTATGCCTTTTATAGGTTCCGCCTGCCATCTGAGCTGGTGGGCGTAATTGCTTTTAACAACGGCAAGTTCGGCTTTTACGGGCCTGACTATATCTTCGAGGTCGTTCAAATTTGCCTCTGTAACCAGAATTATTCTTCGGAATCATCCCCAAAAAGATCGGGCAGGAACTTCTTGGCCTTCCTTACCATCTCCTGCTTCGATATCGATGTGGTCCTGCCTTTCGCGTACTCCGAATCCACCCATTCTTTTATCTTCAGGACCCCGGGGTTATCCTTTCCGACTTCTTTTTCTTTATCAAGATTTAGATTCAGATTAAGCCATTTGGCTATACCCGCGACCCCGGACTTGTCGTTTATGGCGACAGCGACCCTTTTCTTGAGGATCTTTTCGGTATTGAAGACATTATATATCTCCTCATCCTTCATCAGCCCGTCCGCATGGATGCCGGCGCTGGTCGTGTTAAAACCCCTGCCGACGAACGGCTGGTTATTCGGGATCTCGTAGCCTATCTCTTTCTCAAAATATTCAGCTATATCGGTAATAACGGTCGTATCTATGCCGTCCTTGACCCCGCGAAGCGCGAGGTATTCCATGACTAGGGCCTCAACCGGGGTATTGCCAGTCCTCTCCCCGATGCCCAGCAGTGCGCCGTTGGCGGCGCAACATCCGTAAAGCCATGAGGTCGTCGCGTTTATAAGGCCATGGTAAAAATCGTTATGGCCGTGCCATTCAAGCTGCTCCGGAGGGACCTCGGCAAGATTTACGAGCCCGTATATGATCCCTTTTACGCTTCGCGGAAGCGCGGTACCCGGGTAGGTAACGCCGTATCCGAGCGTATCGCAGGCCCTTATCTTTATGGGTATGCCGGATTCCTTCGACAGTTCCATCAACTCCTGCACAAAAGGCACCACAAATCCGTAGAAATCGGCGCGCGTTATGTCCTCCAGGTGGCACCTCGGCACGATACCCAGGTCAAGCGCGGCTTTGACAACACCCAGATACATGTCCATCGCCTGCTTCCTGGTCTTCTTCAGCTTTAGGAATATGTGGTAATCGGAAGCGGACGTTAATATGCCCGTCTCCTTCAGGCCCATCTCCTTAACCAGCTTAAAATCTTCCTTAACGGGCCTTATCCAGCCGGTGATCTGCGGAAACTTATACCCCAGGCTCATGCATTTCCTGACGGCTTCCTTGTCCTTTTCGGTATAGAGGAAAAACTCGCACTGCCGTATTAGGCCGTCTGAGCCCCCGAGTTTGTGCATCATCGTATAAAGGTCAACTATCTGCTTTGCGGTAAAAGGCGGTAAAGACTGCTGCCCGTCCCTGAAAGTGGTATCGGTGATCCATACGTCATCCGGAGGGTTCATCGGGACTATACGGTGATTAAATACCACCTTCGGGACATCCGAATAATTATATATCTCCCTGAAAAGGTTCGGTTCATCAATGTCCTGAAGTTCATATCTGTAATATTCTTCTTCGAGGGTGTTGGTCTTCTTGTTGAACTTTATTTCGCCTTTTCTCATCTTCGGGCCCTCTCCGTTATATCATCCGGGATTTTCTAAGATATTCTATTCCTTCTTTCACCTGCGCGGCCGATCTCTTCAAAGCTTCTGACTCCTCTGCGGAAAGGGCTATCTCAAGGGTCTCCTCGATGCCGTCCTCGCCTATCCTTGCCGGAACGCCGCAATAAACATCATTCAATCCATACTTCC
>Ga0265297_10011053_pt1 | contig 11159 bp, 17 predicted proteins | sample Munlanlwell13791_FD_192502 | JGI IMG/M metagenome (GOLD analysis project Ga0265297, IMG submission 192502) | Leachate microbial communities from a municipal landfill in Southern Ontario, Canada - Leachate well 137-91 | ecosystem: Engineered > Solid waste > Landfill > Unclassified | place...
GAACGGTATGCCTGACAACCCTTGCTGTCTATCGTAATCCGCCACCACCCACCGAGACTGCAAATGTCTTCAAGCCTGCGTTTCTTTTCGCCGTCAACGGCGACATAACGGACTCCGAGACTTCCGTTGCCGTTCTTAAAGACTGATTTATAACCGGCGACGCGAAGATCGGAACTGATATCATCATTAAACCTGCCGTGAATGGTGACTTGACCGCCATAGGTGAATACCGGGACATCCAGACCGAGAAGACGTTCAATCGTGACACCCTTTTTTTCAATCTCTTCCAAGGTGATGCCACTGTCTTTGTCGCTGACATTCAGAACCCTGCGGGCCTTAACATCTCGAACAACATCCGCCTTACCGAGAACTTCTTCAATCGTTTCCATAGTCTTCTTCCTTTTTAGGTTATCAAGACCCTCTTGGGGTCTTTTGAATGAAGACAATATAGCACAAAGGCTTACAGAAGTCAATAGGGATACTTTAGTTATTTAACCAGACGGGAATTAGTTCAGTAGAAAAATGGTCTCTAGTCAGCCAAAGGCCTTCTCCTTCAAAACAAGGCCGCTTTACTTGATTCCCCCAAAGTTCTCCGAAATTCCTTAGATCGGTATAGTTCGTATTACACCTGCCATAAGTATTTAGGATTTCGATACAACGCTTTCTTCCCTATTGAGGTTGAGTTCTTTGTTTAAATATCTGGCACGGCATACATTGAAACTGATTTCTTTCATTTATTTGCTTACTTCCATTGTGATCAAGCCATAATCAAGCCTTGATCAAGCCATGATATCCCGTTCATACCCTGCTTCTTCACACACAATTTTCTTTTCAATAGGCTTATTCCTGACAAAATGCTTCTCAAAAACACCTGCGTTTCTTACTTGAATTTCAAACATCTCCGGACGACTTTCAAAAAACGCCTTCATCGTCTTGAAACCGTAATCCTTGAAATTGAAGTCTGGTAAAGCCGCTTTCAACGAGGTTCCAAAAGTCGGAAGATAGATATATCCACTGTCATCCGGTTTTGAAGAATCAATCAATTTCTTGATTTCAGGAATGACAGTTTCGATGTTCTTCTTTTCTCCGAGGAAAAAGAATTTATCACAGGCTTGACGGAAATAAGAGACCGTCGTGGCGTTTCCGAATCCATAGACTTTAATCCCGGACTTTTTAAGTCTGAGAGTAAGCCCTCTGAAATCACTATCAGAACTGACGATACAAACGGCCTCTGCGCTACGGCTGTACATGATTTCCATCGCGTCCATGACAATTTCAATATCAATGGTGTTCTTTCCTTTGACAAGGGCAAATTGATGCCTGATTTCTAAATCGTTTTCAATACATGCTTGTTTCCACCCTGCGGTGGCCGGGGTAGTAAAGTCAGCATACAGCCGTTTTACCGTGATGTCTCCAAGCCGTTTTGCCGATTCCATCACTGATTGAAGATGTCTTGCCTGACTGTTTTCTCCATCAATTAAAACTGCGATTCTATCAACTTTATTCAAAAACATACCCGAAGTCCTTCCGATTTGACAGAAGGGTATCACTTGTTCTCTTATAAGTCAAGCCAGCGTCTAATAATTTTCTTTTTTTCTTCAATTTCTTCTTGGGAAGCATTTTCTTTAAGCATCATCTGAAGTCCTACGATATTCGCTTTAAAGATTTCAACATCCCTTCTCCCCAAAAGCCAGTTTTGAAAAGCTTCATCTTTATTCCGATCCCTTCGACACAGAATACACGTACACAGGTATCCATGTCTACCGGCATTAGGCTCTGGCGGGATCAAGGAAAGAAGTTCTTCATGCTTCTTTAATGCATATTCAATAAACTCTTCGTTATTCATTTCAGGTCTTTCGGTCTTTTCCATGTTTCTGTCGTAAAATATCCTGCGAAAATCGGATATCTTGTTTTCGGAGAATTAATCCAAAGAAGAAAAGGACTGTCAATATCAAAACTTGTAGGCTGAATCATATATAAACAGCGAAATCCCATTGCCACAGCACTTTCCGCCCTGGCACCCTTTTCATTCATTCTAAAACGTGTTTGCTGTAATGCTTCTCCGATTCGGAATCCTTTAATGCTTAATCCCTTGAGGAATGAAATGTCTGGTTTTTCATCACAGTCAATCATCGGGAAGCTGATTCTAGATGGAAAAAATGAATCAGGGATCGTTGTGTCATTGATTTCCATCGCTAGACGTGTAAGTCCGAAATTGTCCAAACGGCCAGCCGGATCACAAACAGCCATGTTTACTTCTTCCCCGGTTTTAGTGTAGACCTGTAGATATTTTCCGACTTCTGGGCTATAAAGGATCTGATATTCGGAATCCATTCGAACACCGTCATACAGCTTGCCTGTGAAATCCTTAACCTTACAAGAACTTCCTTCTTCTTTCCACTCTAACAAAGCATCTAGGATCGATGCAACGGCGAATTCCGGAGAACAAACAGGGTCGAGTCTGATATCAAAACCTCTTTCTTTCAACCATGCGTTAATCGGATCTACGCTAAAGTCTGCTCTTGACTCGACAGGAACTTTCTCCAAATCATCCTTCCATCTCCAAAAAACCTTTAAGAATTCTTCTTGTAAATTGCCTTCACAAGTATATTCTTCTTGCGTCTTTAGAAATTCCTGCGCCTTAGCAAGACATCCAAGAATAGGCCAAATTGCTTCTGTTTTAGTTTTCAATTCATTACTTCCTTTTCTTCTGGTAGTTTACCAGTCTTTACCCACTCTTCAATACGCTTTCTAAAGACAGATGTGTCAACATTCTTTTTTGTGTTTTTGTCAATATAATCCAATAAACCGGTAATTCCTTCGGTTCCTTCTTCCGCGACACATATTTTTGTGCCGTCTGAAAGAATAGCGATATTGCATCCAGGCCGTCTAAATCCTGTTTTATATTCATAGCTACCGCCGATAAGCTGTACTCCGACAACGCGAAGAGATAATTCCATAGTTTCTTCCTTTTTCATAAAAGTATCAAAAGCTTATGAAATTGTCAAGGAGTCTTCGAAAATCAAAGAACATCTTTCAAAATTTCCTTCAGTGATTTCCGAAATTTCTTTTCATTAAAACAAATGCAATCTTCCGGGACTTTCGTAATTCCAGATTCTATTTCAGCGTGACAGTTGTTGCACACCATCACGCATTTTTTGGCTTCAGATATAAGTTTTTCCATATCTTCTTCTGTCAATCTGATTTTCCCGATAGTAAATTCTTTTTCTTCTGGTTGAAGATGATGGAACGTTAAACTACACAAACTTTTTTCATATCCACAACAACAACATTTCCCTCCGAAAGATTGAACTAGCAGAGATTTTATCATTCTTCTGAAATTATGTTTGTGCTTACTTCCCGTGCAGATATTCCTTATATGCATGCCTTTGAACAGTCATATCAAAAAAGCTATCCCTTTAACTTCTTTTCCATATCTATTAATGCGGTATAATATCCCCATCCAGATTCCGCGACATGATCCATTACGATCTTTTTGGCAAGAGCGGGAATTATCGTGTGTTCCATTTCAATTTCAACTGCCTTGTCATACAAGGCTTTGTCTGGTATATCTGTGCTGAAATTCTTTCCTTTGCTTTTCCCCTGATGAAGGAAACCAGACAGAATGCCATATATCCTACCTTCAAATTCATGTGGGTCCAATCCTAGTTTTTCTGCAAGAGCGTGGATGTCATTGTCATCAACCTTCTCATTCTTCATGAAGAAGTCGATAATCATTCCATTAATATCTTTCCCGTCAGTGGCGACAAGAAGCTTTGCTATCCTTTTTAGTTCAGTAAACATATGCGTTACCTCCTAAAACGTAGGAATAATATCAAATAAGAATATTAATTACCAACAAGCCTTAATAATAAGTTCACCCTTTTAAAGTTTACCTTCAGCGCACATCCAATCTAAAATTTTACCGATATATGGCAATTCTTTGTTTCCGTCTTTTTTTTGAATGGAATAGGACTTACAGTTCAACGTCTTCATAATTCATCTTTCTCATTTTTCCCTTTCCGTTGCCTTAATCCACAGTCTGTCCCAAAGATATTCATCGTCTTTTCACTCTTCAACGATGCACTTTTCGCCTTTAGTCATTGCCACAAACAGCCGTTTCTCTCCAGCCATGTGGTAGTGGTTCATCCCAATGATTGACCACTCATCTAACGGGTTTATCATCCAAAGTTGTTTCATAAAAAACTCCGCTAACCAAGCACCCGAGAGGAGGACTACCGCTCGGGTCCCGTGTTACTCCTTGATAATTTCCAGATTCAATGTCTTCCACTATTTCTTCAGGACTTTTATTCCAATAGCGTTCATAAAGGTCTTTACATTGCTTACATTTGCTTACTGGTTACAGTATGGATGATGTTCTTGTTTAACAATTTCACACATTCTGATATTCACGCAAGAATCATCTTCTTCAAATGTATATGCAAGACTCTTATATGGATTCTGTTCATTTATAACAATATTCTTGATTGTCCCGATTTTGTTCCCTGATTTAAAAGGTTTCCCACTGATTTTCTGAACCTGATAACCATCAACAATAGAAGAAAGAACTTTTAAAGGCAATCGATAAGCTTCTTCATTCCATAGGTCATAAGGGATATGGACACATGTCCAAGTATGAAAATCTATATTATACAATTCTGCGTATTTGGAATATTGAAGCATGACTTTCTTCGCGGCTTCAGACATCAGACAAAACGGACTCATTTCAGCGTTAAAGACTTCTGTGAAAATTTCTGCATCGGTATATCCTGTCTCCATATTTAGGCCTTCCTTTTGAAACAGAGACGTCTTGTCTGGAACCACATCTCTGTCACCAACATCCTTGACATCTTCTTTCCCTAAAACTTTTACGATTGTTCCGCCTATACACAATTCGTCTCCCGGCTTCAAGTCACATGCGGTCTTCCAAGTACCATCTTTTGTCAAAACGGTTTCAGAACCCGTAAAGGTCCCTTCGAACCGTAAATTTCCATTATTCATAATTTTCATCACTTTCGTTTTGCCCACATTCTTTACATTGATCCCAAAGGAGGAATGTCCCGCCTTCTTCTGGCTGCATCCAGTCGCCTTTTCCCAATAGCCAACAAAAACCATTACTCTGTTTCTCTAGATTTGTAGCGCTATCCCAATACGGGCAACAGCCATTCTCATCATAGCAATAACAACCCTCAGGAATGACAGATTTACCCTTCTCGGAAATAAGCTTGCGCATTGTAGACACGGCCTTAGTAAGGCCAAGACCTTTATTTGCGACATCATCCGGACATTCAATTTCATCACGAATCATGCGCTTGGCTTCGTTCCGTTCCCTACGGCATACGAATCTCTTATTCTCTGGACGGAGATGATCCCATCTGTCATTGCATTTGACATAACTATCTTTTCTTGTATGTGCCATTTAACGACTCAACATTCCCACTTAGGTGGTTTGGTTTTCAAGAGAAGCAAGCTCCTTTTGCATATTCTCAATACGTGCCTTAAGGTATTGAATCCTGCGCTTCTTTTTACCTTCTAGAATTCCGTTATCGATATCTGCTTTTGTTCCGACACCAACAGATGTAATGATTTTCGTAGTTCCGTTTTCCAAGTTCCTGTGAATGGCATCAAAAGAAAATCCATTTGTTTCTCGAAATTCTTTTCCAGTTTTAGAACACTTTTTTACAGGGTAAGAAACCCATCGGCGAATATTCTCAAAAGGAACTCCTATGATTTTCCAATATCCTTTATAAGAATCAATCGAAAGAACTGTCCCAATTGGAAGCGCTTTCGAAAAGTCTATTTTATTATTCATACCGTCCTTTTCAATAAAGGGTTTAACGAGTATTCCCTTAAACGCAGATACAATATCAAAAACGTTCTATCCTGTCAATACTCTTCAATTATTTTAAAGAACGGATACTTCTTTGTGCTGTAAGCATATCCACGACAAACATCACGCCAGCCACGATATTCATCAGGATAGCCGATATTAAAGGACAATCTGTTGTCCCACCAATAGTACCGCCAACCTTCTATTTTGACGAATGATTCCCAATGCTCTGGTTGGAATTGAACAAGTTTCTGATTTGCAGTCTTAGAACTCGAATGGACGCCGACTCTCGTAGGACGTGTATCCAGCCTTGCCACAAAGACAAATGGATTTGTAAAATGGAAACCTTTTCCATCTTGCAACCAAACGTTTTTAGTAACAAGATTTTTGGCCAAACCGACTTCATAACTTCTAAGATAATTGAAACATTGCATATATATCAAACCAATCATTAACACATAAGGAAGAATTCTAAAGAAATACTGAAATATTGACATGCTTTTTTCAGTTATTGTCGTATCTACCCTTCCAAACTTACCTTCTTCCTTTGCTTTACCTAAAACCGTTTTGATTTCAAATTTCCAGAAACCAAGAAATAGAACATAACCGAGACAAGGATTCGTGTCTTCTAAAACGCTTCCGAAATACTCTGTCCCATCTCTGTTATCTTGATAAACGCCGTTGATATCAAATCCATAATAGTTCATGACTGTTCCTTTTGTTCAAAATTCTAAACACCAGAAAAACACAAAAATCTTAACCATAACTTAAAACTAGCAGGAACTTCTATTACACTTCTTCCACGCGCCGAATCTTTATACTGTGAAACAAGTTCCCAATCAAAGTACGGCAAAAGATGTAATTTAATTTTCCTTTTTTCAAGAGGTATAGCGACAGTCGCCAATCGCTGCACCAATGAAAACGATAAACCGTACTGTTAGTCCACAAAAAACTTAAACCCTAGCTCGGCTGACTCTCGTTTCCCAAAGCGTTTTCCGCACTTCGAGCATTCGAGCCGTTCGCTACCGCTGATATGAGCCCCTTCGAGTCCGTAAGCACAATCGTGCATATGCCTCATTGAAGATCCGCAGCAGGGACTAGCCAAGCGACTGAGGCAACCTTCATTCGTGATTTGCGTTGTGTTCTGGGCGCTCATTTTTTGTTCATTGCCTTTCCTGTTATTCCTGTTCAATTTCTGATGCCTTTACAATAATTCGCCACCTCTGCTCAGGTTTTATTTCCCTTCATTTGTTTTAATCATCCCTTGATTAGGAGAAATGTCTTGCAAAACTTCAAGAAATGGACAATCGGCTCCATTAACTGTATCGAACGCATAGCACTTTAGGATTTCGTTAAGTGGGGAATTGATCCCACTCCCAGCACCTGCTCCATGCCATTCAATAAATTCCTTCAGACCTCTAGGATTGAATCTAACAAGTTTGGCATTGAGAACTCGTTGATTCGCACTAATTGTAATCTGAATCGGGCGACAGTCAACAGTATAAACCTTATATCGAATAGGAGTTCTAATAATCCATCCCGAATTTGTAATTTCTGAAATGCTTCCGTCAAGTCTGTCAAACGTATAGGCGAATTCATGTTTTTCGACTCCTGTTACCCAAAGCAAGCGGAAGACGAGGATAACAATAAAGGCAACTGATAAAACACCTCCTGATAAAATACCCAGTTTCTTCACCACATTTTTGATATCAGCCATATTTTTGATATCAAATGAATTTCCATCATCGTACACTTTTCTGTCCATTTCTTTGTTCCTTTCAGTAAAAAACCCGACTAAGAGCTTTTTCTATTTGCTTTTTTGACTTGTTGATAATTCCTTTTGAACTATCTGAAAGTTCTTCTTCGTAATCACCATCATTTCGTTGTTTCTTCCTTTTACAATTCCAAAACAACATTACCGATTTTTATTGAAACAACGGGTAATTCAACCTTTGTACTGTTATAATTACATTTAGTGACGTGCTTTGTAGACACGAGAATTGCCTCCCACGCATCAAACACATTATCAATAGATTTCGAAAAGTCTTTATATGTTTGGGTGTTATAAGTTTTGATTCTTGCATTCGTCCGTAACCAAAGCCCGAGATGACTATGGTCAACACTATTTAGCCATTTAGAAAACCATGAAGTTTTGAGAAAGTCTTTTACGAGTTTGCGGTATTCGAGACGATATTGTTTAAAGAAGTACTTCTTTCTAGCCGAGAACAGACCAGTAAGACGACTTTCCAAAAGTTTATTAAATTCAAAAATATCCACTGTGACATTCATGTCCTACCTGCTTTCTTGTACCGCGTCTCGAATTTCCCGCATTTCATCAGGAGTTAGATCAAACTTGTTGTTGATTAATTCATAGTCTGGAACATATCCGTACTTTAAATCGATTTCGGCTAGGTGAAGTGATGCCTTAACCATTTGTTTTTCTCTATCTGTGATTGATTTCATTCGCCTTTTGCTTTCTTTGCCAATTCTTTATCAGGAGTACACCCATAGTGTTCAACTTGACAGATATTATCGATGCTACAACAGGCGACATTCCACTGATTGAACACAACATAGGGGCAATTGCCCTTTTCGTCCAAACAGTTGCGATAAGTCTTGTCTGAAAGTTTCTTTGCCATTATTTCCTTCTTTATTCCCTTGAATGAAGACAATATAACAAATACGGGTTAGGATGTCAAGTGGTCAAGAACAAGTTTTTTACGTTTAGGCTTCCTTTCAAATCAAAACTTAAGCGCATCTGGATTGATATCTAAATTAGGGATATCTGCACCTAATTCGTATTCTTCTAGTTGAGATTCTTCCTTCATTGCTTTTTCCAAACGCTTAAATAAACTCTTTTCATCTACACAGCCTTCGACATACGCTTGAAGTATTTCTGTTTTCATATTTTTCCCTTTTCCTATCCTAAAAAGTTAAATTGTGTGGCGAGCTAAACGCTACTTTAGCTGTGTTGTTTCCTTTTCTGACAATCGAAAAAGGTCAAGCCTTCCCCATACCGGAAGTCAGATAGTTCGCACGAGTGACTACAATCATCTATCGTTGGGCCTTGTCCCAACAGACTTGCGATGTCCAGAAACCGTTCTGTTACCAAAACCGGACATCAACCCTCGTACAACAGTGCCATATATCTGCGTGTCTCTTGTGATACCGTACCCTTTATGCTTCAGTCGGGATTATCCCGAAACTCGCCTGCCGTGTGGGCCACATTACGGTTCACGCGCCTTTCCACGCCGTCGCCACAAAAATAAATTCAAAATTCATTTCTTCAAATTGCTGATTAGCCAAGTGTCCGATTGAACATGTGTTGGCTTCACATGGTAGCCCCGCAGAGGTATGATCTCTGTCCTTGACTTTCAAAGAGTCGTGTGCTTGCCAGTTACACCACAGGGCCATTCAGACAAATAAGAAGATTTTGGTTGCCCTACCAGGTTACGATCCCAGTCCTAAACGTCCAGAGCGTTTCGTGCTACCAATTACACAATAGGGCAATATTGCCTACTATCGCAAGGCCTGCGCTGTCATTTTATTCCAAGCAGTGGATCTGGTGGAGACTACCGGAGTCGAACCGATATTAAGAGATTATGATTCTCTGGTTTTTTCCAGTTAAACTAAATCTCCATCTAAATTGGTACCCCTGACCGGGTTCGAACCAGCGACCTCAACGTTAGGACCGTCGCGCTCTTCCAACTGAGCTACAGGGGCATGTGTCTAATAGAATTAATTATAAAAACTTTTTCTTATCCAAATCAATCACGGCGACACAAGATAGAATCAGCTATCGGCAATTTCGCAACAATGCCATCGCAACATCTTCTTCAATTTCAATGACATCTTCTTCTTTGCCGAAATACTTTGTCCCTAACTTGTCATTAAGCAGTGGACAATTACACCCTTCTTTATTCTGCCGTAAATGGCAAAATTCACGGAATTCCGAATCCAGTGCTTCTTTTCCCTGAATTCCAACCCCTCCACAGCGGTTGACATACCACTTTCCGCCAATTTTCACAATTCTCATGTGTCTTAACCTTTCTTGATTATCTTCTTTGATCTGTTTTTTAAATCAACACAAAGGATATCAGTTTCAAAGGCTGTTGTCAAGTACTTGGCAATTTTTTCTGCATCTTCTTCTTCAATCCCATGAAGAGAAACGGCATGACTTGTATTGATGTAACTGTCTTTCCCGATTCTGATACGAGCCTGTTTAATTTTCCTTGTTGTCCAACCGGTCACCTTGCTCCCCATTGCGGATCTGACACTTTCGTCTATTTTTTCAATCGTCTGTTTGTTATTTCCGGTAGACTTCAGGAAAAATTCTTTGCTTTGTGGAGTCAACTCGAAATCTTCATTTTCTCTTCCGGAAGAGAATACAAGATTCACCTTTCTCGTATCATTGTTAAAAACAAGGACTGAGCTTTGTTGCATCTTGTCCGCGATTTTCCTGGCAATCTTCTCCGCCTGTTCTTCATTAATGTCTTTAATATCTACAGAAAAACTCGCTTCCTTATAAATAACACCAGCTTCCATATATCTGCCTGATTTACGTGAAGAAATCCTGTGTCCGACTTCTTTGCCGAGCGCTTCTTTAATCGCCGAAGAAATATGGTCTGACAGTTTCTTAATATTATCTTCTGTCTTTTCTTTATTGAAGACTGGAACATTTACTTCTGGGCTGAATGTCATTTGCGCGCCGGAAGAATTTCCTTTATCTTTGCTCCACCCGAAATCAGTAGATTCCCAACCACTTCCTTCAGGTTTGTTTTTATGTAATGGATCGTGGACATACTGATAAGCCGTTCTTCCGTTTATTGGAGAAACAGCGATCAGATAGAAATCTGTCCTTCCTTGTTTTTGTTCTTGTACGGGCACAATTGAAAAGTTCATTTGTCAACTCCTTTATATACTCTATCAATTTTCCTTATCTAATTTCCAATATCCTGAAATCGTATTGTCATCATCCATATATTGATTCCATGTGTCATACACGATTCCGTCAATAACCGCTGCGTAATGTACATAAACCTCAATAAACACGATTAGTCTTCCCATCGGAAGATTGTCCTGACTGAAATTTAGCTTACCCCTTCTAGACTTTATCCACACAAAATTGTTTTCAGACATCCAATCCTTAAACCATTTGTGACCGGTATGAATACCTGTCCGATGACAAGACCTACGATTTGTTTTAAGCCTTCTTTCTTTCTTACAAAGAACTTTAAGTTCATTGTAGACTTCAAGATAAGGCCTACCCGTAACGATAGCAATGCTTCGGCATACACAGTCGCAGGTAACGCCCTTGTATCCCGCTGTA
>Ga0265297_10011055_pt1 | contig 11158 bp, 18 predicted proteins | sample Munlanlwell13791_FD_192502 | JGI IMG/M metagenome (GOLD analysis project Ga0265297, IMG submission 192502) | Leachate microbial communities from a municipal landfill in Southern Ontario, Canada - Leachate well 137-91 | ecosystem: Engineered > Solid waste > Landfill > Unclassified | place...
TAGTTTGTTTTTCTGCCACAATAATCTCCTTTTCTTTTTTATTCTTATGCAAAGAAATTACAATCTTTTTCATACTTTACCTTTTACTTTACTTCTATAATTTTTGATACAAATATCAAGTAGAATAGAATAGCTGCAACTGCCAATACAAGAATTATAAAAATAATAATCCAGATATTTGTTCCTGAATCATTATTTGTTGAACCTATAACTAACGGAGTTTCTCCAGGCTGTTCAGGGGATACAGTTGGAGAAGGAGAAGTTGTTGGAACAGTAGTTGGACTAGGAATAGGAGTTTGTGTAGGCTTAGGGGTTTCTGTTGGCTTAGGAGTAGGTGTAGGAGTCGGTGTAGTTACAGTTGTAGTAGGTAAAGGAGTAGGAGATGCAATAGGTGACATTGTAGGCTTTGGGGTAGAAGTAATGACAATATCAGGAGTTCCGTAGGAAATAGAGCTTCCAATAACATTGGCAGTTATTTTTATATTAACAGCAATGCTAATCGCTAAAGAAGTTACTTCTGTGTTTACTTTTGAAAACTTGATGTATCCATTATAAACCCCAGAAGTTTCTTGATTTGCAGTTATTGTTAACGAAATAACCTGAGATAGGCTAGATATGTCTATTTGGTTAGGGGAAACACTCGCAGGAATTCCTACTACTTCTATTTTCAAAAGTCCAGTATGGCACATAACGGTGAAATCTTGTTGAACAGATTGTCCACTGTTTACTGTTATGTTAATATTTTTAGGTCCAATGGCTAATGTTGAAGTGTCAGAGTTGGCGATAGGGATGATAACAATAGACAAAATGACGATGGTCGCTAAGATTAAACTTAATCTAAATCTCATATTCTTTTCCTTTTGTTTGTATTTTCAGAGAGTAGAGGGGATTTTCACCCCTCTACTTTTTACTGATATTTAAGTATTGTATTTTTGTTTTTATCTTATGGGGTTGCTACAGCATTGAAGGTAATTGATCCTGTCTCTGTTCCAGCAGGAATATATCCACAGGGGACAGACAACGTAATGGTTGCAGTATCTGAATTTCCAGTTTCTACAGTAGAGATATTTCCTGTGGCTACTGCCCAATCCAAAGAGATGTTGCTAAATATTCCAGAAAGAGGAATAGTTAGGCTGACATCAGTAGAAACATATCCCATGTTAGAAACAACTACATTTCTTGAACTGTTGTTGCAGGGTGAAAGTATTCCGAAATCAATTGATTCAGGATTTACTGATATAGCAACCAATTCTACAGGCTCTATGTCAGTATCATCATAATTGACAAGGTTAGTTTCAAACAACCAGTTATTATTTGGAACCCAAGTCGCTACAGGCATATTCCCGCCAGACAAAACACCAACAGGAACAACCCAAATCTTGGCACCTGTAGCATTTGCATATCCGTCTGAAGAAGTATAGTTGTAAAAATATGCATTGGCATCAGGCAAGCTCGGCAAGTCAATTCCCAGATCAACATTTCCAGAGATAAGCATATTACCACCTGTGGAAGTTCCTGTCGCAATAACTTTTCCAATACCGGGAGCAACTACTCCTCCCCAATCAGAAAAGCGATTTTCAGTATCAGCATAGTAGATCAAGGCATAATCACCATCTGATAATCCTGTAGTCTCTAGTCCAAAATTAAACGTAGAGCCCGATGTGTTATACCCAAGGGTTCCACCAATACCGTCAACAACAGGTTGCCAAGTGGAAGTATTCTTGTTTTCTAGTTGCATTGTCTGATCGTAGATACTGACATACGTGGGAATAGTTACTTCGTCTGCCGAGGCAAACAAAACGGTAACAAGCAACATAATGGTGGCCAGACACAGCGTTAGAATTGTTCTCTTCATTATTCTCCTTTTTTATTCTATAGTTTATTCTTCTTGACTTTTAATTTTTGTTATTTATATTTCTCTATATACTCCTCCTGTTTATTCTTCAGTATTACCTTCGACAGGTGCTGCTGGAGGAAGGATTTGAAATCCTACTTTAACAGTCATCCCGCTAAGAACTGCCTGATTGAACTCGGCAATTTCTTCTACGTTTCCTCTGAATTTCATCTTGATAGATGTTTCCATGTATTCTTCTTCTGTTTTGGTTGCCGGAACAATCTTTTCTCCGCAGGACATGTCGCTTATTACGATTGTTTTAAATTTTTCCATATTCTCCTTTTGTATTTTAATTAAGGCACTTCTATTGGGGCAATGACATTTTGAGATTTTACAAGGTAAGATTGATTTTCGTCTTGATCTTCTATTCCCTCCAATAAATAGATTTTTGTTACTACGGTTTTCATTTGCATTATTATTCCATTGGTTAGCATGTACTCGTTAAAATCTTCCTTTTTGGTTATAAATTCAATTGGTTTAGCTTCTACTTCTTTGCCTTGAACTTTAATTTTCATAATTAAATCTCCATTGGTTTACTTTTATATTTTTGACTTGTCAGTTCTTTACCTGTTTTAGGAAGATTATTGAAAAATCGATCATGTTTAACAGTAGATAAATCTATTGAACTCCTATATATTTTTGTTTTACCTATGTCTGACGATCCTTGTAACAGGGCTTCATTCATAGTCATTGGTCTTTTCATTGTTTCTTCATAATATGATTTTCCGGGAGCAATTTTTATTAGGTCTTTGAGTTTTGAATAATTTATTCCTTTGGGTTTTTTATTCCCATGAAATACTAATCCAGAAGAAATAACATATGCTGGACCAATTCCTGATAATTTCCATGTTCCCATGCCTTCTGATTTAGGCTCTCCAACAAATTTGTCAGTTAGTACTCCATCAACTGCAATACTAATAACATTATTTTCCAAGTTTTTGGAATATATAAAGCTGGCAACTTTAAGATTGGTTCGAATTGGAATCAATGCTCCCCAAATTGGATTATAGTATTTCCCCAGTTTTCCATCTTCATACAATTCCAGACTTTTACCATAAGTCCCAGCCAGCATCCTTTTACAGAGAAGATCGACAACAGGATCATTTCCCCTGTACGTATAAAGTCTTTTGGTAATATTTAACATGGGTTGTATAGGAGATGTAACAGTTATGAACCACCCATCTGACATCTTAAAATTGCCAAGTTTATATTTGTTCATAAACCGTATTTCATCTGTGGAAAGATATCCTTCCCATGTTCCTGTTGGATTTATTAATCCTTCTTCTGACTGAAAGAAAATTGGAGCAACAGGATGGTCTACAGTTATTTTTCCTTTACAGAATCCCATATGCGCCGATTCTATCCAATGATCAGATTTTTCGTACTTGCAGAATTTTTCATCAGTAGAATATAGTTGGCTATGTACACTAGGAAAGGCACTTCTCAGGTCATAGTCAAAGCATTCTTCTTCTTCCCAATGTCCTAATTGATAAGCAGAAATCCAGAGTCTTCCTGTGCATTTTAGAGCATAGTCAAAAATTTCCCAATTCTTTTCACTAACTTCTGCAATAGTAGGAATTTGACAGTGTTTCAAAACTGCATCTTCAAAAATGGCAACAGGAGAGGTTAATTTTTTAGTTTCAAAGTGCATCTTTTTTAGAGCATCCAAGACCATGTTTCCAAATCCTGCTACTTGGTCAATGTTCCCAGGATAGTCCCAATCTGGAAAATATTGGTCTATGCCGTAAAAATTCACATGATACTTGTTTTCTGAAATTGAAAATACTTTACTTGGAATATAGAAAATAGAAACTGGTATTCCAAAGTTTCTAGACAGCGATATTCTTTTATTGTTTTTTATGCTCAGACAGGCTTCTTTTCCTAGAAGTCTTAGAATTGGAGAAACAAATTCGTCTAAATTCCATGTTACTCTAATTGGATTTCCAGGAATATCGGCAGATATGAAACTCAGCAATTCTTTTAAATTGCATGACTCTATTCGATCTCCAGACGATTCTATAATGGAAACAATCCCATTATCTTTTAAATTGGAATTGTAAGCCAATAATTTTGCAACATGAATATTTTGGCTAGAGTCAGTTTCTTCTGGAAATTCTAGAGACATTATATTCACTTATTCCGATTTACTTTTGGACTGATTTCTTGAGGTCCTCAAACTCTTTTGGAGTAAATTTCACTGTTCCAACACTGATGAAATAGTCTTTCATCCTCTCTACCAGCCACTCCGCATTCTTCCGAAGCTGATTACTTGCGCCCAACTTTACATGCCTGTATCGCTCGCACTTCTCTTCTCGCTCTTCGGAATTTACGAGATCACAATGATCTAGCCCTTTGCATTCTTCGCAGATTTCTTCAGGACTTAAAAGCTTCACCGGGAACCTTCTTAGCTTCTGGCTTTTCCAGTCTTTGCAAGAGTTTCTTTCTACAGGCCCCACACACCCTAAACGATGTGTGAGCTAGGGCGATCAAATAAATCTCCCCCGATCCACGATACCCGCAGCCATTGCAACTGCTGCTCTCCGCCGAAGTTGTAATCCAAACTCTCATCCCTTGACCTCTCTCACCCAGTGGTCATCGGTCGTGGCTTGCTGGGCTTCCCCACAATCGAATACGGCACGATCATTGCTGTCTCGATGTGGGTTCTCCGGCAACTTCCTATCTTTCTCGACCACGGCGATCCGGCATGTGGGGGTCTGGAGGGAGAGTATTTTTTGAGCAGCAGCTTCAACCCCTATCAGTTTTTTGAGGGTCCACTTTTCCCTGTTCATCTCCCAGACATGATCTCGAATAGCCTGTTCAATTGCGCCTTGCATTTCTTCAAGCTCTGTCATTGGACCCCCTGTCTACTTGGGTTGTTAGTGCGCCGGTCAAATATCTCGCAATAATAAACTTCCGTATGTACTTCGTGCCCTGTTTTCTCGTGATGCCTTTTAGCTGTTATGTAGGCATTCTTGCACTCCACGTTGTAATCACAGTCGGCACATTGCACGACTCCTCCAGCTATAAACATGGCTGGACCTCCTCATAGATAATGACTAAAATATTAAGATTCTCTTCTCTTGTAATCCTTGAATTTTTTAGCTTTTTCTCTGTCCAGTTTCAATAAATCCTTGTTGACTTGTTTTCTAACCCAAGGGCTCGTGTATTCCGGTCTCTTTTGTTTGTGCTTGTCTTCGAAAGACCTAAACATTGCCCAAGGGTCAAGAATTTTTGAGCCACTTACTGTTATTTTATACCAATTATTTTCTTCGTATTCATTTTTGATATAATCAATATAGGCTTTTTTTGACCAGCCTTTCTTGACTGCTTTTTCGTAGAGCCTTTGCCTTTTTTTGAGCATTGATTCAAAATAAGGATTAGAAGTAGAAACTGTACACAATGCCTTAGCTTCAAATCTAAGAAGTCCTCTTTTGTTTATCAGACGATCTATACGCTTTTCTATTATTCCTTCAAACACTTAATTTCTCCGTTTCAATCAACTAATTTTTCTGGAGCAAGAGGCTTCATTTTACAAGCGCTGGCATATTCCATATTCTTGGCAATCATTTCACAGTCAAATTCGACATGAGATTGGCAAGCGGCAATCCCTTTTAATGCTTCTGCCCTCATGTCAGCTTCATGTTCCCACATGTCAAATTTAGCATAGTCAGAAGTAAGTTGATTCCAAACGAGATCATGAATTTTCTTGACATAATACCTAAGATTCTTCAAACAAGAGTCCATTTCTTCTTTAATCTCAAGATTATTATTTTGATTATTGTTTTGTGCCATTTCTATTTTTCCTTTGGATATAAGAACAATAAATAAATTGAGAATGAAAACCCTGCTCCTATTGCTATCCCCAAATTCTCACTTTCTTTTGCAGATTCAAATATGGCTTTTCCTATCATTGAAGAACAAAATGCCAATCCAAGTATTCCTGTGTATTTAACAATAACATTAAATATTTTGATCTTTTTTTCCTTTTCTAAAATGACTAAATATCAAGTTAGCTTTATTTTCTCCAATTCCCTTTATTGCTCTAAGATCAGAAACAGAAGCGTTAGCTACAGATTGAATACTTCCCAATGATTCCAAAACTTTTATTCCTGCGGTTCCTCTGGTTCCACTTGGAAGTGCTAGAATTCTATCATCGTCAAATCCTTTACTTTTGGCTGATTGGCTATTATTTTTTTGATAAAAGGCATAAAGTTCATTTAGTCTTTGGATTGTATGCCCTTCGTTAACAGTAAGCTCTATTATAATTCCTTTTTGCTGCCAACGGTGCAACCAGTTCCATACCATTTCCCATGTTGAATATTCAATTCCTCTTTGAGAAATAATATTATTCCTGCAACTTTCAGGATTAATCATTTTCCAGCTGCCTTCAAGAATCAAAATTACAGATGAATAATAATCAATCATGTATTCTAGTTGCTGTCCAAACTTGTCGTTTATACTACTCAACAAATCTTGAATAGTTTTGCGGGTTATGCCTATTTTTTTCAAGTCATTAGAATAGAACAGATAATCTCCAGAGATTACCATTCTCTGTTGCCAACCGGACATGAGTAATTTCTGTCTAATTGACCCAGGTTCTCTAGTGTCAACAATCTTTTCTGTTCTAAGAATATCAGCTTGAGTAGGTTTCCATTCTTGGGTTTCTATTGGTTGATCTACATTGTCAAAAACCATTATTTCCTAACCTCATCAGTGCTGTTTCAGCAGACTCTCCTGTTGAAGAGGTGGGAGGTACACCCACAGGAGAGTTTCGGGAAGGAGATAAGAAATGAAAAAGATTGCACAAGCAAGGTTGGCAGGGATTTGAGCAACAGCCAATCGGAAAGTTTAATAACACTCTACCTAAGTCAGAGTTGGAACTGCACGATTTTGTTGCCATTGTCACCCTGCAGGATCGGCTTTTAAACTCAGTACTTACCCCTGTTGGAGATTATCCGTAGGGGAATATATTTTCCGTATCCGATCTAATCCTGCTAATAGCGTCTACCTATTCCGCCACAGCCTTGCACTTCTAACTAAACTTTACACTCCTATCGTTTTATTGTGCTAGATTCCCAAATCTCCACTCTTAGGAATCTCGGTGCCAGGAGCCAACAAATCCATAAGCTTGGGGTAAAGAGTCTTTTCAGCATTCGGGTCGCCACCCTTGTGTCCTTCCTGCATAACCCAGACGCCTATTGCTGTCTTTCCCAGCAAATCTTCTGACTTTGGAGCAGGATGGGCCTTCTTATCGCTTCCCATCTTCATGGGCATGTCTTTCCCTGTGACATTAAGATAAATAGTCTTACCCTTCCAGATGCCAGCCTTATTGACTCCAAAAGAAAGCTTCTCTTCCTTCTTGAAGTCTGGACCAACTTCAGTCACAGTCACAGGAATCTTCAAAGAGACATCTGGAGTGTCCCAATCCATCATGCCAATTTCCACTTGACGATATTGCAAATCGCCAGCTTTGGCTCCAGGAGGGAAAGTGATGAACCTGCTTCCGGCAGCGTCATAATCTTCTTTTGTTGTTTTCAGAATGAATTCGGGCATATTGTTTTCTACTCCTTTTGTAAATTTTAGGTTTCTACTGATACGATATTTGGCTAAATTTAAGTGTTATCTGAATCCGTTACACCTCCCCTTTGGAACAGAATCTCATTTTTCCTTTCTTCTATGAATGCCAGAGCTTCTGTTTTTACTTTTTTTGCTTGTTCATAAGAAAGTTCATCAAATGGAACATCGAACATTTTCTGAGAAATTTCGTCTGACAATTCTTCTATTTTTGATTGCCTGTTCTTTACTGATTCTTCTTCCAAGTTATTCTTCTCCGCTAAAATTTAAACCAGAGAGCTACTGGTCCGATTTTTTCGGAAATTAATACTGGATCATTATCAGTAGGATGCACTACGGTCAACTTCCCTAGTTCTTCTTTTACGGGTGAAAGAATCTTACCCAATGTCACAGGAAATTGAGTAGCAGGATCATCTATCCAATTTTGGAACAAGGTAGGCATAGTCTCTTGCTTTTTCATTAATTTATTCGGCATCTTCTTCTCCTTTTAGTAATTTTTTGGTTGCGGAAGGTAACTTAGAAAACAGGTCTGCTCTAACAGCCATTATAGTATTTCCCTCAATCTTGATCTTGAATTCTATTGGTTCTACAGCAGGCAATTCTTCAATACTTATATAGAGATTCTCTGCTATTTGAGCAAAGTAACAATCTTCACTTTTAACAATATCCAGAGAATCCCCGCAATCTTTGCACAGTTTAGCATACCGTAAAAATAAATTTATTGGCAATGATTTTTCCGGGTTATATTCTTTTGACCCTTTTACATCCTTGTACAAATTATCTGTTCCGTATCCCAGGAATGATTTCTTGAGTTTTTTAGCTAGCTTAATTGCTTCTGGCTCAAGATAATAAGTACTTAGTCCTGAATCGGCAGCAATAGCTAGTCGAGATAAAGCTTCCTCAAGTTCTTTGGTTAACTCTTTAGAAATTTGCGTTGATGGTATTAATTCCATTTTATACCTCCAATTTAACCTTTCACCACTCATTATAATTTATTTTCTACGAAAAGTCAAGATTTTTATTCTTTTAATTTTTTTAATGCTGCTGAAAAGTCAGTTATTTCACTTAAGTCTTTAATTCCTAATTTCTTGAATTTTTCCCCCCAAGTCCCTTCTATTTTGTTAGCAGCTTTCATAAAATTTTCAAGATCAGGATTTTTCTCGAAAATAGAATCTAACGTTCCTGCTCCTTCTGCGTCAATCCTTTTGCCGTAAATATCATCTCCAATATGGGTTAATCTTTGAATAGCCACTTTTAAGGCACTAGAATTGGCTGCCTTGACATTGTTTCCTATATCAATAATGTTCTCTGTGATATGAGGCATCTTGCTCTTATACATAATCTGGGCAGCTTCACAGCCATAGAATTTACGATAAGGAGGATTAATCCCAAAGGCAAGAAGATGCTCGTCAATAATGACCAAATGACCCTGAGCTACTATCCATTCTGCACCCAAAAAGTGCAGAGGTGCAGCCATCTCCCAAGACCATCCGGGAAAGTGCCTATCCAGAGATTCCCTCATGTATGCTTCGATAATATACAGGTATCCGTCTGGTCTAGTGTCCACTATTTTTCTTCCAGTTCCATCAACCTCAGGAGTAGTTTCTTCTGATATTTTTTTATAGACAGAGTACATATCATTTTTAAATGATTTTACCCGTTCTACGAATTCTGGAGAAAATTGGACAGTGGTTAATTCTCCCATTATTTTATCTCCAATTTATGCCTATTGGTTATGACATTAACTCCATCTATAATTTCTCCCTCTTTGACAGCTTGCAGCAAAGCTCTCTTGTCTGGCTCTCTGGTTTCTGGAATAATTCTCATATACATATCCGGGATACGAGCCATCGGAAGAATATCCAGCATATCTGGAAGCTTTTTGAATTTTACTGAAAAGACATCCGCTTCGACCTTGTTTATTTTTAATTGTTTCATGTTTTGTTCAAGGTATTGTCGCAAAGATTCGCAACGTTGTTCTATCCTTTTGGATTTCTGTAAAAGCTCTTTGCCTTTTTCTGCAAGCAATTCGGATTGCGCTTCCAAATTCAAATATATTTTTCCAATAGAAATAGCAGTATCTTCCCATGTTCTGTGGAAAAGCTCAATTTCCTTATTCCAATCAACTGTGCCCACGTCTCCAGGTTGTATGTTCTCGATAAAATTTTGCAGAGTTAATTCTTGGGCAGTCAAATCATGTAGGTAAAGAGGCATCTGTAGCTCCTTAATATTGTTCAAATAAATAGGATACCGCTTTTTCTCCCTTGGGTTATGGCTTCTCTTTCCTGAGAGGAAATAGGTCGAAGATTATTTTGAGGAGGATAATATTCATCCAGAGAATAGAATCTGTTGCTGAATATTTTTGTTTCTCGACATTTTACACAGACTCCTTGAGAAACAGAAGAAACTGGGGGCTCTATAATCCAGTGGTGCTGACACATTTTGTAATACCTCCTTACAAAGTAAGTCTAGCTTTTTGATTTTGGACTTTTACTTTTGTCCAAGAAATTCATTCAAAGATTGTTCCGTAATTCTCCATTGTCTCTGACTTTTTTCTTCAAAAGAACCTCCCAGTTTAATAGCCTTTAATTTTTGTTCTGCAATAAATTCATAGACTTTGTTGACTTTGACTTTCAATATGTCCGCTACCTCTTGGGTAGTGTAAAGTTTTTCCACCATATTGCTTACTCCTCTATTTACAACTAACAGGCTTCATTATAATTGTTTCCCAATTAAAAGTCAAGATAATTTTCAGTTTTTGTCATTTTATTTTTTATTAAGTTATTTTTCTTTTTTCTATCAGAAATAGGTTTTTCTGTGGTGCCTTTTGTTTGTTTTTCAGATTTATCACTTTGATATTCTTCCGTGTTTGTTACTTGTTTAACCTTACACTCTGGATGTCGTAGAACCCAGGATTCATGCATTTGGCTCTGACTTATAAGATTTCCGCAAAAAGATAAGTTTTTCTTACACTTAGGAACACCGCAGAAGGCAGTAGGAAATCCAGGATAATTTATGTCGATGGGTAAGGTTTCAAAGTCAGGAATTCCCTTGCAATATTTATAGATATTGTTTAGGCATATCCAGTTTACCTGCCTGTATTTTTCTTCTACGATTTGTTCGGACATTTTTCTCCTTTGACAATATTTATAACCAAAGGGAAACAATCCCATTCTCTAAGCATTAATGGTCCGTGAAGCCAACAATATGGATAAATTCCCTTTTTATCAGAGAATATATATTTAGAATTTTCTGAGCATTGTTCTGCTTCCGGTTTAAGAATAACCATTGCACAGCATCGCATAGAATTTTTCTTAAAATGCTCCAGGAAATTCTACTTCAGTTTGGTCTACTTCTTCCAAGTTACTTATCATATTATCCAATTCACTTACAGCGTCTTCAATATCATTTGCCTTTTGACTGTTCTGTAAATTTTCAGGAAGATTATCATGCCATTCCTGAAGCTCATCTCTAAGGGATTCCACTTCCATTAAAGCGTCAGAGACTAATCCTTTTGCTTCCTCGAATCGGTCAGCCCTGCTTTCTGCTCTTTCTTTTTTGATTATTTGAATATTGATATCTGGATATTTTTCTTGCAATGCTTTCGTGACTATTTCTTTTACCGTATCTATTCTTGCACCTTTTTGTTGTAAAGTTATAATTATTGCCATCTTATTCTCCTTTTCTATT
>Ga0265297_10011056_pt1 | contig 11158 bp, 8 predicted proteins | sample Munlanlwell13791_FD_192502 | JGI IMG/M metagenome (GOLD analysis project Ga0265297, IMG submission 192502) | Leachate microbial communities from a municipal landfill in Southern Ontario, Canada - Leachate well 137-91 | ecosystem: Engineered > Solid waste > Landfill > Unclassified | place...
AGAATACGACTGCTTTAATCCTGATCTCCATGGTCGCTTTCACCCGCAAGCACCTTTTCGATGCTCTGGAAAGCGGACATAAATTATGTCACTATTTTAGGACAGAAACTCTGGCACGCTACACATAATAAAGAAAGAAAGGGAGTCCTTCATTTTCGTCCGATGAATATCTCCGTTACGGGGGAGATCGATTTATCCGCAGTAAAGTACGTGGAAGAGTCAAATTATGATCCTCTCATGAAGGGAGATATAGTCTTTAACAATACCAATAGCCCAGAACTTATCGGAAAAACAACATATATAAAACAAGACACAAATTGGGCTTATTCAAATCATATGACGAAAATCCGGGTTAATACCGAATTATTGGATCCAGTATGGATAGCTTTCTTTCTCCATACAAAATATTTACAAGGTTTTTTTAAAATGCAATGTACTCACCACGTTAATCAAGCAAGTATCAACTCATCTTACTTAAGTCAACGAGTCAATATCCCTCTCCCTCCCCTCCCCGAACAACATCGCATCGTCGCTAAAATCGAGGAGCTCCTCACCCAACTGGACGCGGGCGTTGCCTCGCTGAAGAAAGCGCAGACACAACTCAAACGCTACCGGCAGGCAGTCCTGAAAGCGGCTTTTGAGGGCAGACTCACGCAGGAATGGCGGGAGGAACATAAAGGGGAGATTGAGCCGGCGGAGATATTATCAAAAAAAATCACTGGAGAACAAAAAAAGTGGAATCATCGAAAATCGAAAGAGATTGAGAATATCGATATTAGGCGGTATGTAGAGATCCCAGAAGAGTGGATATCGACCCAGATACAAAATATTGCTAGAGTGATTCAATATGGTTCTTCTGAAAAAGCCGATGACAATACCTCGGGAATACCAATTATCCGAATGGGGAACCTCAAAGATGGGAAAATCGATTTTTCTAATTTAAAATACATTTCTAAAAATTCTCCAGATATTTCTAAATGCTTATTACAACTTGGGGATGTATTGTTCAACCGTACAAACAGTGCTGAATTGGTTGGAAAAACCGCAGTATTTAATAGAGAGTCGTATGAAGCGGTATTTGCCTCATATCTTATCCGAGTAAGAGTCGATAATGAACTATATTCCCCTGACTTCTTGTCCTATTATATCAATTCCTCATTTGGACGAAAATATATCTCATCTGTCGTGTCCCAACAGGTTGGCCAAGCAAATGTTAATGGAACAAAATTAGCCAATATGGTAATCCCGTATCCTGATATTTCTGAGCAGAAAGAGATTATCTCAGAAATCGAGCGCCATTTCTCCCAAATCGATCACGTCGAACAAACGATCGAAACCAGCCTTCGCCAGGCCGAGACACTCCGCCAGACCATCCTGAAACAAGCCTTCGAAGGCAAGCTAGTCCCGCAGGACCCCAACGACGAACCTGCTTCTGTACTACTGGAGAGAATCAAGGCGGAGAAAGCCAGTCGTGCAGCGGAAGGAAAGAAAGGCAAGACCCTTCAACGAAGATCACCAAAGAGAACGATCAAGAATGCCGACTGAACCCTCAGCCATCGTCCAGAAACTCTGGAACTACTGCAACGTCCTGCGGGACGACGGCGTGAGCTATGGCGATTACGTCGAACAGCTCACCTACCTCGTCTTCCTCAAGATGGCGGACGAGCAGACCCGCCCGCCGTTCAACAAGCCCTCCGCCATTCCGAAAGGCTATGACTGGCAGAGCCTGATGGAGAAGGACGGCGTCGAGCTGGAGGTGCACTACCGCGCCGTGCTGGAGAAGCTCGGGAAAGAGAAGGGGATGATCGGGGTCATCTTCCGGAAGTCCCAGAACAAGATCCAGGACCCTGCGAAACTCAAGCGTCTCCTCTCCCTCATCGGGGGCGAGACGTGGCTCGGGATGGACATCGACGTGAAGGGGGAGATCTACGAAGGGCTCCTCCAGAAGAACGCGGAGGATGTCAAGAGCGGTGCCGGGCAGTACTTCACCCCTAGGTCGCTCATCAAAGCCATCGTCGACGTCATGAGGCCTCAGGCTGGGATGACCATCTGCGACCCCGCGTGCGGGACCGGGGGGTTCCTCCTGGTCGCACACGACTACATCGCGGCGCATTCGAAGCTGGACAAAGAGCAGAAGCAGTTCCTCAAGCAAAAAACGGTCAAGGGGAAGGACATCGTCGACAGCGTGGCACGGCTCTGCGCGATGAACCTCTACCTGCATGGAATCGGGGGTGAGGAGAGCCCGATCGAAGTCGGGGACTCCCTTGTTTCCGAACCGTCGGACCATTACGACATGGTGCTGACCAATCCGCCGTTCGGGAAGAAGAGCAGCGTGACGGTCAGCAACGGGAACGGGGGGAAGGACAAGGAGTCCCTTGTGTATGAACGCCCCGATTTCTGGGCGACGACCTCCAACAAGCAGCTCAACTTCCTCCAGCATGTCCGCTCCCTCCTGAAAATTCACGGTTCTGCTGCGATCGTCGTCCCGGATAATGTGTTATTCGAAGGCGGGGCGGGTGAAACCGTTCGCAGGAGGATGCTTTCCGAGTGCAATGTCCACACGCTCCTTCGGCTTCCCACCGGTGTCTTCTATGCGCAGGGCGTGAAGGCAAACGTCCTCTTCTTCGACAAGAAGCCGGCCAGCAAGACTCCCTGGACAGAGACGTTGTGGATCTACGACCTTCGCACCAACATGCACTTCACGCTCAAGACGAATCCGCTGAAGTACGAGGACTTGCACGACTTCATCGCCTGTTACAACGCTGCAAACAAGTTGGAAAGGAAAGAGACCGAACGATTCCATTCGTTCGCTTACGAGAATTTGATGGAGCGGGACAAGGTCAACCTCGACATCTTCTGGTTGCGGGACGAGAGCCTTGAGGACTCGGATAACCTTCCGGACCCCGACGTGATCGCACAAGAGATTGCAGAGAACCTGGAGGACGCACTGGAGCAGTTCAGCGGGATTGTAGGCACATTGAAAGAGTGAGAGATCAAGTACCTGGATCATCCTTCAATCCATGATCTTCATTTTCACAGTATTCAATCCCCGATCTGGTTGAAATAGCCTCATTTTAGCCTCTGATTAACCTTATTCCCCCTGTGAAATCAAGTTCCATAGGAAATTGTGCTCACCCGTATAGAGAAGTATGTTTAAATCACGTATTTTTTGAAAAAAACAGAAATTTCCAAAGGAAAAAGTTGCTGTTTATTTTCTCTCCAGCGGGAATGAAACGGAACCGGTAGAATCCATCGATCCCAGGGAAGATCCTCCCCTGGAAACGTTCTATGGGATTTTGAAAAAATTAAGCCCCGTTTAGAAAAATACGCGATTTATTGTAGTATTTTCCTGGCTAAACCAGTAAAAGGGTTATTGAATGAAAACATCATTGGAAAATCCCACCAGGAGATCCTGTCTCCCTGTAGCACCTGACAACAACTGCATGAACGATCAAGAACGCAACCGCGATGATGAAACACACCGTCAATACCGGGGAGAAATAACCAGTGCCATTTCTCTGGATGGTGATCGACGAATCGACGACCAGCCATCCGTAAAACATCGCGGCAATTGCCGCCAGGTGCAGAGAATACCGGGGATATTTCACAAAGGCCACCGCCAGCACCCCTGCGATCAACCACTTCGCGAGAAGATACAGTCCTGCCGGCAGTCCGTCCAGCTTGGTCCCGAAGAACCGGTCTTCCCAGTTGATGATAAACACGAATAAGAACATCAATGTCGAAAGAGAGAGGACGCCAACGAGACAATATTTCAGGAGACTATCGAGGAACCTGATAACCTGGTTATGATCCATAACCAGTCATGTACCTCTCAACCGTTCCCGGTCCTGGAGCGTGATTTCCTTCAATTCGTCGATCCCTTCGTTCCCGGGATCGAGCGAAAGAGCCCTGTCATAGCACTCTAACGCCTCGTCGTATCTCCCGAGGTTGTGGAGCGCCACACCTTTCGCCGACCACGCGACCGAAAAATCGGGGTGGATTTCGAGCGCCCGGTCATAACATTCAATCGCTTCCCGGAAACGGTTCCCGTTGGCATTATACGTCAGGCCTTCGATCAGCAGGTCCCTTGCTTCCGGATACGACGTGTCGATCTCGTCGGCAGGCACTGCCATCGCGATGACCCTGCCTCCGGTCGTCATGGTCGAAGGTGTCGGGCTCTGGTTGAATCCTGGTCCGGATAATGTATGTGCCGTCGGGCTCACGCAGCCGCATGTGAATATTACCAGGATCAGTATGGAAATAACAAGGAACATACATCGTTTCATCTCTTCATCTCCTCTTCCTCTCCTTCTCCTTCTTCTGCTCAACGTCTGCACATTCGAGCTCTGCAACGATCTCCAGCGGCTCGTCAATCTTCTTCATCAGTTTCTGTATCTCCGCCAGGCGTTCCACCCCGATGAAGTGCTCGGCCATGACGTGTGCGAGAGGTGAGAGCACGATCGTTCCTTCTTTCCTCGTGACGAGGTTTTTTCCCAGCAGGATATCGAGGACCGGCTCCATGCTGCCCACCATGGTCTCGTTGATCCGGTCCAGATCGCTGAGCGTTCCATTGCACACGACGGCATTTGCCACATACTCCTCCGAGCTCTGCTCGAGATCATGCTCAGGGGCTACCTCCTCCATCTCACCCTTGAGGAGCTGCATGGCAACCTCCTCCTCGGTGACTTTTGAGTCCCTGGAGTATGAGGCGCCAGGTTCGGCCAGCACTACAACCTTCCCCAGGTCGTGGAAGTCAGGGCGGCCTGCACGGCCGGCCATCTGGTTGAATTCCTGGACTGAAAGCCATGAGATTCCCATTGCGAGGGAATCGAAAATCACCTGCGATGCAGGAAAGTCAACCCCGGCCCCCAACGCTGCGGTGGTCACCACAGCCTTGATCTTCCCGGAGAGGAACTTCGCCTCGATCTCCCTCCGCTCCTGCGAGGTGAGGCCTGCATGGTAGGCTGCGTATCCCGGTCCCAGGGCATCGGCAACGACGTGGGTCCTCGCACGGGCATGGGTGAAGATAATCGTCTGGCCGCGGAACCCCTTCGACGAGACGCGGGAATATTCCTGGGTGCAGAGGCGCTTGATGGTCGGAATCTTCTGCTTGTGCTCGACAAAAACGAGGTATCGTTCGAGGGCTACCGGCCGATCGTCGTACCGGACAAGCGTGGCACCCAGTTTCTTTGCAAGTACTTTCGGGACCCCGATAGTGGCCGAAAGGTAGAGGAACTGGGCCTTCGGGGCAAGGTACTTCAACCTTGCGACCAGGCCGTCAAGGCGGTGGCCACGGTCCGGGTCCTCGAGCATCTGCACCTCGTCGATAACCACGGTCCCGATGCGGGGGAGCCGCTTTCCGGACCTGATGAAATGATCCACTCCCTCATAGGTCCCCACCACAATGGGCGCCCGGATGTTTCTGTCGCCGACAGGTGCATTCTCCGGCATCTTGATGCGGGCCTGCCCTATCAGGACCCCGACACCAGCGATCTTCCCGTACCGCTCCTCAAAACGCTGGTACTTCTGGACGGCCAGTGCCACCAGGGGGACGAGAAACAGGATGTGGCCCCTTCCTTCCCTGTAATTCTTGAGTCCTGCCATCTCCCCGATAAACGTCTTCCCGCTTGCGGTGGCAGAGACGATCAGGAGATGCTTTCCGAACAGCAGGCCTGCATCTACCGCCATCTGCTGTGCAGGCATGAGTGTTTCCACCCCTGCAACATCTATGAATTCCCGGGGGAGGGGAAGCTCCTCGATCCCCTGGGTTTTCTGGACGGGGTGGGCTTCGAGTCGATCGAAGAGCGCCTGGGATATCCGGACCTTCTCCGGCTGGACGCTTGCAAGCACCTTCTCCATATCGCGGAAATTTTTGAGGAGCTCCTCAAGGTGCCCGAGTGCCTGGGTTCCGACCTTCCCCATGGTGGCGAGTTCCCGCCTTAGTTCCCGCCGTGCACACTCGAAACAGACTTGCTCCCCGGTGGTGTAACGGACGCTGTTTTTCTTGTTCAGGGGAGTGACCCGGTCCTCCATGAGGCAGATCCTGCACACCTTTGCATGGGTGAAGGGGATCTGGAAATCATGGAGAAATGCCTCGAAATGCTCATCACCCTGGGTCAGGTATACCGTCGCCTTCCTGAGCGAGACGACAAGCTCCTTTGAGGGGGTGGCACGAAACTGGTGCTTCCTCCCCCATTTGACCCTGTAATGGCCCGGCCGGTGCCCCTTCGCCGTGGCATCGATCTCGGCGATCCCCACCGCCCTGACCTGCAGATTGTCAAGAAACAGGATCTTATACGTCCCCTTCTGCGGCTGGACTATCACGTTCATGGGGCAATCAGGTCATGGAGGACATAGGTCAGCCCCACTCCTTCCAGCCGTTTCAGGAAATCGGTGAACTCCTCGTCGACCACGAGGATAGCACAATCGATGCCATGGAACGCAGCCTCGATCACCCCTTCCCTGGCTCCGAAGAACATGTCAGGGGTTTTTCCGGCATGCTGCAGGGCTACGCACCCTTCAAGGCCGACCGCCGCAACCACGCCTACATCCGCGATGACGTCAAGGAGGCGGTCCTTCCGCACTTTGCGCGATCCTCCACGCTGGACACGCGGGACCTTGCATACGTGAATGATTCCCTCGGTATGATCGATAAGCCCTGTCAGCCTGGCGACTCCCACATCCTCCCCAGCTCGAGCATCAATGATCACCGTCCCCATAGCGCTCCTGGGCTCAGGCGAGGCATAGAGCCATCCATGCTCCATGTAGACTCCTACCTGTTCCCCTTCGGAGAGATCGACTGCGGCGATGGCCGTCCATGTGGAGACCTGCTGGATGATGTCGCGGCGAATGTGGCGGGCATATGATTCCAGTGCTTCGGCATGGCTCAGGATCCATTCGATGCCGCTCCTCGTCACGCTGTATCTCCCGCGGCCATGGGAGTCCACCATCTCCTCGTCAACCAGTTCGCGGATGTATTCCGAGACCGCCTGGGGAGTGACACCCAGTTTTTCCGCGATCTCCTGCTGCCTGACTGCCGGCTGGTGCTCGGCAACCTCGACGAGTATCTGCAACCGGGTGACTTCCCGCTTGCTCCGGAGAAGCGATGATAAGGGGTCCTTACTGGCTTCTGTCAAGGAGCACCAGCCCCTGCCCCTTTACATCAAGGTGGGGGATACGTTTTGCAAGCCCCTTGATGAAGACGGGATTGACCCCGAACTTCCTGGCAATGTCGTTGATGGAGGTGTTCCCCGAGCGCAGTTCTTCCTCGACCTTCTCGACCATAAGGCGAAGTTCTTCATCGTTGGAGATGGCAATGAAAAGCAAATCTGAGAGATCGCCGAAGTTGCACTGGAAATTTGCCCTGAACTTGTTGTACGTTGCCCGATATTCCTTTACCGGTTTCTGCCCGGGATCCGGCATCCTCCACTTCTCCTCGATAAGGCTCCCCTTCTTGAGAACCAGCAGGCACTGCCCCAGATCCCCATCGTGAATGTGACTGCATAGCTCTTCTTCGGTCATCCAGGATTTGTTCAAAAGATCATAGACCTGTTTAAAGGTCGAATTATGAAATGTCATGAGAAGAGGAACAAGGTCCACGGGATCATTGACTATCCGGATATGGCCGCTCACTGGTAAAACCCTAGTATTATATGACGGGATAAATCAATAAATCTTTGTTTGAACGGCATGCAAAGGAGCGGGAGGATACAAATCCGGGGAATTGTGCAGGGTGTTGGCTTCCGCCCTTTTGTGTATGCTACCGCCAAGAGCCTTGGAATCCGCGGCGTTGTGACCAACCGGGGAAGCGAGGTGGAGATCCGGGCTTCGGGAGAGCGATTTTCGGATTTTCTCGCAACCATCTCCCGGGGCCCCCCACTCTCCCGAATCGACCATATCGAAGTGTTTCCGGATCCGGGCCCTTTTCCCGATGATTTTTCCATCCAGCCGAGCAGGAGCGGCACCCTGTCAGGGATGATCCCCCCCGATCTTGCGATATGCGACCAGTGTATATCAGACATCACCACTCCCGGGGGACGGTATCATGAATACTGGTGCACGTCATGTGTGAACTGCGGGCCCCGTTACAGCATCATCGAGACCCTCCCCTATGACAGGGAGAGAACCTCGATGAACGCATTTCCCATGTGCCCGGAATGCGGACGGGAATACGGGAACCCCGATTGCAGGAGGCACCATGCCCAGACGATTGCGTGCAGCTCCTGCGGCCCGGGTTTGAAGCTCATTGACCCTGATGGAAAACCTATCCCCACCAGGAATCCTATTGCTGATACTGCCCGCCTCCTTGATACCGGTGCAATTGTGGGATTACGTGGAATTGGCGGATTTCATCTGGCCTGCATCGAGGAATCGGCACGGGAACTGAAACGGCGGCTGGGGCGATCAGAGCAGCCATTCGCGGTCATGGTGACACCGGATCATCTTGAGCGCATCGCCATCCTTACCCGGGAGGATCGCATGGTCATGCAGGGATACCAGAAGCCCATTGCGGTGCTGGAGAAGCGGGATCACGAAGCTCATGCTGATATCAGCAACCTCCATACCATCGGGTGCATGCTCCCCTATACAGGGCTGCACTATCTCCTCTTCTCACACCTCTCCCACCCCTTCCTCATCATGACCAGTGCGAACATTCCGGGGTATCCCATGATCACCGAGATCGATACGGCCGTGGCGAGGATGCACGATCACGTGGATTTCTTCCTTACCCATGACCGGAAGATCGTGAACCGTTGCGATGACTCCGTGGTCCGCGACGGGTTCATCATACGCCTCTCGCGTGGCATGGCGCCCCGCAGGACCGCAATCGACCTGGGCAGGCGGGCTATCCTGGCGGTAGGACCCGAACTCAATTCCAATATCACGATATACAGGGAGGGTTTCTGCACCACGTCGCCCCACGTAGGAAACGTCCGGAACCCCCAGACGTATGCGTATCTCCAGGAGACGATCGGGAATCTCGGCAGGCTGCTGGGAGAGGGATACCAGTACATCGCTCATGATGCGCATCCCCAGTTCCTCTCCACGAGGTATGCGAAGGAACTTGCCGAACACCATGGCGCAACACTCATCCCTGTACAGCATCACCAGGCACATATCGCGGCAACGACTCGTGAACTATGTATTGGAATCGCCATTGATGGAGTTGGGTACGGGGAGGACGGCACAGTCTGGGGAGGGGAGGTCTTTGCAGGATCTGTTCCGCACTTTGAGAGGGTCGGTCATCTCGAAGTGGTCCCGATGCCTGGCGGCGACCTGGCAACCCGGTTCCCGGAGAGGATGCTGTACGGGATTCTCCCGGAAGACAAGACCGTTGCACTCCTGAAGGCCCGTGGATGGACCGACCATGAAATATCCGTCCTTGAAGCACAGGTATCACGCACCATCAACGTGGTGCCCACATCAAGCACGGGAAGGGTACTCGACGCAGCATCTGCACTCCTCGGCATATGCCGGGAAAGGACGTACGACGGGGAACCAGCCATGAAACTGGAATCCTTTGCAGCGGGTGGAAAGGCAGAGCCGTGGGACCTGGTTTTTTCACGCGATGGTGGAGTGGAAGTCCTGTCCACGCGGGCACTCCTTCGTGAGGCGATGGAACGGAGCAGGAGGGTGAAAGACCGCGATACATCCTCCCTCCGGAATATTGCAGCCTCATTCCAGTTCAACCTGGCCAGGGGTATCGCGGGAATCGCCATCCATGCCGCGGTCGAGCACAATATCCCCCTGGTTGCACTCTCAGGTGGTGTTGCCTACAATAGGGCAATCAGGGAGACCATCAGGGAACAGGTGACAGGATCAGGCCTCGATTTCTGCATGAATGCTGAGTATCCTCTCGGGGATGGGTGTATATCATACGGCCAGTGCATCTTTGCCGGGATCACTGAAATGGATGAGTGACAGCCCCGGCTTCCCAGGCTGTACGTAAATATCCCGGTATTTTTTATTGAAAAATCAGGATAAAGGGTGATTTGCTGATCGGGTGCTCTTGAGAGGATAACCGCAAAAAAAAGAATCTGGAAAGATTACCGGGTATACCTGTCAGGGAACATGAGGATGAGGGGAACCGCTGTTATCTTCCCTGCCTCTACGGTCACGGTCTTTACCTTGGTCTGGTACCTGGGATACACGAGTTTCAGTTCATACTCGCCTGGGGCAAGCCCCTGGATGGTGGCGGGTGTGTTCCCTTTCACTTCGTTATTTAAAAATATCACGGCATTTTTAGGGAAACTCTTCACGGATATTCCACCGGTTTCTCCGGGAGAGGGGGTCTGAGTCACGGTGGTGGTGAGTGTCGGTGTCGGAACACCGCCACCACTGGTTCTCTTGAGGATGACGAAGGGCATTCTCTTGTGCTGATCTGAGATCACCTCGAGGGTTGTGGTATACTCGGAATAGCCGGAAGCACTGACTTTCAGGGTGTGGATTCCGGGACTGATTGCTGCATCCATCAGAGGGCTGGTTCCAATCACTGTACCATCTACGGTAACAATAGCCTTGTTCGGGAATGTGAAGAGGGTGAGGTAGCCGGGTTCTCCCACTGGTTCCGGGGTGAGTACGACATTCACAGGGGTCTGCACACCTGCGGTGACTGTTGCGGTACCGCTGTATGCCTGGTAGCCCGTCAGCGAGAGCCCTAGGGTATGACTCCCTGGAGAGAGACTGGATACGATTGCCGGTGTCGTTCCATACCCTGTCCCATCCACCGTCACCGTCGCCCCGCTCGGGCTGCTCGTGATGCTCAGCGATCCGGTCGTGGGTGAGACCGGTGTGAGTACGACATTCACAGGGGTCTGTGTGCCTGCCGTGACACTCGCTGTCCCGCTGTACTGCTGGTAACCCGTCAGCGAGAGCCCCAGGGTATGACTCCCTGGAGAGAGACTGGATACGACTGCCGGTGTCAAACCATACCCTGTCCCATCCACCGTCACCGTCGCCCCGCTCGGGCTGCTCGTGATGCTCAGCGATCCGGTCGTGGGTGAGACCGGTGTGAGTACGACATTCACAGGGGTCTGCACACCTGCGGTGACTGTTGCGGTACCGCTGTATGCCTGGTAGCCCGTCAGCGAGAGCTCTAGGGTATGACTCCCTGGCGAGAGTCCGGATACGACTACCGGTGTCAACCCATATCCTGTTC
>Ga0265297_10011057_pt1 | contig 11158 bp, 5 predicted proteins | sample Munlanlwell13791_FD_192502 | JGI IMG/M metagenome (GOLD analysis project Ga0265297, IMG submission 192502) | Leachate microbial communities from a municipal landfill in Southern Ontario, Canada - Leachate well 137-91 | ecosystem: Engineered > Solid waste > Landfill > Unclassified | place...
TTACGAACAACGAAATACCACTGACTGCAGAATTAATAAACAGCCATTTCGAGGCTATCAACAATATTTCCAGCCAATTGGCAAAAACAGATACCGATCCGGATATTTATTTTAACCGTGCTATTGAATTTGCAATGGTTTTAGATTTTAATAGTGCAATTGACGATTTAAATAAGGCGATAGCCCTTCGTCCCGATTTCATGCTGGCTTATTTCTACCGTGCCAATATTCGAAACAAATTAGTGGAGTATCAGAAAAATAAGACAGATCAGAATACCAATTTGAATCTGATAAATGTAGGAACAAGTGCTAAAAAAATTACGGTTGAAAAACAGATCTTGTTTGATGTAGAGCTGATTATGCGCGATTATGACAAAGTCAATGATTTGGCTCCCGATTTTTCATTTGCCTATTATAATAAGGCCAACATACTATGTACTCAAAAAGATTTCAAAACAGCCGTTGCTGATTACACAAAATCGATCGAAGTTGATCATGATTTTGCCGAGGCATATTTTAACCGGGGATTGACTTACCTGTTTATCGGTGAAGATGCAAATGGCCTGGCCGATTTGAGTAAAGCCGGCGAATTGGGAATATATAAAGCTTATAATTTGATTCAACGATTTAAAAAGTAGGATCTTTAAAAAATACAAAATATCGGCTGAACTTCTTAAATGAGATTCAGCCGATTCTACGAGGTTTTGTATTTAAATATGAAAGAAATCTGCTTTAGATTTTAATTCCTCAATTTCTTATCTTGCAACTACTGCCGTATCTACTACAACTGCAGTTGAGTCTATTGCAGGTCTATCACTGTCAAGAAGTATTTTCATATCATTATCAACAACTTCAGTCCCGTCGGGTTGAGAGATTTGAATAGTAACCGAACTATCATTACCTGTGAAAATTATTTTAATCTTATTATCAAAAAACATATTACCATAGGATAATTTTCCCTTTTTAAACCCGGATAATTTACTAACAAATGATTCGATTAAACTTTTACTTTTACCATATCCTTTACCAGACAGAAATAAATAATAGTTGAAAGCTGTAACATTATTATTACCCTTAAATTTATATTCTGTATCGTTATAAGTGTACCATCCATTATTTCTTGTTACACTAACCGCTTCATAAGCTGTTCCAATAACATTAAAACTATAACTAACATCATTTGTTATTTTTTTTGAAGCAATAACAGTATGTTGATAACCACTATATTGGTTAAATGAAGATTCCTGTAAATTTAATTTTTTCATTATTTCTCCAAAAGTAGAATTTAGAGAGAACCCTTCAGGATTAGTTAAATTTATTACATTTGTAACAGCGTCTACATTAAAGAAATCAGTTATAACACTCTCATAAATTGTTTTATTATTACCATAATTAAGACCAATTATCATACCAGCTCCAATATAACACACATAATCATCTGAGATATTGTCGAACTGTGGATTTACAATAAATTTACCTTCCTCATTAATAAAACCAATTTTATTAGCACTTACAACCAAAGATAAATTACCATTAAATGAAATTCCAATTGTAAATTGAGGGTTTATTGCCATCTTACCTTCTTTATCAATATAGCCCCATTGATTGCCAGATTTGACAGGAGCCAATTTATTACTATTAAATAAATTAATTTCCACAAATTGTGGATTAACAACTATTTTACCATTATTATCACACCAACCCCATTTATCATTTTGTTTTATTGCAAACCAAGCTCCATCAGTTATCATTTCAATAAATTGTGGATTCACAATATATTTACCATCTTTACTAATCACTCCATATTTATTATCTAATGATACTACTGCTTTATTATCTGAAAAATCTTTTGCGTTATCAAATTGATAATTTATTGAGATTTTTCCATTGTCATCAATATATCCCCATTTTCTTTCTTCATTGGCAACGGCACATTTGGACTCACTAAATCTCCCGACCTGAGCGAATTGAGGATTAATTTTTACATTACCATTTTTATCCATAAAACCCCATTTCGTCTTTCCATCTTTGTCAATGGTACTAAATGCTGCAAGTTCTTCTGAAAAAAGTCGAACTTCTTCGGCATTCTGTAGGGTGATTTTAATTTCTCCTTTTTCATTTATTGCTGTAGGTGCGCCGTTTTCAACAACTACCCAAGCTAAACCTTCATTAAATATTGTTGCATATTTATACTGTGCGTTTATTAAATATTTTCCTGTTTCGTCTATATAACCCCATTTTTGATCTTTACCCGTTGTTTTTACCAAAGCAATGCCATTTCTAAATACAGATGCTGCACTAAATTGCGGATTAATCACAATTTTCCCTTCTTTATCAATATATTGAAACTCTTCACCCGATCTTACAGGAATTAGTTTTACCTCTGGGATTCCTCCTTTTCCAGTACATGAAGATAATACTACAAAAATAATTGCTGCTGATAAAAATTTAAATTGTTTTTTCATTTTACGAATAATTTAAGTTGTTTATTTGATGATTTATTATATATCAATTTATTAACACAAAGAGTTTTCATAAATCAAAACCTTAAAATAAAATTTTCTTGCAAATAATGCGCACTAAAAAACTATGATTATTTAATCCCTTACACAGCGAACAGACAGCCCATTGGTTTTATTTTGGTCATACGGTTCCCAAGATAAATAACTACTATTATAACTCAAGTAAAAGTGCATATGAGCATTTGAATAATTTGAACTCCACCAATATCCTTGATATCCTATATTACGAAAGTTCAAATCTCCATACAGATCATAGCGATGTCCACCAGGAAGCGCAGTAAATCCTTTTTCATTTGTTGCACCAGTATTTGGACTTAACCAATGAGCAGTTCCTGTTTCCTTTAATTTCCCGCCTGCAACATTTTCACCACCCAAGAAATCTATTAGTACTTGCCAATCATCAACTGAAGGGACGTGCCAACCTACTGGAGCTAATTTTCCTGTGTTGATTGCGTACCAATTATACAATGCTCCATATATATTTTTATAGCTTGCTTCATCATGATTGTACCAACAATAACCGGGTGTCGTTAAATTTCTCCATGTTGTATTATTTGTAACTAATGGTATAGTTGTACCATCTCTAAATTTAGTAGTTCTAAGATTTTCAACCATCCATACTTGTGGTCCAATAGTTACATAATGATAAACATTGCCATCAATGTCGGTAACAGTTCCACTCCCGGCTTGTGGTGTATTAAAACTTAACTCATTGCCATAAGCGGTTCCTGCACTATTAGTTGCATATGCACGTACATAATAAGTAGTGTTATCTGATAATCCAATTAAAGAACTTGAGAAAACCCCGGTTCCGGTTCCATCGGAAGTTTTACTATTATTTATAGTTGGAGCCGTAGTAATACTCCAGCAAACTCCCCGATCTGTTACCGATGCACCTCCATCGTTTGTAATTTCACCGCCACCGATTGCAGTTGTATTTGTGATTGAAGTAACTGCAGTGGTGGTGAGTACTGGTAATGTTGCCAATGTGGTGAAACTTATCTGATTTCCATAAGCTGTACCTGCACTATTTATGGCATAAGCACGCACGTAATATGTTGTGTATTTGGATAAACCACTGGCATTACTTGTGAAAGTACCGACAGTGGTTTTATTACTGCCGGAAACTAACTTTGTATTGGCTACTGTAGGATTTATAGCTGTACTATAGCAAAATCCATACTCTGTAACTGTTACACCATCTCCGCCCAAATTGGTTATATTACCATAATAAGTTGCGGAATTTGAAGTTACATTACTTGCATCACTTGTACCTAAAGTAGCAATTGTTGGAGATACCGTAGAAAATTCAACTTGAGAACCATAACTTGTGCCATCGGAATTTACAGCATAAGCGCGAATATAATAAGTTGTACCCGGTTGTAAACTTGAAATAGTACTTGTGAATGCTCCCACCGATGTTCTGACACCTAATTGTGTTTTTGTATCGGATATGGTTGGATTTACGGAAGTGCTCCAACAATGACCATGCTGGGTAATATTACTGGTTCCAAAATCTGTAATATTTCCTGCTACTTGCGCACCGGTAAATGTTATGTTGCTTACAGCACCTGTTGTTACTGAAGGTGGAACCGGTGTAGGTTTTGTTGTAAAGGAGATTTCGGTACTGTAAGCTGTACCGGCATTATTGATTGCATATCCTTTTACATAGTATGTTGTACCCGGCAATAATGAAGCAAGATTGCTAGAGTAGCTTCCTATTATGGTCTTACTTCCTAAGGTTGTTTTAGAGTCTGAAGTTGTAGGATTTGTATTTACTGCCCAACAATGCCCGTACTGAGTAATATTACTATTTCCTAACGAAGCGATACCTCCTACAACAGATGCTGAATTAAATGTAATACTGCTTGCATCTTGTATCGTAACATTTGGTAAAGTTGGACTTTCACTGGTTGTGAATGTAACTTGTGTACTATAGCCGGTTCCAATAGAATTTGTAGCATAAGCCCGTACAAAATAGGTTGTACTTTTTTCTAACCCACTCAAACTACTCGTAAAAGCTCCGGGAGCTGTTAGAGTTCCTAAATCAGTTTTTGCATCCGAAATCGTCGGGTTCGGTAAGGTACTGTAACAGTGTCCATACTTTAGTACCGATCCGACTCCCAAACTTAAGATATTTCCAGTTATATTTGCAGTTGTTTGTGAAACATTAAGAGCAGATCCGGTTGTAACTTTTGCCGATAATTGATCTGCAACTATCATCGAAACACTAATCATCTTTGTACCTCCGTTAGATACAATAGAAATCAATTGACTGTTATTTCCTACCGAAAGTCCCGTTCTATCCACGGTTAACACGACGCTTGATTTTTGAACTGTTGTTTTTCCGGAAGTAGGATTTACTGATAACCAAGGAATGCTTTCAACTACATTCCAATTCAAATCACCTTTACCCGTATTACTTATTACAAGGGCTAATTGTGTCTGATCCTCTCCAAAATCCAGATTCATTTCCGAGACATCTAAAACGGGTTGTAATGCTGTTAAACTAATATCACCCGATGTGTTTTCGCCGGCTTTAACCGTTAGATTTTTTGTATTAGTAGTATAACCTTCAATCGTTACCTGAATTTCATATTCCTTGGGATCCAATTTAGTAAATGAGTATTTACCATCACTACCTGTCTGTGTGCTTGCACTCGATGGACTTAATGTTACGATTGCTCCTTCGAGTGGAGCTTTTGACAAAGCATCGGTTACTGTTCCACTTATATCGCCATAGAGATCTACTTCTACAGGGGTTTTACAGGTAGAAAAAAAACTTAGAATAAGCAAAATAATAACTGACATTGAAATTGAATTTCGCATAGTATGAATTATTTTAAATTATACACTAATGATATTCCAACTGAATTTTGATCATATAGAGGAACTAAACTAATTTTATTATCATAAATATATCTTTTTGCACCTTTACTCACAGCAGCATCAATAATATTGTAAACATACAGTGCTCCGGCAGCAGCAAATGATATATTCCGGACATTCTCCCAATTATTGGCAAGATTCAAATACTGTTTTTTATACGATACGTCACGTGTATTGTTCATTCTAGTTATAAAATCGACTCTCGAATTGTCAGATACTAATCCCATTCCTAACAATACGACTTCACCACCAAAAATGGACAAACCTTTTACTTTTTGCATTTTTGAAAATTGCCCCCAACCCGGCACGATTGCAGATTTTAATATGGCAGTTACTCCGTAATTTGTCGAAAACTGAATCTTATCAAATTTCTTCGTATTTGGTTCAAAAGCAACTTCAAAGAGTACCCAACAATAAAATTTGCTTTTGCCTTCAACCCGAGATTCTTCCCAATATTCATCAATAAGTTCAAAGGATGTTTCAAATCCATCGGTTTTAATATTAAAAGTTGATTGAAATGTAGATGTTATCTCTTCGCTTTGTTTATTAGCACCACGATAACTTTGAGATTTTATATCGGACATTTGATTTCCGGTTACTGCTACTCCTTTGCTATTTGCAATATCTGAAACTAAACCAATTATAGCATTTTGACGGGCTTCAACAAGTGTTTTTCCCTCTCCCTGAATTTCTTTTACATAATATGTTTGTGTATTAACTTTTGGCATATCTCCACTTCGCCAGGGAGGTATAAAGTCATTCGATTTGCGTATAACTTGTGCATCTATTTGTTGAAAACAGCATAATGCAAATAAACATATAAGGAAAAGTTTCATATTATTCTTAGTTTTATTTTTTTTCTACTCTTATGGCTTTTCTGTTACGCCCCGTTTTATTAACGTTGTAGTTTCTCGTCTCCACATTATTTTCTTTTTAATTAATCCTTCACACAACGGACTGAAAAACCATAACTCTTCGGATAACCGATCTCGTTCAGACTGACATCACCGTAGTACAATAGCCTGCCCCAGGCATTTGCGGCATCGAGTTCAGTAGAAATCCACCAATAACCGAAGCTACTGATGTCGTAGAATGCCCCAATATCGCTACGACCACCACCCGGCAGTGCTGTAAAACCGGAACTGTTATTTTTTGATAAATCATTGCCAATAGTACCTATGACTATATAAGAATACCAGTCGGTATTAGCAGCTAATGATTTAGCTATTTTATTATCGGAAGTTGCGCCATCGTAATTATATCCATTTGTTATCAGGTAGTTTTTGAGTATTGTCCACTCTTCATCAGTGGCTACATGCCAACCTGTAGGAGCTAACTTAGCTGTATTTACTGCATACCAATTATACAAAGCTCCATACGTGTTTTTATTAGTAGCAGTATTATTATACCAGCAATACGCGGGAGTTAACAATGCTGTCCACTCTGTATTATCTGTAACTATAAGAATAGAAGTGCCATCTTTGTATTTGGTCGTTTTCAGATTTTCAGCCATCCACACTTGTGTACCAATGATAATAGTACGATACACATTTCCATCGATATCTGTAACTGTAGGAGACTCAACTGATGTCGTAAAACTAATCTGATTGCTATAAGACGTTCCATCACTATTAGTTGCATAAGCTCTAACATAATAAGTTTGATTTTCGGATAAACTTGTTAGGTAACTAGTAAATGAGCCGGTACTAGCTCCATCGATTGTTTTATTTTCTAGCAGAGTAGGATTACCATATGTATTCCAACAAACACCCCGAGATGTAATGAGTGATCCACCATCATCTGTAATTTGACCTCCACTAATTGCAGAACTATTAGTTATACAGCTTGCTGCTGTAGTATTAATTACTGGAATGTTTCCTTTAATGCAACGTATTGACAATCCGTTTTTTTTACTTTCATTATACTTGTAAAGATCATTATAATTGTAATACAAACCTCTTGCTATAGCATTGTTGGCATCAACCAAGTTAGAACTCCACCAAATACCGACTTTACTAATACTCTTGAACTCTCCAGAAGAAAGATTTCGACCACCACCCGGCAAGCCGGAAAAGCCAGATTTATTATTAACTGATAAAGTGTTTCCAATTGAGCCTAAACCATTATCTAAAAACCAGTCATAAGTAGTAGCTAAGGATTTGGCTATTTTATTGGAATATGAAGAAAAATCAAAGTTATAACCATGAGTTATTAAGTAATTTTCTAGGACTGTCCACTCAGCATCACTCGGAACATGCCAACCGATAGGAGCAATATTACGGGTATCACCAATGGTAAACCAATTATATAGATTACCATATTTAATACCATTAATGGTATCGTTATTGTAATTGCACCATGCAACTGTTGTCAATGTATCCCAGATCATATTATTAATAACATTAGGAACATCTACACCATTTCGATATTTAGTTGCATTCAAGTTTTCTGCCATCCATGTTTGTGTACCAATTTTTACGATAGTATAGTTGTTATCATTTGCATCTTTACATACTACAAAGTCAAAATTCATTGTTTTACTTGTTGTTGGAGCATCAGTCACAATAGTACTGTAATTACCTGAAATGCCCTTGAAAAGCAAGAGGTCTCCATCAGTGTAAGGCATAGTTGTTACAACACTTCTAATTTTATGTGGAGTTGAAGAAATTGGTTTTTCATTTCCTGTGAAAGAAATTTCAGGTTGGTTTTGGATGTTGGTTTGGCTGATTACTTTGGCAGCATACGAATATTTATTTCCTGCTACTTGTATTGCATAAACTCCATTTGGCAAAGATATCAAAAAGGAATTTTCACCTTCCTGTAAATTTTTATTTATACCAATCATTTGTCTGCCATCTATACCAAAAACATTGAGTTGGGTATTACCGGCTTGTTTTGCATAGAATGAAACGGTTGATTTTCCTTGCATAGGATTGGGGTAAATTCTTATACCCTCATTATCTTCGGTTAATTGATTTATAGCGTTTGGAGAAACAGTTAAAGTCAATATGTTTCCTGCGGGTACTGTTACCGTGGTGCCTTGTGTAAGATTTTGTACTATTACACTTTCAACCGTTGTACTTGCTCCGGTTCCGGTAAAACTAATGCTGTAATCCCCTGCATAGGATTTTAATGTTATTACCAGCAGTAAAGCCATAGCTGAAATATGTAATAAGGAGTAATTAATTTTCTTCATATAGTATTGTATTTAATTTTTAATTGTTTGAGTTTGTTCTATCAACAATTTGTTTCTTTTGTTGATTAGCTCCCTAAAATTTATATTCCTTTCTTCCCAATAACTAAGTTGCTCTATCTTAATTTTGGCATAATAAATATACGGTGAAAATAAATATAGTTGCTTAGCTTTAATTGTACCAAAAATTATTGAAAAAAGAATTATTATGAGTGTTATGATTCTTTTAGGGGTATGAAAAGAAGAAATTAAATTTGAAAGTGTACTAAAATCAAGTATGAACGTTAAATAAATTATACTCAAAATTAAAAATAATCCAACAAATAATTCAATAATAAGAAATGCCCAGAATTTGAACATATTTACGGAAGAATCTCGTTCTTTTTCCAATTTAAAAATTTCTCCATTTAGTCTGATTATTTCATCCTTAACTGAAGATAATCTCTGTTGATTTAATAATTTTCTATTTAAGTTTGCGATTAATTTTTCTTGCTCTGCCTTCTTATTTTTTAAAAATTTATTTTCTTCTGCTTTAGTTTTTAGATCTGATTTTGAACTTACAATTTCTTTATTTTTATCCTCCAAATTATGAGACACTTCATTATACTGCCTTTGAATATATGAAATGCTTTTTGTTCTTTTTAATTCTTCTTCTAAAGCAATTCTTATTGCACCAGCTAAATGTTCTTTTGAAGTTTCACTTAAATCTGGATTATGATCAGTATCAATTTGAGAAATTTCTTGCAATACGTGTTCAGATCGGTTAATTAATGCCTGATACAGCGCTATATAGTTTTCTTCTGAATAATTACTATCATCAAAGTATTTTGTAATTAATCTTAGTTTTCTTCTTACATCTGTATTATTTAATGCTATGCAGCGAGACATAATCTCAGTAAGTCCGTTCTTTTTAATTAGTGTACTTTTTGAATTGTGAATCCATAACTCTGAAACAATTTTAGATGGATGAATTATTGTTGGGAAATGATTAGCACCTTTTTGTTTAATAAAATACATCAAATCATTATTCAATGACACAAAATAGGAATTCACTTTTTCCCTAGTAGAAATATCTCCTCTCTTTTTCTTAATAAAATCACTCATGTAAACATCATGAATATCTCTAATATTGTCAGAAAAAGTTTGACTTCTACTATTCTTAAGTTCCAAAACAATAGTTTTTTTTCTGTAACTTAGTAGAATTTCTTCAAGATCTTTTTCTGAAACAACATCAATAATAATCCCTTTTTCTTCTATTAAATCTGAAAGTGAATTTCTTATTTGTAATACTAAGCTTGGAGTAAGTGATCTTCGATAATATGCACTTTCAATGGATGAGTTTGCATTAGGAGCTTGGCTCTTTTCTACTGAATAAAGTATACTATTAACTTCCTTTAGAGTAAGAGGATGAACATGCACAACATTACCTGAAGCTTTTATTATCTCTAATAATTCGTTACAATAAGAAACATTTGCTTCACTATTTAAATCTAATAAAGACATAACCAACGATGAATCTAAATAATAAGCAACTTTATCAACAGGCTTAATATTTAAATCTACTTCTCTTCTTAGGAATGCAGAAATGACCGAACCCCAAAATATATTATTAGCAACAATAAACAAATCATTTTGTGTCTTATTTAAATCTGAAAGAAAGCGGGCAATATGAATATAATTTTCATTAACGACGGGAACAGAATCCAGTTGATCAATATATCTAAATATTTCTTCCGTATTATCTGAAAAAAATTCCAAAAATGTTTTTTCAGTAGATAATAATTCATTCTTTAGATATAGCTGGAATTCAGCTTCTAATTTATCAAAGTGTGATACAACTTTAGTTAATTGATCTTCAATACTATCATTTAAAGCAATGTCCCATGATTTTTTTATTTGAAATTTACTTCCTTTGTCATATAGCGATAGAGTAATATCACTATTAGATCTACTAACAGCTAAAATAGATTGTTTTAATACAATCAAAGGTATATTTATCCCAAACTGTGAAATAATTTCTGCCTGTAAGTTAGCTAATTCATAGTATTTTTCAGGATTGACTTGTGATGAACTTAAAGTTGCAAGACAATATTTGATTATTGGAAAATAAATATCATGATACAAATCAGCTTCTTTTGTATCATATAAAACAGCCATTAATGCAAAATTTCGTTTATTCATATGAAATCATTGTTTATTTTATAAAATCAAAAAACCGTTATATCCGAAAACCCTTGTTTTAACTCGTACTTTATTCAAAATATGAATATGTTATGAGTTTTGTTATAAATAGATTTTTTTTTAATATTATGGCTTGGATTTATTACTCTTAATTATAATAATAGCCTCACTCTGGGTGAGGCTATTACAACATTCAATCAACCAACAGTTGTGTCAGTTTTACTTGCGTCACTTTTTTTGCTGTTTTCGGCACGGGTATCCGAAGCTTTCAGCGTGCTGAGTGATGTAACAATCAGTTCGTTTAGTGTGGCGATAAGTGCAGTCAGGTCATCGCTTGGGGCAGCAATTTGTTGCAGACCGATAAACTGAAACA
>Ga0265297_10011058_pt1 | contig 11156 bp, 11 predicted proteins | sample Munlanlwell13791_FD_192502 | JGI IMG/M metagenome (GOLD analysis project Ga0265297, IMG submission 192502) | Leachate microbial communities from a municipal landfill in Southern Ontario, Canada - Leachate well 137-91 | ecosystem: Engineered > Solid waste > Landfill > Unclassified | place...
GGGGGAACCCGATCCCAGTCTTTCAGAGACCTGCCCGCGAAAAGGCCGAGATCGGGGCAGGATCCGCCAGATCCGTGAGGACCTGGCAAGGCCCTGAAAGGAGGGTCGAGGATGCCAAGGGCACATTCGTTCGTTCTGGCCTAGAAAACCCGGTTGCCCACCGGCGCTCGGATCGGCCGATGGTGGGGTGCGAGCTCCACACAAATCGGCCGGAGAATCCGGGTGCCACGCTCCAGCAGAGCGCTGGAGCACGGTCTCACAGCCGAGGCTGTGAGACCAAAACAGTGCTCCCGGCCGCTAGACGGTCGGGAGCACGATTACTTAAAGCTCAAGTATAAAATAGAAAAAATCTTTGTGTGGAGATTTTTTTAAGTTCTATTGTCAGATCCCAAAATCTTAAAAACCTGTGTTCGGAATAGATCTCGGTATCCAAAAATTCCTCCGTAAATTGGAGGAATTTTTGGATACCGGGTCTTCCCCAAAGGGAAGATGAATATAATTTAAAATAATATTAAGGCTTACTCTTTTTTTGGATTTTCTTCAGTTGGATTATTATTCTCGCTCTTTTCGCCTTCAGCGACTTCTTCATCTTCCTTTGCTTTTTCCTCAACCTCAACCGCCTCAACGTCTTCGATGACTTCAGTTTCAAGCTCTGCCATCTCTTCTTCGCTTCGTGGCGGCATCACTAGTGCGACAACTTCCTCGGGATCAGCCTTGACCTCGATTGTCTCTGGAATTTTAATGTCGGCAATCTTGATCGTATCGTCAAAGGTTTTTAGGAGCGACAGGTCAACTTCAAATTCGGAAACCAGATCATTTGGCAGACACTCGACCTCAAGGGCGTCAAAGTTTTTAACCAAATTCCCTTCAAGCTCAAGAACCGCCGCCGATTCATTGATAAAGGAAAGAGGGATTTCAGTCGTCAGCTTCTCGGACATCTTAACCTTGTAAATATCTAGATGGATCGGTTGGTTGGAAATGGCATCAAAATCCGGCTCGCGAAAAAGAACCTTAACCGGATCTTTATCGTCAATTTTTAAATCAATCAGATTGCTGGTGCCGGCTTCTTTGTAAATCCGAAGAAAATCATGCAAATTAAGCGCTAGATTAAGATTTTTAAAGTCGTGTCCATACAAAACAGCCGGAATCTGGCCGGCTTGGCGAATCTTTTTTACTTTTTTACCGACGACCTGTCTTTCGTCAGCTTTGATCCTAAAATCTGTCATTTATTTAATAATCTCGCTTAGTTTTCCTTGATAATTTTTTAAACTTTCGTAAGCGTTAATCACTGTGTTGTTGTCGATCATTTCAACCGGAGTTTTTTTCGCTGAATTTAACGGAGTAGCGATCGTTGCGAAAAGGGGCAAATGATTCGGGCATTCAAGTTGAAGAAAACAAAGGTTGTTCAAAAAACCTTTAATATGAATGTTTGAAAAATCATATTTTTTACCACAAGCAGGACAGCGAATATTTCGGTAAATCGTTTGAAGAACTTTTTTTAGCTCCTCTTGATTCATATTACCTCCACTTTAGGTCAATGGTAATCGATTTAGGCTTAAAAGTCAAGGAGCTAGCAAGCCGGTAAGCCAGTAAGCTAGTAAGCAGGTAAGCCAGTAAGTCAGTAAGCTAGTAAGCTAGTAAGCTAGTAAGAAGATAAGCTAGTAAGCAGGTAAGCTAGTAAGCAGGTAAGCTAGTAAGCAGGTAAGCTATTAGGCTAGTAAGTTAATAAGCCGGTAAGCCGACGCCCTACTCCTGACTCCCTACGCCTTACACCCTACACCTTACGCCCCACACCCTACACCCCACACCTTACGCCCTACGCCCTTCTCCCCACACCTTACGCCCTATTCTTCTCAATCTCAATAATTCGATCGCGAATCAGGGCGGCTTGTTCAAAATTCAGTTTTTCAGCCGCTTCATTCATCAAAGCGCGCAAGTCGTTAAGTTTTTCTTTCGATGATTCGGTTTTATTAAAAATATCATCGACAATTTTCTCCTCTTTATCTTCTCGCCGTTCAATTTTATTGATTGATCTGATAACCGATCGCGGAGTGATTTGATGTCTTTGGTTGTATTCAAGCTGAATTTTTCGCCGCCGGTTAGTTTCTTCGATTGCCCGTTTCATCGATCCAGTAATCTCATCGGCATACATGACGACTTCACCGTTAAGATGTCTGGCGGCTCGGCCGATCGTTTGAATTAAGGAAACATCGGAGCGTAGAAAGCCCTCTTTGTCGGCATCAAGGATTGCCACCAATGAAACTTCGGGCAAATCGAGCCCTTCGCGTAGAAGATTTATCCCGATCAAAACATCATATTTACCGGCGCGAAGATCAGCCAAAATTTCTGTTCGCTCGATTGTTTCAATATCCGAATGGAGATATTGAACTTTCAGGCCAAGTCCGACTAGATGTTCAGACAGAGCCTCGGCCATTTTTTTTGTTAACGTTGTGACTAAAGTCCGTTCACCGTTTTTAATTCGAGCTTTGATCATAGTAACCAAATCATCGACCTGCCCCCCGGTCTTTTTGACGGTAATGCGTGGATCAATTAATCCGGTTGGACGGATAATTTGTTCGACAACAGCGCTATAGTTTTTCGGACGGTTATTAATCGTTGATTGTGAAATTTCATATTCGGCTGGGGTTGCCGACATATAGATTGTTTTTCCGATTCGACTCACGAATTCGTCGAATTTTAGGGGGCGATTATCAAAAGCGCTTGGCAGGCGAAAACCAAAATTAATTAAGCTCTCTTTTCTTGAGCGATCGCCGGCATACATACCGCGAATCTGTGGCAAAGTGATATGAGATTCATCGATCACGGTCAAAAAATCCTTTGGGAAATAATCAAGTAAGCAAAATGGCGGCTGTCCCGCTTGCCGTCGATCAAAATAGCGCGAGTAGTTTTCAATCCCGCTGACGTATCCAAGTTCTTCAATCATTTCAAGATCGTATTCGGTTCGTTGTTTTAATCGATAAGCCTCGACTAATTTTCCGTCAGCTTCCAGTTTTTTTAACTGATTTTTCAGGTCTAAGCGGATTTCCGAAAGAGCGGTTTTTAGGTTTTCGCTTGAAGTTATAAAATGTTTTGCCGGAAAGATCTGCAAGATATCAAACCGTTCGATATTGCGACCGGAAACCGGATCAACCTCGGAAATTTTATCGATTCGATCGCCAAAAAATTCAATTCGATATGAATTACTGGAATAAATCGGATAAAGTTCCAAAATATCGCCGCGTATTCGAAATCGACCACGTCCGATTTCAAAGTCGTTTCGCTGATAAAAAAGTTCAATCAGTCTAGCCGTTAAGCGGGTCAGCGAAATTGTTTCGCCTTCTTTTATTTCAATTGATTTTTGAGAATAAAAAGCCGGCGAACCGAGACCGTAGATGCAGGATACTGAAGCGACAATAATGACATCTTTCCGAGTGAAAAGGGTTTTTGTTGCTAGATGACGCAAGCGATCGATATCATCATTTATTGTTGAATCTTTTTCAATGTAGGTATCGGAATTTTGAATATAGGCCTCCGGCTGATAATAGTCGTAGTAGGAAACAAAATAACAGACAGCGTTGTCGGGGAAAAATCCCCGAAACTCATCCGCCAATTGAGCGGCGAGAGTCTTGTTGTGAGCGATAACTAAAGTCGGTTTTTGAATCTTATTTATGACGTTAGCAATCGTAAAAGTTTTGCCACTACCGGTAACTCCAAGGAGGGTCTGGTTTTTTGCTTTTTGAAAATTAGCAACCAGTTTTTCGATAGCTTGCGGTTGATCGCCTGTTGGCTGATATTTTGATTTCAAATTAAATCTTGTCATCGATTATTCATTAAGTCACATCAATATATTTTTAATAATCTTTTTTGGTTTTATCGCAGATAACTCAAAGTATCTACTGTTGGTATATTAGAATAATCTCATTTCTGTCATCCCTGTGAAAATAGGGATCCATTTAATTAAAATTGGGTTGCGCCTACGACCAGAGGAGTCCGCTTTTTGGCGGGAATGACAGAGTTGTAAAACACGGTAACTTTTTTTGAAAATCTATTTAGTTTTTAATTCGTTTTTTATCTCGCCATAGTTTGATTTTCTGATGATCACCGGAGAGTAAAATTTCTGGCACTTTCCAACCCCTATATTCTTCCGGACGTGTATAAGCGGGGTAATCGTAGGTGGGGCGTAGGGCGTAGGGCGTAGGGCGTAGGGAGCAGGGAGTAGGGGGTGGGGTGTGGGGCGTAGGGTGTGAGGAGTGGAGTGTGAGGAGTGGGGAGTGGGGAGAAGGCGAAATGTCAGATTGCATAAAAGAATCATTTTTTGCTGATTCTTCTCGGATGACGCCGGGAATCATTCGTGAGATTGCATCAACCAAAACCATTGCCGGTAATTCGCCGCCGGTTAAAACATAATCGCCAATTGAGATTTCTTCATCAACCAGATGATCATGTACCCGCTGGTCAAAACCTTCGTAATGCCCGCATAATAATACGATATTATCGTATTTTGCCAATTCGATCGCCTTTTTTTGGGTAAATCGTTCTCCGCTTGCAGAAAGCATTATTATGTGGGGCGTAGGGAGTAGGGTGTAGGGCGTAGGGCGTGGGGAGTAGGAAGTAGGGTGTGGGGTGTGGGGTGTAGGGAGTAGTCGGTCGTCGATCGTTTGTGGTTGGTTAATTCCTTTCAAAATTTCTGAAATCGCTCGGTCAACGACATCAACTTTAATCACCATCCCGGCGCCACCGCCGTAAGGCGCGTCGTCGACGGTTTTGTGTTTATCGACGGCGAAATTACGCAAATTAACGATTTCAATATCTAAAATTTTACGAGTGATTGCCCGTTTGATGATACTCTCAGAAAATGGTCCCTGAAACATTTCTGGAAATAAAGTTAAAATGGTAAATTTCATCGGTTCACCTATTTAATTAAAAAATTATAACAAAAAAACCGCTTCTTTGGAAGTAATCCATTAAAACGGTTTTTTTAGATTTAAATTAAGCGAGAACGTCGGTCGGAATATCATCATCGACATCGACCTCTTTTTCGTCTTTGTCGGAATCAGCCGGTGTTTTCTCTGCGTGTTCATCTACTTTGTCATTTTCTCTTTCACCGCCGGTTGAACCTTCCGGTTCAACAATCTTTAGATTAACCCGAGCATTACTCTTGGCACCGAAAACTCGAAGCAAAGTTCTGATTGATTTTGCGGTTTTGCCTTCTTTCCCGATGATTTTTCCCATATCGGCCGGATTAACAGTCAATTCGATTAAAACGCCTCGCTCATCGACGCTTCTTGAAGTGGAGACATCATTTGGATTTTCAACGATCGCCTTAACGATGCTTTCGACAAATTCTTGATCTGAAATTTCTGCCATTTTTTTCTCCTTTATTAAATTATTGCTTATCTGAAATTGTTTCTGTTTCTTCATTTTCTGACGGTTGGTCCTCTTCTTTGGGGGAATTATCGTCAGTCACTTCCTCGACCGGTTTTTCTTCGATCGCTTTGTCATCGGTTTTGGAATTTTTTTCTTCAGCGTCGACTGGTTTTGAAGCTTTTCTAGCGTAAATTTTCTTGATTTTTTGATTTTTTGGTAAAATTCCTTGATCGCAGAGCAGATTGCGGGCGGTATCAGAAAGTTTAGCGCCATTTTTTAGGTATGACAAAACCTTTTCTTTATCACAAAAAAACTGTTTTGGATTAACAATCGAATTATAATGACCTAAAACTTCTAAATTCTTTCCTTTAACAGCCCAACTTTTTTCAGCAACTACTATGCGGTAACTGGGCGCGTTTTTCTTGCCGGTGCGGCTTAATCTGATAACTAACATTAACTTCCTTAATACAAATTACTGATTCTCTTGGATAAAATAATAACAGATAATTTAGAACCAGTCAATAATTAATTCAGTTTGGCAGGCGAAGCTTCTCTTTATATCCGCAAGAAAATTCTTTGAAACTGATTGACTTTTTGCCCTCCGGCTGAAGCCGATCAATGACTAGCTTACCTTGATCCAGGTGCGCGGTGAGAAGAATTACTCGACGCTTTCCGCAATATGTATAAGCTTTAGGCCATTTCCTGAATGCCCGGATTTTATTGTAGGCCTTTTTAGCTGTGTCTGATTTTAGAATTTCACCGTCTTCTCGTTTTATCGGCTTTGTGAAAGTCGCTTTTGACTCATCTTGAGCTTCGGGTGTCAGGTCGCCGTTTAAATAGTATGGAAGAATATCAATTAAAAGATCAATCCCAAGCTCGGACAAAGTTTTTAAAAGCTCCGGGTAATATTCGTCTCCTCGAAGTTTTAGTTCTATCTGTCCGAGAACCGCCCCAGCATCTACTATTTCAGACATTTTAATTATTGAAACGCCGGCAGTTTTGTCTCCATTTAAAATAGTCGCCTGAATCGGCGCTGGTCCGCGATATTTTGGTAAAGTCGAGGGATGAATGTTCAAGCATGCAATTTTAGGCAGATCGATAAGCTCTTTTTTTAAAATTTTACCAAATCCGGCAACGATCATTAAATCGGGCTTGATCTCGGCAATTTGTTTTTTGATTTTATCGTCATTTTCCCAAAATAATGTTTTGATTTTTAGTTCGGATGCGGTTTTTGAGAGATCAAAAAAGTCTTCCCTCTGACCGCGGTTACGACTGGTGATTAAAGCCAAAAAATCAAATTGCGGGTGGTCTTTTAAAGCTGACAAGGCCGGCAAACCGAGCTCCATATTCGAAAGGAGAACAGTTTTGAGCGGTTTAATATGATCGGAAAGCAATACTCCAACTAGGTGGTCGCATTCATGCTGAATAACTCGAGAAAATAAACCGGAGGCTTCAATGGTGATTTTTCTCCCCCAGCGATCGAGGGCTTCTACAATCACCGACTCCGGTCTTTCGATGCTTGACATTATGGTCGGAAACGAAAGACAGCCTTCAAGCATCAGACATTTTTTTCCGGAAAGCTTTTTAATTTTCGGATTTAACAAAATCGTTAGAGGGATGGTGTTTTTTAGTTCTTCTTTATCATCCTTTTCCGGTTGGTATTCAATAACAATTATTTGTCCTAAAATTCCGACTTGAGGACCTGCCAGACCGATACCTTTTTCTTGTCTCATCGTAATGACCATTCGGTCGATTATTTCCTGTAATTCGGCATCAAAAAACTTGATTGTCTCGGTTGGCATCCGTAAGATTGGATTTGGGTCGATTAAAATATCCATTGCTTTAGTGTTTTCCATACCAAGAAGATAGCAGAAAACCAATAATTTATAAAGGATCTAAGATCAATGATTCAAAAAATTATTAAATAATCTGATTAAAGCAAATTAACCGGGTCAATATCGAAGATCATTTTACCAGATTGATCTAAAAGAAGTTGATAAATCTTTGCTCTCTCGGACTCATTAAATTTAATGATTAAATGATAGCGCCAGCGATTTCGAATTCGCTGATGAAAAGCCGGTGCCGGACCGATAAAATTAATTTGAGAATCTTTCAATTTCTTTGCCAATAAACGAATTTTTGAACGTGCATTTTGTCGATCGACATCCTGACTGATAACTCGGATAATTTTTTTAAAAGGCGGATAGCTGAAGGTTTTTCGGACAAGAAGTTCGTTTTCGTAAAAAGCATCAAAATTATGCTTGGAGGCAAATATAATTGCTTGATTCTCTGGCCAATAGCTTTGAATAATTGTTTCGCCGACGTTTTCTCGGCGACCGCTCCGGCCGCTTACTTGAGTAATCAGTTGGAATGTTTGTTCTCCCGAGTGATAATCCGGTAAATGGAGGGCAGTATCGGCGGAGATGATACCGACCAGATCAACTGCCGGCAAGTCAAGTCCTTTAGCAATAATTTGAGTGCCGATAAGAATATCAAATTTCTGATCATTTATATTATTAGTAATTTTTTTTAAATCACTTGGCTTGAGATCGGAGTCGATCCTCAAAATTTTTGCTGTCGGAAATAAACTTCTGATCTGACTTTCTACTTTTTGGATACCAGTACCAAAAGATTTAATAGCTGGACTTTGGCAATTTTTGCATATTGCCGGTAAAGGTTTTTGATAATCGCACTGATGACAAAAAAGATGATCGGAATTATTAACTAAGTGATGAATTAAGGGAATCGAGCAATTTGGACATTCCTCGACTGTTCCGCACAAACGACAGGAAACGAAAGTTGCTAATCCGCGCCGATTCAAAAAAATAATCGCTTGTTTTTTGTTTTTTAGAATTATTTCAATTTTTTCATAAAGTTTTGCAGAAATTGCCGAAAAATTTTTCGATTGAAATTCCTTTTTCATATCAATAATCTCTGAACTCGGTAATTTTTGCTCAAAACGATTTTCAAGCCGGTAAAGTGAGAGCTCATTTTTTGTTGCCCGATAATAAGTTTCGATTCTTGGTGTGGCGCTACCATAAAGGATCGCCGATCCGGTTTCGCGGCAAATTATTTCCGCCAGAACTCGAGCATCATAACGAGGCGATTGATCCTGCTTGTACGATTGGTCATGTTCTTCGTCAATGATAATCAGTTTTAAATTTTTTGGTAACGTGAGAAGAGCGCTTCGGGCGCCGATTATGATTGGTAGATCGCCGGAGGAAAATCGCTTAAAAATATCTAAATGCTCCGATTTTTGAATTTTCGAGTGGACGATAGCAATTTTATTTTGATAGTGATTTTTTAATCGATCGAGAATTACCGAAGCCAAATAAATCTCCGGTAGCAGATAAATTACTTGACCGCCACCAGCGATTACTTTGTCGATAAGTTTGATAAAAATTTCGGTTTTGCCACTTCCCGTTACGCCGAAAAGCAAACCCTTTCGATGTCCTGATTGCCAATCGGAGATAATTTGTCGAAAAATTTTTTCTTGATCACGATTTAATAAATTCTTGTTTTTTAGCGGTTTATTTTTAATAGAAATTTGTTTCCGAGGATGAGAGAGGTTCGGTGGCAAGAAAATCTTTAAAGCTTCACCAAGAGAAACCAGATAATATTTCTTCAACCAAAATATTATCCGAATGCTCGATTCCGGGAAATTAAAACCGCTTAGAGCAGTAATTTTCTTGGTCGGGTAATCAGGTTTTTTCGTATGAGTTCGTAATACTAAACCTCTGATTTTTCGAGACCCAAAAGGGACGACCACCAAATCACCGATTTTTATGTCAGGAATTAATGGTTCATCTATCTGATAAGTAAAAATTTGCCGATCCGGAGCTGTTTTGACTTCAATTGCCAAATCGGCGAATTTCATCATTTATTCCTTGATTTTAAGATCGCAAACCAAATAACCGACCCCAAAAGGGGACTCGTACGACAGTATTTCGGGTCGAATTTCCAAGCCATCAACCAAGCCGAGGAGCGTAACGATTGAGTTATAACCACACTCACCAGCCTGCTCGCGGATTTTCGGTTCAATATTTAAAATATCGGAAAAATCACGGTCCTTGAAAGAATTTTTAATTGTTTCATCAAAATATTTACCGATCTCCGATGCATGATTTTTTTCCAGTAAACGATGAGAAAGATCGCCACTGGCGATAAAGGCGATCCGTTTTTTACTTTTTTGGAAGATATCGCGCATCAACTGTCCAAAAACAAAATGATCTTTTCGATCTCGCATCGAATAAGCAACTGGCAAAATTTTAACCGAACTGCCGATTTCGGCTGTAAGATAAAAAAGAGGAACAAGCGAGCCGTGATCGAGTTCAAAAAAATCCTTTTCGTTGTCGTATGGGACAACCGGCAATCCCTCCTTATCAGCTTCGGCAATAATTCTATTTGCCAATTTGAGATCGTTTTGAAAGGTAAAAGTGATTTCCGGGTGGCGAAAGGCGTCAAAGTCACCTCGAAAATTTACCATTGAATTAATATTAAAATGGTCGGGATAAACTAGATTATGAGGTGACAAAATAACAATCGTTTCCGGATTGGCTTCTTCGAGCGATTCAGCCAGTTTTTCCATCGCGAGACGGGTTTTATCGACTTTTTTAAAATCTTCGCCACCAATTGCTGGAATCAGAAGTGGCGGATGGGGAGTGATGGCTGCAAAAACTAACGGCATAGTATGAAATATTGACTGATTATTCTACTGATTATCATTTTGTTATTATCAAAACCGGATTGTCGCTAGCGAGCTTTGAATCAGGATCAAAATGAAAATTAATATCACATAGTTCGAGCGATTTTCTAACGGTGTCGTTATCTAGTAGCTTTCCAGATGCTTCTTCTTCAGCACTTATCGTTGTCGGGTAGATATAAGCTTTACCACCGGGGCGGATGACCCGGTTTATTTCGGTGAAGGTGTTCGATAAAACATTAAGATCGGGTGGAAGCCAGTACGGGATTGCATAGACGGAAATTACGGTATCAAATGAATCGTCTTTAAAAGGTAGTCTTCCTGAGAGTGCGGCGACAACTTCCGTCTTTGTTCCGGATAGTTCAGGTCGAATTTTCCCGGATTGAAGATTCGAAATAAAGCGATTCCGGTTTTCTCTTCGCCCTGCTGATGAGAGAAGCGGATTTACGGAGACAACATCAATGCCAAGAGTTTGAGCTTCCCGAGCAAGGATTTCATTTTCTTCAGAACCGAGATTTAAAACTTTTCCCACCAAATCTTTTTCCGTGAGTCTCAGAAAGCCCAGCTGTTCGTGGAAACTTCGACTAGATAATGAAACAATATCATGATTGCATGCAATATATTCTGGATCTAATTCTTGTTGATTCTCCATAAACTAAACAGGTTCTTATTTTCAAATGACTACTATCGGCCAAGTGGTAACTGAAAATTAATATAAAAACTTAAAGAGTTCGTAAACGGCAAAAACCGGCCAAACAATAGCTTGTAGAAATCCTAAAACACCATCCCAAAAAGTTTCGGCCTGGCTAATAAAATAAATTGCGGCTCCGATGAACCCGAGTCCATAAACCGCTCCACCGCCACCCTGACATTTGATTTTTTCCTTCATCAAACCTCCTATTATTGGTTTAAATATACCACAAAATATCCTAAGTTAAAATTTGCATGAAATTATGTCCGATCTAAACTTCCTCACTTAGATCCCCGACCGTAAGGTCGTGGGATGGAGTTGTCCCTGAATCTTTCGTACAATGAGAATATGGAATTAACTCATTTATCTCACTGCGTTTATCATTGTGATTATCAT
>Ga0265297_10011059_pt1 | contig 11156 bp, 10 predicted proteins | sample Munlanlwell13791_FD_192502 | JGI IMG/M metagenome (GOLD analysis project Ga0265297, IMG submission 192502) | Leachate microbial communities from a municipal landfill in Southern Ontario, Canada - Leachate well 137-91 | ecosystem: Engineered > Solid waste > Landfill > Unclassified | place...
TGAAACGCCGCAAGGATCCAAAACCGGCTATGAAATAAAATTACATGGCGGCAAGCCAAACATCTTTCCCGAACTGCAAATCGCCGAATATGGCACAATCTCCAAAGAAAACGCCCCTGATTTTTTAATTTAAAACCTACCGCAACGCCCAACTTTCTGGCAAAGATTAAAGGCAATTTTGTTAAAAAACCGAGCGTTCAAATGATCGCCAAAATCGCTAAAGCATAATGATTAAGGATTAGCGGCTGTTTTGCTCTATCCTGATTGCTTTGCCGTTGATGAGGGCATCGGCGGTTTTTTGGTTGGCCGAGGCCAGAATCCGCGCAAAAGTGCTTTGCGAGGTGCTCATTTTTTGCGCCGCTTCGGTCTGTTCCAGCCCCTCCAAATTTTTCAACCGCAACGCTTCCATTTCTTCCAGCGACATTTGGACCACCTCCAAACACCGCACGGGAATTCCCTGCGGCTTAAAATAATTTACTTGCGGATTGAATTTGACATTGCGGCACAATCTGGGTCTGACCATATTTTTTTATTTATCATTTATCATTGATGATTCACAACTTGATCTCTTTCCAGGCTCACATTGCAATTCGGGCATTTAATCGCCGCGCAAGGAACGCCGCTTTGATGCGCCGCGCGGCGGCCACATTTCGGACAAACGCATTCCCCTCCCGGACCGCGGCCTTGTCCGCCATCATCCGTTTTAAATCTTCCCTGCCTTTGCCAACCAAAACTTTTACCGAATTCCGGCTTATAAAATCCGCTTTTCAATTCGTGGCTCTTGATTTCAATGGAAACACAGGCAAGATTGGCAATTTCTTTCATCAGGTTTTGCCGCAAATCATCCGAAATTTTTGCCGCCCGCTCAACACTGGCCTGCGCGGGCAAAACGATATTCAAATCCGCGGTAATCGCCGCGCCCTTTTTTTGGGTTTTCAATTTTTCCAACACAATATTCTTTCGCGCCGCGACGGTTTTAATTTGTTTTTCGATTTCCTCGCCGGCAGAAACATCCAGCAAAGAATCCACCGCTTCGCGCCCCAGCGAAAATGATTCTTTGATAATATATAAACCGATTAAAATCGCCAAAACCGGATCGGCTTGCGGCCAAACATTGGCCAATAAAAGCCCGGCGAACACTCCCAGCGACGAATAAACATCCACCCGCGAATGGATACCATCGGTGATCAGGCTGATAGAATTTTCTTTTTTGCCGGTGTTAATTTTCAATCGCGCCATCACTTCATTGGCGGCCGCCGATATTGCCATCGCCGCCAGCGCCAATCCGCCCATTTCAATTGACTTTGGCGCCGCAATTTCTCCCCAAGCGCCATAAATAATTCCCGCGCCCGTGACAAAAAGAATCAGAGTAATTATCACTCCCGATAGCACTTCAAATTTGTAATAGCCGTAGGGATGCCTCTCATCCACCGGCTTTGCCGAAATTTTAATGCCCAAAAACGCAATCCCCGAGGAAAAAACATCGGCTAACGAATGAAAGCCGTCGGCCAGCACCGCCGCCGATCCTGAGATTGCGCCGGCGATGACTTTGGCGACCGCCAAAAAGATATTGGCCGCCACTGAAATCAACGCCACCTTTTCCTTCATTGAATTTGATTATTCGCCGACAAACTTGGCGGCAAACATTATTGCGATTCCCAAAAGAAACACCAAAAACGCGCCCACGGATTTTTTCAAAACTTTTTCTTTGCGGATTTCGGGCATCAAATCCGACGCGGCAATATAAATAAACCCGCCCGCGGCAAACGGCAAAAGATAAGGAATGATATTTTCCACCGCAAAAGACAAAACATATCCCGCCACCCCGCCGACCACCACCATCAGCGCGATGGCGTAATTTGTCGCCAGCGCCTTCATTTTGCCAAACCCAGCATGGATCAACACTCCGAAATCGCCAATCTCTTGTGGAACTTCGTGCAGAGCGATTGCCAAGGTCGTGGCCGCGCCCAAACCGGGGTTAACCAAAAACGCCGCGGCAATCACCATCCCGTCAATTAAATTATGCACCGAATCGCCGATCAGGTTCATATAGCCGAAAGTGTGGATGGCGCAATTTTCTTTGTGGCAATGGCGCCAAAACAGCAATTTCTCCATAAAAAAGAAAAACACGAATGCCGCCAGCACGATGGAATAAAGCTCGTCAGACGGAATCTTCTCGGCCGCTTCGGGCAATAAATGCAAAAACGCGCCACCGGTGAGCGCCCCGGCGGAAAGCGACACCAAAAATATCGTGATTTTATCCAACGTCTCTTTCTTGAAATACAAAAACAGCACCGCCGCCCAGACGCACAAACTGATGGAAAAAGTCGCCAGAATAATCGCCAACAATGTCGCCATATCGCAATAGTTTATAATTGATAATTCTAAAATACCTCTAAAATCCATTTTTATCAACGCAACGCCCCTTTGAAAGCAAAGGGGCGTTATTTTGCTACCGCAATCATTTCTCGCTCTTCAGCGCGGCGATCTCTTCTTTCACCGCCTTCAATTCTTCTTCCAGTATTTCCGCTTCGTCTTCCAGCGCCGCCATTTCATTTCTGGGAGAAATGAATCTCCGGCGGCCAAATCCCATCATTCCGCATCCAAATCCATAACCGCCACCCCGTCCGTAGCCGCGGCCGCAAGGACCCATTCCCCTGCCGGTGCGCGGCCCTTGGCCCATCGGTCCGGTTTGATCAAATCTCGGCATAATTTTTAATTTGAAATTTTTTTTGGAAATTCCAAATTGATTAACACTTTCACATTCCGACCTTTATTTTCGTTCTTCTATTTTGAATATATATTCATAACGACATCTTGTCAAGCAAAAAACCCGCTTTCGCGGATTTCTTGTCAAAGATTAAAAATAAATGATCAATGATTAGCGATCATATCCCCAAATTCGGCTGGGATTCCAATTCATCGGGGTCGGCGGTAATTTCGCCCCGCTTCCAAGCAAAATACCCCGCCGCTCCGGCCATGGCCGCGTTATCCACCGACAGATCAACCGCCGGCGACAAAAATCTGATTTCCAATTCATCGGCCGCTTTTTGCATCGCCTGGCGCAACGCCGAATTCGCGCTCACTCCGCCACCGATAATGATTGATCTGGCGGCAAATTCTTTTGCCGCGCGGGCGGTTTTGGAAACCAAAACTTCCACAATCGCCTGCTGGATTTCATAACTCATCGCTTGCAAATATTCCGGCATTTTCTTGGTTTTTTCGGTTTGCTTTTGGTGAAAATACAAAATTGCGGTTTTCAACCCCGAAAAACTGAAATTATAATTCTTCTGTTTCATCATCGGCCGCGGAAGCTTAACCGTCAGGGGTTCAACCCCTGTAAGTTTAACAGGGGTTGAACCCCTGTAAGTTTGGGCGAGTTTGGCGATTTCCGGGCCACCGGGATAGCCCAGCCCCAAAATCCGGGCGGCCTTGTCAAAACATTCGCCCGCCGCATCGTCAACGGTCTGCCCCAGCAGTTCATAATCGCCAATCGCGTTAGCCAAAAATAGCAAAGTGTGCCCGCCGGAAACCACCAGACAAACCGCGGGCAGATAATTTTTTGCGAATTCATCCTCGCCGATTCCCAAAGTTAGCAAATTCGCCAAAAAATGCGCTTCCAAATGATTGGCGCCGACCAGCGGCAGATTATATTTTTTTGCCAAATCTTGCGCGAAATTAATGCCCGTCCACAAGCACGGATCCAATCCCGGCCCTTGCGTTACGGCAATAAATTTTAATTTTGACAAATCAAATTTTTTGGCCGCATTTTCAAAAACCAGCGGCAGATTTTTTTGATGCTCCCGCTTGGCCAAAAACGGATAAACCCCGCCATAACCGGCGTGCAATTCCGTTTGCGAAGAAACGACATTTGACAGCGCCTCAATCTTTTTCAACCTGCCCCTGCCGTCCTCCTCTGCGCGCAAAACGCTCACCGAGGTGTCGTCGCAGGAAGTCTCAATTGCCAAAAAATATGCTTCATTCATAAATGTCAAAATCAAAATGACAAATGACAAATAAAATCTAAAATCCAAATGTCAAATATCAAAACGGGATAAGGGAATTCAATTTGAAATTTGAGCTTTGGATTTGATTTGAAATTTGAGCTTTGACATTTTGATTTATTTTACCGCTTCAATCGCGAGTTTCACTGCCCCAACCACCGGATCGCCGGCAAACACAAAATCAAATTTGCCCGGATAACGCCGTTCAATCTCGTTGGCTGCGGCATCGGCCACCCAGCGCGACTTGTAGACTCCGCCCACCAGCACCAGCGGCACCTGCCCGTCAAAATCAAGCCTTTGCGCCGCCGCGATTACCGCCCGCGCAATTTCAATTCCGGCGGCAATCAAAATTTCTTGCGCAATTTTGTCTTTTCGGCTGGCCGCGCGATCGCATATCGGCGCCAATCCGGGCAAATCAACCGACGAATCCATATAAAGAAATTTTAATAAATTGTTTATTTCTTTAAATTTGTATTTTTTAAACACCAAATCCGATAGAATCGTTTTTTGCCCTCTGCCATCCAAATCTTCCGCCACCGCCTCCATAACTTTGTTGCCGATCCATATCGCCGATCCTTTGCCCACCCAACCCTGATTGTTGACCAAAGCCTCTTTTTTGCCGTTCCAGCCGTGAACGGCGCTCCCGGTGCCGCAAATGGCCACGATACCGTCTTTGGCATAACTGCCACTACGAAAAGCCACCAATTGATCCGATCCGACCTCAACCTTTCCCTTGAATATCGCGGCAATCTTTTTCTGTTTTTTCAGCTCACGGATTATCGCCGACTTTTTATCCTTATATTCTTCTTCCATCGCTGGCAAGCCAATAAGAACAGAGGTGATTTTAATATTTTTTCGCCGCTTTATCAAATCATATATCGCCTTGGCGACATTTTCCGCCGCCAATTTTATGCCAAAATTGCGCACGCTTGACCCGCCCGAAACCGCCCGGGCAATAATCTTGCCGTCCATATCCGCCAGCGCCGCGGCAGTCTTGGTTCCTCCCCCGTCCACTCCGATGACAAAATCATTAATCTTTAATTTTTTGTCTTTAACCATTTTATCATTTTTATAATTGATAATTTATCATTGATAATTGAATTTACTATCATTCTACCACACCACGCCTCACTATATAAAAAAGAGCCAAGCGCGACGCGCCAGGCTATGGAGCATTAAATACTTTATTCAAATTTGAATTATTAAATGCAACCCTTTGCTTCCAATAATTTTGAAAGGTATTTTTTGCTCATTTAAAACTTTCTTTAAGCTCTCCAATTGTTCCGATGTTATTTTTAATAGTGCCATTTAAATCTCCTCTGCCAAAACAAAAACACAACTCACGGATTATCTCCGTGGTTTGATTTTGTTTTACACTATCTGCGTAGCATATTCTGTCCCAAAAGTCAAATTTTTTGGTTGTCGTCAAGGTTGCGCGCCACCGCCGCGCCGGCGGCGATTTGGCAGTCTTTGCCGATGAAACGGGCCGGCAGAATGGTGACGCGGGCGCCAAGATACGTGTTCTCGCCCACGATCATCCCCAGCGATTTCAAACCGGTATCAACTTTGGACAGCACTTTGATGCCGTCTTTTTCTTTTTTCACCCGCGCGGATATTTGCCCCCGATCCAACCGCACATTGGCCGTGATCGCGCCCGCGCCGACCCGCACTCCCCGATCCAGGATTGAATCGCCGATATATCCCGAATGGATATGGACATTGGGCTGGAAAATCGTGCGCGCCGCTTCGCACAGCGCGCCTACCATCGCGCCCGCTTCCAAATTGCAATTGTCGCGCACCACGCTGTTGTTGCCGATAACGGAATTGTCGCCGACATAGCACGGGCCCTTTATCACCGCGCCTTCGTAAATTTTGCAATTTTCGCCAATATGGACATTACCCTCAATGGTCGCGTTTTTGGCAATCTGCGCCGATTTGGCAATTTGTTTTTTTGTTAAAAATTTGTCAAAAAGATATTTTTGCGCATCAAACAAATGCCACGGGTATTTCAATGAAACACTGGAATAATCTTTATCTAAAATTATAATTCGCGAATCATTTTCTTTGGCATAATGCGACATTGCCACTTCAAATTCTTCGTTTTGGTTGGCGCTTCCCAAAACTTTTCCAATATATCCAAAAATTTTATTGTCCAGCAAATAAACTCCCGTCACTTTAATTTTTGACGGTTCATTGCCTTCGGCGGGTTTTTCCATCACTTCCAAAACCTTGTCGCCCTCCAAGCGCGCGATGCCATAAAGCCAGGTTTTATCGGTCTCTTGTCCGGCCAGCACCATTTTGGCGCCGGTTTGCCGGCTTTTGTCCAGCATTTCGGCCGCGATTTCTTGGCAATCAATCCGACCGGCGTTCAACACAAAAAATTGGCCAATAATATGATCGCGCGCGCTCATTACCGCGTCGCCCATGCCTTTGGGTTCTTGCTGGATCGCGTATTTGATGTCTTCTAGATTAAATTCCTTCAATCCCTCTTCAACATTCCGGCTCGCCCCCTGCACCACCACAATATCTTTCACGCCAATCCGGCGCAAACCGTCGATCGTATACCAAATCAGCGGCTTACCCATAATCCGCAACAAACTTTTGTGCTTTGAATTCAGCGGCCAGAACCGCGACGATTCCCCCGCGGCCAAGATCACCGCCTGCAATGGTTGATTGCTCATATTATTTTCTTCCGATCAATTTAAAAATATTCGCAATAACTTTTTTGGAATCGTAAGTAAATTCGTTCTTTTTGAAAATATCCCTGCCGATAAATTTATATTTTGGTAAATTATCATCAATTGCCAGCAATTCGCCGATCTCCGGATTTTTTTCCTGATACGCGCCGACAATGGCGCTGTCAATCGGTTTATTGTGATACAAAATATAATCCAGTGGCGAACCCATGTATTTTTCCACTTCATCGGCGAATTTTCCAATCGAAAATCCATGAGTTTCGCCTTTCCGCGAGATTGTATTGCTCACCAGAATTTTTTTGCCCTTGGCTTTTTTAAAAATCGCCGGCGCATCTTTTGCCAAAAAACACGGCACGATGCTGGAATAAAGATCTCCCGGACCAAATATGATCAAATCGGCTTCCAATATCGCCTTTTTTGATTCGGGAAACATTTTTGATTCCGGTTTTTGAAAAATTTTTCCGATTCTTAAATTCGCGTCATGATTTTCCGACAACTCGATCTCCCGCTCGCCTTCAAGGATATCGCCGTTTTCCATTTCCGCAAAAATTTGCGTTTTTTCAACAATCATCGGCAACGCGCAATTATCTCCCAATTCCATAAACTCCGAAACGATCGCCATTGCTTTGCGATGGCTTTTAAAATTCAATTCCAGGCAAGCAATAAACGCATTGGATAAAACATGCCCCGTATGACCGGCGCCGAACGACTCATTGCCAAAACGAAACGACCAAAGTTGTTTTTTCCACTTGGGCGCGTTGGACAGCGCCAAAACATGGCGGCGAATATCTCCGGGCGGCAAAACTCCGAATCTTTCTCTGAATTGGCCGGCCGCGCCGCCGCTGTCCACCATTGAAGTAATCCCTGTCAACCGCACCGGATATTTTTTCAACGGCTCCAAAACCACTTTTGGCATCAAATTTCCCCCGCCGATGCAAACAATCTTTAATTTTTCAGCGGTTTTGGCTTTTTTTGAATTTTTTTTAGCTGTCATAGACAAAATGCCGTTTATTCCTTAGAATGTATGATACTCCAAAAATAGCTTAATTTCAATCTTTTATGGAAAAATTTATTATCAAAGGCGGCCATCCGCTCAAAGGGCAGGTGCAAATTTCAGGATACAAAAACAGCGCCGGCCCGATTTTGGCCGCCGCTTTGCTTTCCGACAAACCGTCCGTTATTTCCAATTTGCCGCAAGTAAGCGATGTCGCCAATTTGATTGAGATCATCGCCCAAATCGGCGGCGAAATTGAATGGCTTGACCGCCACACCGTCAAGATCGGCGCCAAAAATCTCAATCCGCAGAAAATTCCGGCCAATATTTTCCAAAAAATGCGAATTTCGGTTCTGCTCATCGGCCCTCTGCTGGCGCGCTTCCGGAGTTTCCGAGTCCCTCATCCGGGCGGCGACAAAATCGGCTTGCGCCCCATTTCCACCCATCTTGACGCGTTTGAGCAATTCGGCGTCAAAATTTGGCGCGAAAACGGATTCTATTGCTTTGAAGCGCCCAAAGATATCAAACCCGCGCACATCGTTTTGAAAGAATTTTCCGTCACCGCCACCGAAAACGCGATGATGCTGGCGGCAGGCATTGAGGGTAAATCGGTCATTGAGATTGCCGCCGCCGAGCCGCAAGTGCAGGATTTGATAATGATGCTGGAAAATATGGGCGCCAAAATTGTTTGGACGCATCCGCACACTCTTGAAATCCAGGGAACAAAAAATCTTGGCGGCGCCAATCATGAAATTTGTCCCGACCCGCTGGAAACCGGCACGTTTATGGTCGCAATGGCGATTACCGGCGGCCAGGGAAAAATCACCGGCATAAATCCGCGCCATCTGACATTTTTTCTGGAAAAAATGAAGGAGATTGGCGTTGATTTTGCCATCGGCGAAAATTCCATCACGGTTAATCCGTCCAAAAACTTCAAAGCGGCGCGAGTACAGGTGATGCTCTATCCGGGATTCCCCACCGACCTGCAACCGCAAATTTCGGTCTTGCTCACCCAAGCCGCCGGAAAAACTTTGATTCACGAACCGCTCTATGAAAATCGCCTGCGCCACTTTGAAGAACTGCGCAAAATGGGCGCCGACATTGAAATCACCGATCCGCACCGCGCGCTGATCTTCGGCAAAACCGAATTGTCCGGCACCACCGTGGACGCTTCCGACATCCGCTCCGGCACCGCGCTCACTCTGGCGGCGCTGATCGCTCATGGCCAAACCATCGTGGAAAACATTTCCAACATTGAACGCGGCTCGGAAAAATTTGACGAAAAACTCCGCTCGCTGGGTGCCGACATTGAAAAGATCGGCGAATAAATTCCAAGATTTAAGATTTAAGATCAAAAATCCGGCAAGCGCCGGATTTTGCATTTGCGTTTGTAGGGGCGCGGCCTTGTGCCCGCCCGCATTCCTTATTGCGAAGGGCGACCATAAAGGTCGCCCCTACAAATGCAAAAAATCACGCTTGCGCGTTTTTTTTCGCTAATTCCCACGCCTTCATATTAACTTCCAAATGCTTTGCCGCCACCGATGATTTGATGGCTTCCCGCATTGAATCCGGCGACAGCGGAATCAAATTTTTGAATGACGCCAAACACAGCAAATAAACTCCCGATACCGCGGCCGTTCCCAATTCTTTTTGGCAAATGCCATTGGCGTCAATCACTTCAATTTTTTTGGTGAATTTTTTTAAGTTGCCGATTATTTCCTCCTCGGCCAGCAACGGCTTGCCCGGGATAGCCACTTCAGTCTTATTTATGAGGTACTGCGTTTGCGGCCCGCTAAAATACGCCGCCTTTAAGCATTCCTGCATTTCCAGCCCCACGATCAAATCCGCCTTCTTGGCTTCCACCAGCGGCGAAAAAACCTTCTTGCCGAATTTGATGTGCACCTCCACCGATCCGCCCCGCTGGGACAACCCGTGCAATTCGGAGGTTTTGGCATCCAGCCCGCTTTTGATCGCCGCGTCCGACAACACCTCCAGCAAAGTGATCAACCCCTGCCCGCCGGTCCCCACGATGACGCAATTAAACACTCTGTTGTTTTTTTCTGTTTTAATTTCTTTCTTTGATTTGATATTTTTTTTGTTTGCCATAGCATTCGTATTTTAAAGGTCGTTCCTTGACGAGCACGGCAAGGTGCAACCTTGGTAAACTTGCATTTATTAACTCTTACAACTTCATACTATTAAAAATTTCCCAATTTATCAATAAAAAAAGAGTGTCTCAAAATATCAACACTCCTTCAATATCGCTTTTTGGCAAGGAACCAGTCCGTATTGGATTTTACCGCCGCTATTTACGCGACATATCCTGCCCCCAGACTCGTTCTTTATCGCTTCGACAAAAACAATCGGTTCTTTTTTTTGGGGATGCTTTCCATCTTTATGTTTTCCATCTCTCATACTAATCTCCCTGAATATGCCATTTTAAAAAAACTAATTTCGCTTTCCCGCATTAACACGGGCGGATCGCTTCGTTCTTCCTGCGGGACAGTTAGGGCTTAAATGTGCCCTAACCATTTTATTCCTTTCGTCGCGTTCTGCCATATCTCCGTTCTATAATTTTATTAAAGAAATGTAAAGATGCAAAAGATGTACGTATTCAATTACATATTTGAATATGTACGCGCAATACGTTTTGAATTGTAGGGGCGCGGCTTTATGCCCGCCCGCATTTGAACGCAAAAGGGCGAATAATCATTCGCCCTTACGGATATAAATACAAATCAAAATACAGTTTACCGAGGTCGCACCCCTGCGATTACGCAGGGGAACGACCTCAAATACAAAATACTATTCTTTCTTTTCCACAAACTTGCACGGGCGGCGGGCGATGATCACGCTCACTTCGGGCTTGTCAACAAATTCGCGCACCGCGGCGATGAACTCTTCGGATTGGCCCTGGTCAATGATTTTCATATTTTCCGGCTTGACCCCGCAGGCCAGCACCATATTCTCAATCGGAATCGGATGAACCGCGCCGACGGAGTCCGGATGCGGCTGATGGCCGGTCATCGCGGTGATGTCATTGTTCATAATAATGATCAAGGGGTTGGAGCCGTTATAAACCGCGTTGAGCAATCCTTCAATGCCGCTATGGAAAAATGTGGCATCGCCGATGAAGGCAATCACTTTTTGATCCGCGGCGGCTTTTTTAATCCCGTGGGCAATGCCGATTGACGACCCCATGCAAAACATATAATCATAGAGTTCGTGCGGCGGCAAGGCGCCGATCATATAACAGCCGATATCGCCGCCAAAAATCACCTTGCCGGTATCCACCGCCTTTTTCACCGCGGCAAACACCAGCCAATACGGGCATCCCGGGCATAATTGCGGCGGCCGGTTGGGCAGTTCAAATTTGGGCGCGAATTTGGGCAGAGTGTATTTTTTGCCCGTGAATTTGGCAATCATTTCGGCCGCGATCTCCGGCTTCATTTCGCCGACCTG
>Ga0265297_10011060_pt1 | contig 11155 bp, 11 predicted proteins | sample Munlanlwell13791_FD_192502 | JGI IMG/M metagenome (GOLD analysis project Ga0265297, IMG submission 192502) | Leachate microbial communities from a municipal landfill in Southern Ontario, Canada - Leachate well 137-91 | ecosystem: Engineered > Solid waste > Landfill > Unclassified | place...
GGACGCGAGATGTCCCGGAGAGCCCGTTGCGTGCGCACCTTGATCGATGGCGCATATTCGGCAAGCATCTTTCGATACTCTTTGCTCCTCCAGTTCTTCAATCCTCGGCGGTACGCCTTCATGTTGAGTCCATCTAAGCGCGCCTCCCCCCGGAATTGCGCGAGCGCGGACACCTGTCCGGCCGCAACGGAAGGTGTTGCAAGTATCGCTTTGAAGACGCCCTGGCTCATACGGTCGATCGCACCCATCGACCACTCGTATTCCTGGCCACCGCGCATAAAATTCTCCGCATGGTAATCCAGCGTTTTGACGAAATCTTCACCGTACTTATCAGCAAGTGCTTTTCTCGTATCCGTATCCCGAAGAACGTTCATGATGTCGTCAACACGCGACGAGACGGTCGTGTACCAGTCTGCTTTTCTCGTATAAAGGAAAAGTTTTTGAAGAGGATCTGAAAATTTAAGCGGCCGATTCGCGCCTTTCGATTTTCTGACAAAGCTAGGATCTATCGAAAGCTGATACTGCGCTGAATCGTGAAGAACGCCTTCCGCAAAACCGCCAAGCCCGTGTTCCGGGATGCGCTCACCCTCGTATTGAAGTTGCCCGGCATAGTTCTCACGGTAACCCAAGTCTACGCCTCGCCGTTCAGCGAACGTTTTTCGAAGATCCTCAAATTTCTTTGTGTACCCTTCGTCAATCATCCATCGACCCATCGCCTTGTCCTCTGCCGTAAGGATAGAGAACACTTTTTGTTTGATTTCTTCCGTCCATTTATTGCCAGACTCAATAATCTTTTTACCCAATTCCGTTTGATTCTGCATCCACGCATCAAGCGCTTCGTTGCGGCTCATCCTCACCGCGACCGTCTCACCTTCGGCATTGACGGCTTCCCCAAGGTCGATGCGCTTCTTCATTTCATGGCGCGCGGTTGCGAGCTTTTGCGTTCCTCCGTAAATGCGCTCCGCCTCACTCGCGATACCTTCCCACGTCGCGTTCGTTTTGGATGTCGCCGTATACGCATCCGTCGTCAACCGCTCAGCGAGTTCCTGAAATTTTCCACCCACACGGCGAGCGAGCGCCTGAAACGGTGAGGATTGATTCATGAACCAGCGAAATGCCTTCTTCGTACTCGCTTCCTGGAACGACGGATCTGGCGCTGTTTCAAGCGGTCGCGTTTCCTGTCCGTGAATATCTTTAATAACAGACTTAGAGATCTCTTTCTGCTCTTCGTGCTTCAACTCCGCTCGCTTCTGCCGGGCTGTTCTGCCCTCTTCAACGTACGAGCGAATAGACTCAAGCGTATTTCGAAGCTGCGGGAGCGTCTGTTCCTTGATGCCTCCAAGATCAAGCAGATCGATCTCGCGCTGAATATTTTCTGGAAGATCGTAGTCTCGACTATTTGGATCCTTTACCATTTCCTTATCGCGCCATTCTTCGACGATGCGAAGACGCTCAGCAAGGATCTCTGCGCGCGGACGCTTTACGTATTCCCGAATCGCGTCAATCCGCGACTGCATATCAGCCGAAAGCTTCCCCTTCGGCAGTCCCGCCTTCGTTTTAATCTTCACGCGCTTCAGTTCTTTTAAGATCTTCCGTTGAAGTCCCGCGCGCTCGTACCCGTCCCACTCCTTACGAATTGCGTCAATCACACTCGCGGCCGATTCAGCGTTCTTTGCGTTCTTCAATTTTGTAATAAACCGGCCACGTACCCCCTGAGGGACGCGGTTCTTCTTCATGAAGTCAACGAGCGTTTGTTGAGCGTCCGCCTTATCCACAAACTTTTGACGAAGTTTCGCCTTCACGCGCTCGGCCGCATCGCGGATCATTGCTTTCTCAATCGTCGTCCGGACCTCTCGGCGACTCATCTCCGTCTTCGCTTCTTCCCGTACTCGGCCGACTTCGGACTCACGGAGATTTTTTTGTCGTTCAGCGGGTTCATTTTTCCGCTTCGCCTCAACCTTCGTCCGGCGCGCCTCTTCCCGCTCAATTGCCTCTCGTGCAAGACGTTCAACCTTCGTTTCTTTGCCGCGTGATTCCAACGTCGTCTTCGCCTCTTTGATCTTCTCTGCGATTTTCTTTTCCGCCGTCAACCGTTCGCGGAACGTATCGAGCACCGCGTCTGAATCTGGTAGATTTTCGAGTACGCGCGACCGTTCCTGCATACGCACGACCTCTGCCTGCGACACCTTCCCGCCCTTCTTCGCGCGCTCGTACGCTGCTGCCCGGCCGCTCAACTTTTCCTGCATCGATGCAACGTCCATGTTACGGAGCTCGGGATCTCGCGATACGCGCCGCTTCCAGTCCGTGTACTGGGCCTCCTCCGCTTCCGTAGCGAACCGAAGAGTCTCGCGCTCGGCTCGAAGCGACGTAAGATCCTCCGTTGTTTTACGCTCAACATCCCGGCGCGCTGTAACACGCTCAGCCAGACTGTCCGCGCGCTCCCGGAGCTCGGCACGGGGGGACCGTTTGGCGAGTTTCGGCTTTGGCGTATTCTCAACGATGTATCGCTCAGCCCGGGATTCCAGATCCCGGCGTATTGAATCGATCTCCTTCTGGCTTCCGGCCGCGTCTGCCGCCCGGAGCTTCGCGATGTCTTCCGGCGTGATCGTGACCGCGTGCGCCATTTCATGCGCAGCGATCGTCTCCTTGTAGCGTAGGATGAGGTCCTCCGGATGCTCCCCCATCTTCGCCTCAAAGCGACGGGGGACTTTGCCGCCAATAGAGATCACGTCTCCACGAAGAAGTTTCGCGACGTCTGCCGCAATAACCGCATCATTGAATGTGATCTCGCCCGTCGCCGTGTCGTAAAACGCTGGGCGCGTATCGTACGGATCGTCAACGTGATTTGTCTTTATATTCTTCGGGTCCGACTTCCCGGCCATTTCGATGATTTCGCGCTCGAAAGCGTACTGCGTAACCGGATCTTCTATAGCCCGCGCCGCACGCCGTGAGGCTGGCGATACGGCCCCTGTCGTTGCGCGCTCCACCTTATTTGATTCAACGACCGTGCGACCAAACTCGGCCACGTCAGAGGCCAAATTCTGGGCTTGCTTAATGCGGGAGTCCCACTTGACGCTCCATGCTTCTGGCGTCGGTGCCCTGGAATAGTCGATGAGAGCGTCCCGCGCTACCTTCAAAGCGTCCATTTTCTCTGCTTTTACAGGGGAATCAGACGCTGCCGCTTCATGCATCTTCGCCGCAAATGCCTTTTCAATCTTCTTCGGCGAGGGTTTATTCGACCATTTCACGTCCATGCCTAACACGTCTCCAGACGCCTGGAGTACGGGATCGGCCTTACCCTTCGGAATAGCCGTATACACGCCGCGCGCGCCATGGAACGCGAGGATGAGCCCTGCTAAGCCTCCGACGTCTCGGGCTGCCTGGACCTCGCTATCTGTTGCGTTCGGCATTATCCGGCGATATGCCCACTCGGTCGCGCCACCCGCGAGCGTCGATATCCCCCCCATGATTTTCTCATTAAAAATGTTCCCTGCTTCACGCGCGCCTTCCTGCACCTCCGGGCCGGCTGGAGCTGCTACGGCTTCCGCGATCTCAGGGACCGCGTTAAATGCCTGGAGCACAAGGAATCCACCAGAGGCGTAGAGGATGGATTCGAGCGTTGGCATCGCGGCCGTGGCGGCCGACTCGCGCAACGTCGGCTTCACGTTCATGATGCCCGTAGCGATGTGCTTACCCGATTCGAGAATGTTATCAGCGACCGCACCAATAAGCCGGACGTCCGCGGATGCCATTCGCGTGAGGTTGTCATCCGTCGATATGCTCTCTTTTCGGTACTGCCGCAACTTCTCAGTCGTCGCCTTGATCGTGTTAAACGTTTGTTCAGCTCCAGCCATGGCACTGTCAAACTTTTGATTGGCAGACTCAACACCCGGACCCGTTGGAATGGCAGCAGTAGACGTCTGCGCGGAAGGCCGGGGGATGACCGTACCGCCAAAGATCGTCTGCGAAAGATCCAGGTTCCGTTTTTCGGGAGGCTTTACAGGCTTCGGCGGCATGAGATCCTTGATGCCCGCGCCCTTCTTTCGAAGTTCATCCAGTCCGGTTGAGGCTTCCGCCTGCTTCATGGAAGAGGAGGGGGTCGCCTTTTGAGGCTGCATGACTTTCAAAATATCATCGATATTCTTTTTCGAAGTTGACGATCCTCCCGTAGACGCGCCAGCAGAAGAAGAAGGCGTCGGCCGTGTTCCGCCGCCGCCCTTCTGCATAACCGACAAAATTTCGTCGATATTTTTTCGCGCCATAAATTATCGTATCCACGTGAACGGATTGTACCACTTCACCGGATTCTCCCACGGTTTCGCCTGTTGCCGCATACTCTGAATTTCTGAAATCGTTTTGCCGATATACTCCGGATGCCCGCCGGGCTCGAATCCTTCGCCAAGATCCTTCAAATCAGAAATCGTCAATGGTTTATCCGGAGTTGGCTTTACCTGTGTCGTGAAATAATTCTGCACGTAATCAACCTCATTTGTCGTGAGCGCACGGTTGAGGATCTTTTGGAGTCCTCGAATTGCGTCGTCAGCGGAAAGCCCAGCCTCATACGCAGCAGCAATCGCTTGCAGGGACATATCATCCAGCGTCGTAGGAACGCCCCCTGTCCCGCTTCCACTACCCCCACTCCTGTTACTCCGGTTCGTTGCCGCTAGGTCTGCCCGGAGCTTTTCAAGCGTAAGACGTTCCGTCTCTGACAAGAAGGGCGCCATCTTCGCGATCGCCTCTTCCGGCGTATCGAGAAACGTCACACCGGCCTTTGTTGCCGAGTCCGGGTACGTCTTCATGAGTTCGAAAATAGAATCCTTGTTCGTCTGGAGTCGCGTCGCCTCGGCATCGAGCGCGGCCATGCGTGAGGCGATCGTATCTTTTTCATCTTTTTCGAGCGTAATAAGTCTGCTGCTCTCGAGATTGAGAAGCGTCTCCAGCGCTGATTTTTGATCGGCGATATCCGCTGCCGCGTCCGCTGCCCACCCGTCGGCGAACGACTTCGCAAGGTCAATGTTCTTATTCACGATCGCGGCCTGCGACTGGAGCGACTGGATTCGAGCGAGCCCCTGCTTTTGAAGTTCGTACGAACGGCCCTGGATAAGTGTCGCGCGGACCGGTCGTGATTCTTCATAGATCATGCCCTGGTTCAGCGCATCCGTTTCGGACGAGATCTTCTGCTGGATATCCGTGAGCGTCTTAATCTGCGCATCCACCTGAAAGCGATCTTCCTGCGCCTTGCGCGCGTCTTGCCTCGGTGTGAGACCCATGAACGTTGAGACCTTATTCTTCAATCCCTCAACGACACCTTTCTGCTCTTCTGCCTGAGTCGCTTGCGATGCCTGTTGAGTTTTCTTGAGATCATCAATCTGCTTCGTAAGCCCCGTCAAATACTGCTCCGAAGCGGCGTTGATCGCATCGAACGTGGCTCTGTTCGAACTCGCTTCCGGGTACGTGATCGGAGGCGCGTTCGATGTAATACTAGAAGACGGGGGGGGTTCTGCGGCCGGAGGCTTCAATGGTTCGGCCGCGGGGATATTCGAAATCGATACTGATGGATTCCAAAAAATATCGTTGCCTCCGGAGGCATTTGGCTTACGAGTAGTCGCCTGCTCAAGCTGGTATGGCGTGTACTGATTCTGCAAAGTCGCCCAGTTTGTCGCGCCAATGTAATTTGGGTCGTCTTTGGGATCCATAGATGTTCGGATTATAGCAGTAAAATTAACCTAACACGAGAAAGTTCACATACAACGACCAATTCGCTGGAACTGTTGGCGTAATGACAACCGAATCCCTACTCCACGAAGAAACGACGCAGTACACGGATGCGCTTCCGACGATCGCGCCCGAATTTCGACCTACGTCATACAGTCCTCCTCCGCCAATATCTATCGTATGGTAACTGCAATTTCCAACTATCGGATCCATGACTCCGGCGTGACCATTCGACATGAGATATATGCTCGACGTTGTGTTGTTCGCCGATCCGCTGCACAGGATCATCTTTGGCGTAAATCCTGGCTTGATCGTGACAGCGCCGGATGCTGACGTATATGTTGCCGATAAAGCGTACTGATTCGGGTGAAGAACTTGCCCATCGATATTCTTTTGTTCAACACGAAGCGAATCAATTCCATTATGAACATGCCTAGCCGAAGAAAAATTTTTCAAAAAAGGAGCGTCCTCAAGGTACTCTTCGAGAACCTCTATGATGCGCGATTCGAAGCTATCGCGCCCTCCTGCCTTCGACGGGTTCATATTCGTATGCAACGCGGACAACACCGGTGCACGATGCGCCCGCCTCTGTAACAAATGGGCGAATCCAGAAATGCGCTACCGACATCTGCTTACCGACCTCTACGTCTTTCTCTATAGTACGCCTACCTGAATACGTCGTATCCGATATTGTGACCGCTGTGTAGCTCGTTCCTTCCTGGTCCGTCCATCCCACCTCGACTGTCTCCCGAGCCGGTCGTGGACCAGAGAGCACGACGCGCACACGCTTGATCCTCACGTCCATTCCGAAATCGACGAGATCCTCTTCGAGCTGCGTCGTGTTTACACCTGCATTTGTTGAAACAACGAATGATGTTTGCGGAAATGTAACCAGCTTCATTGCATAGAGCGTTGACTGATGCCTCCAAAACACCGCGAGTACGAGACTTACCGAGCTGCCAAATGGAAGAATCGTAAATACATCATCGCCCGCAAGATAGTAGTCGTTCATGATGGGAAACGTCATCACGAGCGAGCCACCCGATTCAGTCGCGCCATAGCACGCGATCTTGTCAAAGAGTCCTGTTGTCGCAAACCCCATCGGATATTTGAAAAAGATCTTGCTCTGTACGCAAGCGATATGGTGCTTATATACAACGCCGTTCAACGGATAAATTTCCTGGATCTCTCTTCCGTCGAAGTATCCAAATGCGGTTGACGTCCAGACGTACAGTCTCCCATGATGAGATCGCATTGCTGTCACGCGCTGATTGATCGTCCACTCATCATTATACGAATTCGGATCAATGAGATCCCAAACGTACATCTTCACGTCTGAACTTATATTTTGTCCCCACGGATTCGTCGAAATCGTTAGCGCCTCTGCCGTAAAGTAGAGCTTTCCGTCAAACTCCTCAACCGTCATGATGACGTACCCCGTTGGGATATCGAGTGCCTGCCACGTAAACGTCGTTCCATCCCATAGATGAATATACTGTCCATCAGCGATCACGAGGAAGTCTCCGACGACACACATCTGATGCGGTTTGTATGCCGTAAGATTGTTACCGACTGATCCGACCGCCGAGAGCCAGTCAACATCTCCATCTTTATTGATCTCGGTATGAGACGTGAAATAGATGCCGCCTTTGAATTCGATGATATCCGAAATGCCCTCTTCATAATCGTGCGCAGTATCCGATGCGTGCAGCGTAGATTCCGTGAGTTCAGCCATCTTTACGACTCGACCATCCTTATCTGAATTGTTTGTGAGTACGAGCGCGGTCGGAGCCGTTGCTGTTTTCGGAGTACATGATGCGATGATTCCACCAGCTAGGATATTCGAAAGCGCTGTCCCTGCATTTCCAGAAGAGAGGCAAACCCCTGGAAGAAGTACACCCGGCTGGGAGATCATATCGATCCCAACCGTGGCAGACGAAAATCCCCTGTTACCTGAGAAACGCGACGATGATGCGCCGCGTTTCCATCGTTTGTAGTCAAAAACAAGTTCCGGCATAGAGCTACGTTTTCATGAAGTGCGCCGAACCGGTAATGTTCCGATAATCTCCGATAGCCAAGCACGTCTTCCCCTTCAATGGATCAAGACAAAGATAGTCTTCGGAGAACTTCGGATCGCGTAAGGCGACGACCCAGTGTGAGCCATAATCCACTTGAAGAATAACTGCTTTATTCGGATTAGTCAGCGAATCGTTAATCTTCACATTGTTTCGACGGTACACACGCTCTACAAAGCGCATTCCCTTAATGATGGAAGCGAGCGATGACCAAATAAGCAATCCGTCAAGCGTGAACTTAGCCTTACGCGCGATCACGTCTGGCGATACGTAGCATCCGAAATAATCGGATAGCATCGAAACGCACGAAATCGTGCATCCAATTTGTCCGATCGTACGCTTCGTCTTCCCAACGAACACTTTTGACCACGCGGGATTACGTTGTGAGAGGTAGATCATATCGGCACCGGGCCCGACGGCATATAGTCGGGCACGGGAACGAATTTCCTACAACATCTTCAACCAGATGAATCGCGGAAGTCCGCTGGACCCTCCTATTCCGACGTGTCTTCTCCAGCACTTTCCCCCGACGACTCGTCGGCTGACTCATCTTCTTCGGACGGAGCCTCTTCCTTTTTTCCAACAAGACTTCCGATCGCCGTTTCGAGTGATTTCTTTCCTGCTTCGGCGAGATGCTGACGAACCTCGCGGAGTGTCAATCCGTTTTCTTCAACGAGATTGATTTCTTCCGCCGTGAATTCATCGTACTGGTCCATCTCGCGCTGCCCAACGGGCAATGTTTTTTCTGACATAGATGTCTTTCTGTGAAGGTGAGTAAATGAATGATGAGAGAACTGCGCCGAATCATTCTACACCCGTTCAGCCCAAACCGCGTAGAAGTATCCTGTCCAGACACCAGATGACGTTACCTGGTTAAATCGAAGATCGATATAGTCACCGTCGTACCACATGCGTTGCCCGTAAGAACTGTCCGTAAGAGTTGAAGTCGCTGTAACCGTCGTTGATGCCGCTGACCATGTAGGCATTGCATTGTACAGCAGGTCCGTTCCAACAACGGTGCCCGTCGCCGTATGCACCGGAGAGAGCGTAATCGTTACGACCGTACCTGTCGTCGCGACCTGAGTCGAAGAGACGTTATCGAACACCGCATACGAGTTAAGAAGGCCCCTTGGCGCACCAGACTCGTTCCGAAGAGACGCACGGACCTGCGTTGTCGTTGCCGTCGATGTAATGGCAGTACGCGAAACGTGAACAAGATATGGGGCTGTGACCTCCCCGGCCAAACTAGTGGCGCCGGATGCAGTGACCGTCGTCGCCACAACCCCCCCAGACGCCGTGACCGGCTGTTGGAATGTCGCTGGCTTACTGAATGTCAAAGCGCCCGTAATGCTGACCGCAACGGAGAGCAGAGAGGCGATGACGATTTCGATGCGCTTAGGCATAGAGATGGATTTTTTAGAGGTGAATATTAAAAAGAATTATGAAGACTTTATTTCTCCTTCGTCACCTCATGGATCGCGTGCGATCCCACCCACATAGCGACACACGAAAGGATTGAAACAACAGCCCCCTGGAGATCGTCCGGCATGACACCCTTGTCCGCGAATCCGGCAAGGAGCGTTCCAATAACTGAGAAGACGCCCGCAGTCGCGCGAAGACGGACCGCATTCCCTGGCTGAACCCATGGAATGCTTTTTGCGCGTTTTGCGAGCTCCGTAAAGAGCCACGTGCCTACTGTTCCACCGGCGATCAGTATGACCGTCTGGATGATTGTTGCTGGATCAAAATTCATATGTGGATAAGTATAACACAAATCGAGAAGACAGGCTAAGGAAGCGTTTCCCAGTTCCCGACCGCGTCGTTAATCAGAGAAACGGATGAGGTAGTTTTATCGAGAACAAAGCTCGTTGCCCCATCAATCGTATTCCCGCCATAAGGAGAAATCGTAATATTATGCGTAGCTGCGGAACCATTTTTGTCCTTGATAATGAGCATTCTTCCGGCTGGCGTGCTCGTGACAGCCGGAAGATTTATTGTAACGGCAAGACTCGTAGAAGACGCCGCTAAATAATAATCAGTTGCCAGCACCGAGTAAGATGACGTATTGACATACGTTCGATGCACGACGAACTTCCCAGAAAGCGTGAGACTCGAAATGGTCGCCGCCGCAATGACGCTCGCGATAGACAACATCCCTGCAAAAGCTCGATTCATAGATTATATAGTAACATAAAAATGCAATAGGTACTATTCCATCCATAATTTTTAGGATGGATGGATGCCTGCCCCCGGTAGGCATCCATCACGATCAATCGATGAAGATAAAGTACGTGAGTGGAAGTCGCTCTATCGGCTTGCCGTCGCTTTCGGGTGATTCTTCTTCGTCCGGTAGCGGTGATGGACTGGGAAGCGTATCGCGCGTGTCTTCTTCGGAAGCCGTGTAAGCCTCGTTAGGGTCGTACGCCTCTGATCGAGCAAATAGAGCTGGTTGAAGGTGCTGTCGGTCATCCATGATCTCCTCTTTGGGTTGAGGGGGAGCAGGCAGACGGATGGGCTATGGGGGCGTCCGTCTGATCCTGCTCCCGTTTAGATGTACGAATTATCATACAACTCGACGGGAGCAGGAAAAATTATATATATAAACGACCTTCTTTTTCTTCATACCGTTTGATCCAATTACAATTTGCGCACAGTAATTGATATTTTCCAGATAATACTTCTTTTTCTAAAGAGGCATAATAATTATCCCTATGTTTGAATGATTTTACTTCTTTGAGACCACCTCCATTTATATGATCAACTTGTAATGCCCTCCAATCCTCAAAACCGCATTTTTGACATTTATTACCGAATATCTTAACTATTCTTTTTTTTCGCTCTAGTCGTCTTCTCCTTTGATTATTCCGATTCCATTTTGCCGATTCTAACGGATGAGCCTTCTGATATGCCTTCGTATCTCTTAAGATTTTTTCTTTGTTTTTTTCGTAATAGAGGCGTGTTGTCATAGATTTTTTCGTACACCTGACGGGAGCGGGATCACTTACGAAACACTGAATCAAGTACGTATCTTCCAGCAAGCGTGATTACCGATCCAAGAAATGCCGCAATGGCGACCATACTCGTTTTCCAATTTTCAACCTTTCGTAATCTCCTGCTGTATCCTTCGAGTCGAATGTCCAACGCATCAATCTTTGTTTCCACGTTTTCAACCGTCGTTTGGATGGTTGCCAGTTTCTCGCAAATGCGGATGTGTTCTTGGGCGTCCATATCAAAATATAATCGCCTGTTTTCTTCGCCCAGTCGGAACATCCACCGCGGCAGCGGGCCAGATTGGAATGTCGGTCGAAAACACGGGGCTTCCCGCGGCGGTCAGATCATTGTTGTTTGCTGTTTCGTCGAGGTAG
>Ga0265297_10011061_pt1 | contig 11155 bp, 6 predicted proteins | sample Munlanlwell13791_FD_192502 | JGI IMG/M metagenome (GOLD analysis project Ga0265297, IMG submission 192502) | Leachate microbial communities from a municipal landfill in Southern Ontario, Canada - Leachate well 137-91 | ecosystem: Engineered > Solid waste > Landfill > Unclassified | place...
CCGCTTCTTGCATGCTGTGCTTCAAAACCTCTTGGGGCGGGCGTGGTGCGGGCACGCCCGCCCCACAACTACGCTTGGCTTCGGCAAAATTTGGTGCGGGCAAATTTTGCCACTTCAAAGAACAAAATAGAGAATTTTTGAGGAAGGAAGGTCATCTAAGTAATTATCTTCTTTATGTCGTTTATTGAGTTATATAAAGCCGTTGAAACAATTTCTAGATAGATGTCGTCTATTTGGATAAACTTAGTAGGAGATCTAATAGCCTGCTCGGTTAATTTACTAAGGCTATCTTCTAGTAATTTTAACGAGTTCAATTCTAGACTAAATCTTATCGATGATATCTAGACAATTACTGCATATTTTCTTTTTTCTTGCCATGTGTCTCCTTTTTTGCCGTAACCTCTTTATCCTTTACCTTTACTGCATCTATGCTACCAATAGATAGCGGTATTGTCAACATATTATTGCTACCTATAAGTAGTCGACTTGTAGATAGCATTTGTTATAATAAACTCTTGGTGAAACTATGGCAGAAATAAATAAAAAGGTTGGTCAAAACATAAGAAAGTATAGGCAAAAGAGAGGGTGGAGTCAGGAGCAGCTTGCTCTTGAAGCCGATTTGCATCGTGCTTATATTGGTCATATTGAGCGGGGAGAAAAGAATATTGGTTTAAAAAATTTAGAGAAAATAGCAAAAACTCTAGGAGTTAGCTTAAAAAATTTATTGTAAGGAAAATATGGATAAAGTTTCTATGCTAGATGTAGTAAAAAAGCTGGCTTTTGATAATAAACATACCGTATATAAAGAAGGCAATACAGAAGTTCAAATATTCCGTCCTTCAGTTTTGTCTAAACGTTTTAAAACTTATGATGTAAAGAAGAATTTTCAAATATGGCTAAAGGAAGGGGAGAGGGAGTTTAGACCGAATCATCTAAGAGTTATGATTGATTTAAACTTAAGAATAAGAAGCCGGAAGGATTTGAAGGAAAAGCTATTGGCCGCTTTTGATAATATTTTCTATGGTAGAGACCCTCTGAAAGAGCTCAAGGATTTAAAAGAAGAAAGATTTGAGCATTATCTTAATTCTTTGGCGATAATTGGCATTCTTAGCCAATTGTTTATAGTAGAACAGGAATATTGTTATCATAGAGTGAGCAATTTTGACCCACCGACACTATTCTATCAAGGCTGGGTTAGAGAATTTATTGACAATCCTAAAGAGATAGATAATCTTTGTATGAGCGTATGTAGTGGACAGCCGCCTTTAGCAAAGTATGTTGCTAAAGAAAATAAGAAGAATAGAAATTTTGTTAAAGCTTTACAACCTCTCTGGTACTTACAAGATAAAGAATAATTAAACTTCGACTAGAACTGGAAGGTTTTTTGTTTGTAGGTTGAATCTTTTAATAGATAAATCTAGATATTCTTTTTCGAGATCAATTCCGATATAATTCCTACCAAGTTTGTGCGCAGCAAGGCCAGTAGTCGCACTTCCGCTAAAAGGATCCAAGACAATATCTCCTTTTTTTGTTGAAGCCAAAATAATGCGTTCTAAGAGCGCTAGTGGTTTTTGCGTTGGGTGCTTCCCGAATATCTTTTCTTCTGGCCCTGGAGCCATTATAGGCCAGATGCTTTTCATTTGTTTATTGTTATTCATACTTTTCATGAGTTCATAATTAAAATGATGCTTGCTTTGTTTGTTTTTTGCAGCCCAAATGATAGTTTCGGTTGCATGTGTAAAGTATCTGCAAGACAAGTTAGGCGGTGGGTTAACTTTATCCCAGGATATGTCATTTAGAATTTTAAAGCCCAATTCTTGCATGGCAAAGCCGATAGAGAATATAACATGTTGGGTTCCCGAAACCCAAATTGTGCCATTCTCGGTTAAGACATCTTGGCAAGCCTTAAGCCATTTTAGGTTAAATTCATGGGTTTCTTTTAGACCTTTAGATACATCCCACTTGCCTTTATTAACGGAGACGACCTTGCCGGCATGGCAAGTGAAACCCCCATTGGACAAGAAATAGGGGGGATCGGCAAATATCATGTTAATGGAGTTATTTTGTAGCAAGGGAAGAAATTCTAAGCAGTCGTCCTGGAAGAGGAAGAAGGTGCAATTTTCGTCACTGAAGTAAGGTTTTCTAAGTGGTTTTTCTACAACAGTGATATGGATTTCTTTCTTCCACTTTATAAAATCATTCTTGCAAATATGTTTTTGTATTCTATGTTCCATAAGATCTCCAGTTTGCTCAAACATATATTACCTCACATTTTAACTTTTATCAATTAAAAAGGTTTTTCTCTTTCTACTTTAATAGACGCATAAACTATTAAAATCTAACACTAAATTTTCATAACTAGAGGTAAATAAAAAGCTTAAATTTTAGATAGAAGGGTAGTATAATTACTTTAAGTTATGAAGAGGTGGTAAATGGGATGCGAATAATAAAATTTGAGGCAACTTTCTATCTTTAGAGAGTTGTCTTTTTTGTAGAAATTATAGGAGAACTGATTAAAACTAAACTATATAAGGTAAGGTGTAAATATTCTGGAGGTTAGAACCATGGTAATTCATAAAGGCATTAATAAAAAGAACGATGGAAGAAACTGGGAGAAAAAGGTTGGAGAGATTTTTGAGAACATAGGATTTTCTGAAACTACTAGAACGTCAAGGCAGAAATTTAGTAACATGGGCATGAGGCGCTTTTGTTTTGAACCTCTTAATCAGGAAATGCAGGTAGATGTATTTATTAGGGTTGATAAGACTCAATGGATACTAATTGAGTGTAGAGACAGGAGAAACAAAACTATAAAAAAATGGTTACATGAAATTCAAGGGAGATGTCATGATAGGCAAACAAAAATTAGACGAGAGAATCCGAAGATAAATGCATGTGTTTTTGGAGTAGCTGCTACATCCTTAAAGGAGGTTGATGAAAAGGTTCAAGTTGTGGCGAAAGATACAGGTATTAGTCTTTGGCACCATGGTATAGTTGATTACTTACGCGTAATAACAAAAGGTGCAAGTTTCCAGGTAGAAGATATCGTTCTGTATCGCTGTGGAATTAGAAAAAGCAAATATCCTGTGATAAATCTCCAAATTCAAAAATGGCCTCAAGGTAAGGAGCATTGGTTTGTTGGATTTGTTCATCCATCGCAAATAGCGCGGGCAGCTTTTGTATATCAAAGAGGCCAAGGTTTTGGGGAGAGTGCTTATCAGCGTTTCTTAAAGCCAAAACGAATATCTGAAATTGCTGATTTTGTTAACAAGGGCCGTATGTTTCCTAATTCCATAGTAATTGCCTTGCCAGAGAGTATAAAAATTCCACGGGTAAACAATACCGAATTGCTTACATTAAATATTCCCGGAGATCCTGAAACTTTAAAAATCATTGATGGACAGCATCGTTTTTTTGGAGCCTTAGCATCTGGTAAAGATCCAAAACTGCTCTGTACTTTTGTTAGAGCAGAAGATCTCGATCAGGCAGTTATGTTTGCAACAGTTAATGGTAAGCAAGTAACTGTAAGCAAAAGTCAATTAGTTGCTTTATTTGGTATTCCTCAATTTGCTGCAAAAATTGCGGCTGGAGTTAATGAAAGAGATCGCAAAAAGATTGAATTAGAAGAAACTGCCTATAGAACTTTGGAAAGACTAAACAAAATAGTTCCTTTGAAAGATAGCTTAAATTTCTATCCAGGACGTCCATCAGATCCTCAAATCCCCTTTAAAACTATCTATGATGCTATTGTTTTAATAGCTCGAGTTGAAAATTCAGGCTTTTCCTCTTTACCTGGAAAACCCAAAGAAAAAGGCAGACTTTTTGGAAATAGATTAGCAAAATTTCTATCTCTTATTGAACAATTAGTTGGCAAATCTGACTTCCTAAGCAAGAAAGTGTGGTATCAGCCTACCATGTTAAGTGCTATTATTAGAACTTACCCTGTTTGTAGACAAGAATGCATTTGTAGAGAACCAAACCAGAGATGGTTAAGAGATAAGCAAAAAAATTGGGAAAAATGGAAACCAGATCCTGTTCAATATAGAGGTGCAGGAAACATAAAAATATTGGCTATAGAAATAAGCAAAAGGTTGGGTATTGATCGAAACGTTTACGCTACTATATTGAAATAGATAAATGTTGAAACATGGAAACAAGATGGGAAACAAAAACAAGACACTTTATGTATCGCGTTCCAAATTTTGGGCTTAGAAAACAATTCTGAGATACTATGGGGGGGAATTGTTTAGTAATTAGTTGATATCTCAAGAGATAAGTAGAGTGTCTTATTAGTTACAGAAAATAATAATGTATAAACGATTAAAAAAAGAGTTACCGGGAGTCAAATTAGGGTCGGATAAGATTGATAATGTAAGGGCTTCTAGAGATGGGCATGAATTTCATGAGGCGTGGGCTGCTCGTAAAACATTACAGCTCCTTTGTCCTAGCGACAATCTAGTGGGGATTGCCGTAGAAGGCCTTCATCCGTGCGACCAAAAGAACGCTAGAGTAGAAACTGTAGAGATAGCGGATATTGTTTTATATTACGGTAAGAGACCAACATTCAAGGATTCAGATTTAATTAACCTTGTTCAGTTTAAATACTCTGTCAATCATGCAAATAAAGAATTTAGATGTAGCGATGCTGCAGAAACGCTTAAGAAATTTACAATAACATACATAGATTGGAAAAATAAATATGGATTAAATGAAGTAAGGAAGAAACTTAAATTCAAGCTTATTACAAATCGTCCTATTCATCACGCATTTGAAGAGGCAATTGCTAGAATTATTGAAAGCAAAAAATGTATAGGGGAAATAAAAAAACAAGTTGAGCAATTTAAGAAAGCATGTGGTTTAAATGGACAGGGATTAATCGAGTTCGCAAGTAAATTCGAAATTGTTGGCATAGCCGGGAGACTTACCAATATTAAAAGTGATCTTGCAAAGATATTAGTTGATTGGTCGGCTACGAATGATCCGTTGGCCCGTGCAAGATTGGGCAATTTAAAACAATTAGTGCGTGATAAATGTGGATCTCTTGGCCAAAACAGAAATATTATACAGCGAACTGATGTTTTGAGTGCCTTAGAGATTCAAGATGTAGATGATATGTTACCTTGTCGGAATGTTTTCCCTAATGTTGGTACGATAATCGAACGGGCTCAGTCTAAAGAGGTAATTTCTATTATAGGTAAACTTAATAAACCTCTTCTTATTCATGCTGAAGCGGGTATTGGTAAAACCGTCTTTTTGCAAAGTCTAGCAAAAGCTGTTTCAGAAAATAATGAAGTCATTCTATTTGACTGTTTTGGTGGAGGTTCTTATCGCGCTCCCGAAGATGCTAGGCATCTCCCTAAACGAGGGCTAATCCACATAGCTAATACTTTAGCCTTCCATGGATTATGCGATCCTTTATTGCCGAATAGTGAGAATATCGAAGATTTAATAAAGAAATTCAGACTTAGACTTTCTCAATCTGTTAAAACACTACGGATGGCATCTCCTAATAGGAATATCATATTATTTATTGATGCGATAGATAATGCTGCTGTTTTTGCGAAAGAACGGCGAGAACATTCCTTTCCTAAAGATCTTTTGGAGAGTTTGTCCTATGCGGGACAAATTCCTGGTGTCAGATTAGTTGTAAGTTGTCGTACTCATCGTATAGATGTTGCTAAGGGAAATGCTGATTGTTTACAATTTAAACTAGCAGCTTTTAGCTATTCTGAATCGGAAAGGTATCTTCGCGGGCACCTTAAAAAGGTTACCCAATCAGAAATCCAGGTGGCACATACTAGATCAGGAGGAATTCCACGTATATTAGAACATCTCGCATTAAGTGACAGAGGGTTGCTCGATACATCTGAGATTAATAGCAAAATAGACCTAGATGATCTCTTAAGGGCTCGAATTGATAAGGCTTTAGCAGATGCAATTAATCGTGGGTATAAAAAAACGGAAATAAATGCGTTTCTTGCTGGCCTTGCTATTTTACCTCCTCCGGTGCCTCTTAAAGAATATGCTGCTGTTTATGATATGGATCTAGGCGTCATCGAAAGTTTCTCGGCGGATCTCATTCCTTTGTTGGAAGTCACGAAATACGGTTTGATGTTTCGTGATGAGCCTACAGAAACCATTATCAAAGAAACCTATGCCTCTAAAGTAAGCACTTTACGCCGAGTTGCGAATAATCTTTTGAAGCAACAAGATTCTTCTGTTTATGCTGCCCGCGCATTGCCAAATCTATTAATCAAGCTTGATGATGGTGAGAAATTATTTAAGCTCGCATTTGATGAAAGATTCCCGGATTCCATAAAGAGCATTGTAGGAAAAAGGAACATTCGTTATTCGAGGTTAAAAGCCGCCGTGCTTCACGCAGTACATAATGAAAACAAAAAACAGTTGGTTCATTTGCTTATCGAATTATCAACATTAGCAGCTGTTGATCGTAGGGGCACTGATTATATTCTTGACTATCCCGATCTTGTTGTAATGGCCCAAGACGTAGATGCAACACGAAGGTTATTTGAGACTCGAACAAATTGGCCAGGAACAAGGCATGCTAGATTAACAATTGCGAATACTTTGATCGGAGATTTTGGCGAAGCATATCGTCATGCTATTAGAGCTAATGAATGGATCTCTCATTATTATCGAAATCAAAAAGAAACAGTTGTGGACAATGCTCGACCTGAGAGGCTTGATACCGCCTCTATTCCTTTATGTTTGATTTTACAAGATCGTTATAAAGACGCTGCTTTATTTATGAGAGGATGGAAGAGTTGGTATGGTTATGAGGTTTGCAATCACCTCTTTTCATTATTAGAGATTGCAAAGCCAATAATAACTAAATCAGAACCTAGTTTAGAGAGATTTTTGGATGGGTTAACTACGGAAGTCGGGGTTATTAGTTCAGCCTTATCGAATTTAGAACTTAGCGATAAACAGCAGAGAGAACTAGTTAAGAAATTAGCCAAGGCTTGTCTGATTCCAAAACTAGTTGAATTTGATAATGACTTGCATCAAGATAGAACCCATAATTTTGAGGATGGATTACTTAGAGCTGTTTTTACCGCGGCATATTTAGGGCTTAATAAAGAGGCCCGTATAATTCTTAATACTATTCCATATAAGCGGCCAAGCATATGGTCTTTTCGAGAGTCTCATTGGATAGATCGGTATATTTTTTCTTTCTTAACTCGTGTAGTTTTAACTTCCGTTATTGATAAAAAACAGTTAGATGAGAAAGATATCTATCCGAATGAATTAGCGGAATTTAGCACTGGTATCAAAAATACGGGTAATGATAAAGAATTTAGGCAAGGTATATTAAAAAATTTAGATGTTAAGTTTAATTCGGAAGAAAATAAAGAGAATAAAGAAAAGAACAATTCTAAATATATTAGCCATGAAAAGAAAGAAGAAATACAGACGTTTATTAACGAGCAATTAGATTCAGTAGTTATTTTAACCAAAGGTTATATGAGAGTATTAGCCGCTTCCTGTAAAGATCAAGATAAAACATTTTTAGATTTATTAGATGTTTGGAACCAGGTTAGCACGAAATCTTATCATTATGGCGTAAGACAAGAATATAATAGATTTTTTCAATTGCTTGGTATACAAATTTGTGTGTTTGTATTATCTAAACGCAATGGGTTGAAAACTTCGACCATTAAAAGCTTTTTAGAAAAACTACATGACCAGAAATTATTAAACATATCCACCCTCATTGAAATTGTTAGGATAATGGCAAAAAGAGTTTCTTCTCATCAGCTGGCAGGGGAAGAGGCAGTCAAGGCAATAGATTTAATAAATCTGGAAGATGATGTAAATAACCGGGCAAATCTATTCGCGCAGTTAGCAAGAGCGATTGCTCCTGCAAATACTGTTGAAGCAACCGAATATTTTAAAAAAGGTCTAGAGCAAATGGATGCTATAGGTTCAGGAGACTATCAGTTTACTAACGAACTTTTACTATTTGCAGCCTCGTTAAAAGGAGAAGAACTTTCAGAAAAAGATTTTCATACATTGACAAATGTCTGTGAACTTAATATGTATGAGGCAGAAAAATTTCCCTGGTATGCATTCGCAGAGGGGATGTCAAGAATTTCAGGAATGAGAGGATTAGCTAAACTTGCACGCTGGGATGATCGTTCCAAAATCTCTTTTGACTATACGCTTTTGCCTTATCTTACGGCTTTGATTGACGATAATAAAATAGCTCCTGAAGATGCCTTGGCGTTATTGAGGCTTTCAGATCCGGTTGAATTATATGATTGTAACACAGCTACTTTAGCTAAAGCCATTGAAAATAAGAACTATCCTAATCAAAAAGAACTATTACTTGAATTAATTAATCAGTTTGAACGAAATAATCCCGGAATACCAATGTGTGATACTGTAGAGATTCTGGCAAGAATGGCGGAAAAAACATTGGGAAAAGAATCTCAACTCCCCAGTTACTTTTCTATTGCGTATCAGCATTTTAAGAAAATTCGTGATGAAATAAATGAGAATATGAATTACCATGGAAAATCGGATTCTCAATCTTCGACTAAACAAAGAATAGAGGATGAAGATAAAAAAAATAAAGCAAAGCTTGAGAAATTGATTGCCCAAGTGACGCGGATTGATGAAGCATCAATATCCAGTATCATAGATGAGTTAAATAAAATTAAATATTTTCATAATATAAAAAATGACTTCTTTGAGGACCTGCGTAAAAAAATTCCTTATTCGAGTAGGCAGAAATACATAGAAACAGTATCTAACCTCGAGAACTTAGATATTTTTACGAAATTACACGAGTTAAGTAAGTGTAAAGAGCAATGGAAAGGATCATCCATTGGTATTACCGGCATTTATAAAAAGATTGCTAATCCAATTTTGCAGCTTCACGCTGCAGATTTTATTGATTTTGGTCGTTTATCAGGTTATCAGTTAAAGGAAATATCTGAAATGTCTGGAATTTCAATGATAAATTTAGCTTTGGAACTAAGTAAGATATTCGCTTCTCCTGACTGGCACGTATCGGCCTCTGTTTGGTTGGGGCTTGCTTCAATTTTTTCCGAAAGTACTAATGAGGAAGGACAGGGAGCGCTTAAGAGATTATTAAATAGTAATGCGGCTATGTTAACCTCGACTGTTATTGATGGGGCATGGAAAGAGGGCTTATATCCGAGTAAGGAATCAACACCGATTATAGCCGGTTTGATTTGGCAAAAGCTAGGCTCTCCTTATGCTAAAGATAGGTGGTTGGCAGCACATAGTGTTCGTTGTTTTGCTTCATTTAAAAGATGGAATATAATAGATACCCTAGTTTCTAAAATGAATATACAAGATGCCTACCCATTTCAAGCTCCGGAGCTGCCATTTTTTTATCTGCATGCTCGCCTCTGGCTGCTTATTTCGATTGCTCGCGTTGCAAAGGATCATCCTAAAGAAATATCGAAATATTATAGAATTTTTAAAGAGATAGTATTTAATAAAAATTGTCCCCATGTTTTAATGAGGCATTTTGCATCAGAGGCGATTTTGGCCTGCGTAGAGAACGGATATCTTAGCATACCCGAAAACTTAATAAATGAAATTAGAGATATAAATAAATCTCCTTTTCCTAGGATTGATAAGAAATTAAAAGAACCAGGCCAGGGTAATTTTTTCCAAGAAAGGCCACAGGAAGCCCCTAAGCCAAAAGATGAGTTCCATTTAGATTACGATTTTGAAAAATATACTGTTCAAAATTTAAGTGATATTTTTGGAAAAGGGATTTGGGAAGTCAACGATCTGATAACAAAGATCGTCCGTAATTATGACAAAAAAATTGAGACTATGTACGAAAGTGGAGGCAGGGAGAATCCCAATAGAGATCATAGATTTGGGATGTCTTCAGATTTCCATTCATATGGTCAACAACTCGGATGGCATGCTTTATTAATTGCTGCGGGCCGATTATTATCTCAATATCCTATAACGAAAGATTCATATGAAAATGAACCTTGGGAATATTTTTTAAATAGGCAATTACCTACACGAAAAGATGGGTTATGGTTATCAGATGGGATAGACAGGCCGCCTCTTGAATTAAAAATCAATTTACTGGAACAAGGCAAAGAAGGCTTAGTTTTAACAGGAGATAAAACTAGACTTTTGAAATTAGCAGGAATAGGAAAAAAGATTAGGGAAATAATAGTTCATGGTAACTGGACTTCACCAGACGGAATAGAGGTTAATATTAGATCGGTTTTAGTATCACCGAGTAAAATTAAATCTTTAACTAAAGAGCTTCTTACAGAAACTCCTTTTTCTGTATGGTTGCCAACCTATGAAAAATATGATGAAGAATATCTAAGAAGTAACATAGAAAATTGTGAAGCTTGGATTGTTACGCCTTCTTATGAAGCAAGACTTGATAGTGAAGACCCTCTTGGTTCAGATTGTGTAAACGGTCGTCCTTATTTCACACAGAATATTAGAACAGAATTTTCTTTGGAATGTAACGATGTTTTTCGTAGAATTTGGAAGGATCATTCTGGGAAAGAATTCGCACAATCAGAAGCATGGCAGTGTGAGAGTCGGTATGAAAGTAATCACTCTGGCCCTGGTACCCGTCTTATTTGTACAAGTGAATTCTTGAAGAAGTTACTGACAAAACGAAATGTCAACTTATTCTTATTGATAAAATTGCAAAGATATGAGAGGGGTTTTGGTAACAGGGAAAGTAAATTCTCCAATACTATTGCTATAGTTAACATAAAAAGAACATTGGATTTCGATTTCTTTAAAGGAGCAGTCAATAAACTTCATGAGTCTAAATACTAAAATCTATAAGAATTAAGGAAAAATAATAGAGGCGGTTCTATTTTGTTCTTTGAAGTGGCAAAATTTGCCCGCACCACGCCATAGAGGTTTTAAAATAAATGTTATAAAAGTTTTTAAGAGAGGAATAGAAATGACAGATAAGAGAAACATCCATTATCATCCAGAAATTGATTCAAGTAAGAAAAGCATTGTTCTTAATGAGGCTTTTTATAATGTCTTCGTAACTATAAATAAGATTTCTTTTCCTTTGGCAGAAGCTGCCAAATCATTCGAGAGCTTCACCAATACTTTAGCCCATGCGCCACAGAATTATTCTAAGGCATTGGAA
>Ga0265297_10011062_pt1 | contig 11155 bp, 4 predicted proteins | sample Munlanlwell13791_FD_192502 | JGI IMG/M metagenome (GOLD analysis project Ga0265297, IMG submission 192502) | Leachate microbial communities from a municipal landfill in Southern Ontario, Canada - Leachate well 137-91 | ecosystem: Engineered > Solid waste > Landfill > Unclassified | place...
TAACTGATCAACAACGGTAACGGCGATGGGTGCTGAAGTCACCGTATCGCCGTTTTCGGAAACCTTGCATTTCAACAGGTAAACTCCGGCTGTTGCAGGAGCCTGCCAACTGAAGTTTCCGGTGTTGGTCGTTGTCAGCAATTCATCATTTTGAAACCATTGGAAAGAAGGATTTGAAGTAAGAGCATTTTCTGTCAGGCAATATAATGAAAGTGAATTTGATTTTTGAACCAACGTATCGGAGGCAGAAAAGGCTTTGATTCGTATTGTATTTTGATAATTATTGTTGGCATGAAAATCAATAATATGTCCGCCGACTGTTTTAAATCTTCCTTTCAGCACAGTTGTTTGTCCGGCCGGATAGATCACCAACAGTTTTACGGAATCAGCATCGATATTGAAATGAATGGTACCGCTGACATTGGTTTGTAAAACCGTTTCGGAAATGGCATCGTATACATCGTAATTTCCGCTTGCTAAGGTTCGGTTTATAGTTTGCGAAGTTGTTGTCGGATTGTAGTACAAATCATTCGGATAGTTATTTTCACCTCTGAAATCGGTCTTGTTTAAATCAATTTGAAGTATGCCTTTTACATTTGTGGTATCAATAATGGCGGCTAAATAACCAACGGCAGAGCCGCTGTACATCGACAAATCCGTTGCCGCCCAACCACCTTTTACCGCATCGCCCATGGCCACCGGTTGTGTGCCGTTCCAGTTTTGTTTCATCGATTCATACGGAATGCAGGCTTTTGGATCGTATTGCGTTGCCCAGGCATAACTTGCCGGCTCCTGATTGGCTTGCGGAAGTGCATTCCTGTAAAACAGCCGGCTTGAATTAGCCAGATTCAGTAACCATTTGCCAATGGCCCGCGCATACCGCTTATCGTATTTAGCCACGGGTGCCAAGGCTGCCGCATGTTGAAATCCATTCATACTGAAAGCGTAATCGTCTCCACCATCGTTGGCTTCGCCGATTAACCCCGAAACATCGTATCCATTCCAATTCCCCACAATACAGCCCCACCCCCGTAACGTATTCAGCCCCGAAGAGAAAGTCCAGTTCATCATTTTTTGAATATCGTAACTGGTACCTTCCACGGCATTCATACGGGCAGCGGTGGCAATGCCGTAAGGTAACTGAATCTCGTAAGACGGATTTGTTGTCCAGTTCTGAAGAAAGTCCAGCGCCAGTTCCGCCCCCTGCAGGTATTTCGGATTGGCTGTTTTATTATAAGCCTGATACAAGATCCACGCGATGGAACCGGCAGTTTCAGGCTCGGGAACGCTCGTTGTATTGGGTAAGCCGGTCTGCAGATTAAAGGCACGGTAATTCATCGAAGGTACCTTCCAGGGCTGGACTGTTCCACCAAGTTGATACAGTACTTTCAACTCACGGTCGGCTATGGTCGTAAATTGCGTTCCAAAATCAGTATCTACATTTGGATACAGACTATAGAGCTGAAAGAAAAACACATTGGGCATCACCTCGTACCACCAATCGCTGCCTGTACCGGAAGAGTAACTGTTCAGATAAACGTTCTGTCCGTTTTTCAGATTATAAAAGTCTTTGATCTTCGCTACCCAATTGGTATTTAAATGCGTCGTTTTATCAACCCCGACCAATGATGCCCCAACAATTGCCGGTAAAATATTAATCGCTTCCGCCACATTTCCATGATCGGTTTGCCCCACATAAGTATCCATTCGTATTGTTTTCAGTGTCGGATAATTAATACCATTGGATGTGCTGATGTTGGTTATAGGCAAATACGTTCCGGTTTTACTTGTGTCGAAAACTAAATTATCGTAATCCACCGCCACCTGCTTCCAGTCGCGCATAACATAGGGTGCTGGAAGGTTTGGCATCAGGTCTATGCGTGGTATGGAGATTTGCCGGGCAAATGCCAGCAACGCAATTCCAATAAAAAGGGTTGAAAACAGGTTTCGTTTCATTTAAGATATCTTTAATTTAAGATAATTAGTAGTGCTATATAATTTCGTATTTAATTTTTCAGAGACAATGGTATCTTACATCCCCTTTAGGGGCTTGGGGCGGTAAAATCTGTTGAATACCGCCCCTAAATCCCCTAAAGGGGACTTAGGATTACAACCATATCGTATTATGCTTCTCAAAATAATAACTACTTAACTTTTCCAAAGTTTAAAACTTTGGAAAAGTTTCAATCGCGATATATCAAAAAACTATTTGACTTTAAATCTATATTTCCCATTAGTATTTTAGCTCCTGCCGGAAGGTCATACTTCATTTCTTTTCCAAAATTCAGTATCACGGTTATTTCACCTCCTTTATACATTCGGGTAAATTGTATGAACTCTCCGTGTCGCTCCAGCTTTTCATAACTTCCGTACTGAAGTGTTTTTTCATGATTCCTTAGTTCGAGCAATGCTTTGTAGGTATTCAGGATGGAACTCTTTTGCTTCAAATCCTCCTGAACATTGACTTTCGCATAGTCATCATTCACTTTTATCCAGGGTGTTCCAGTAGTAAAGCCGGCATTCGCTGTTCCATCCCATTGCATGGGACTGCGTGATTTGTCGCGGTTATGATTATTACCTTCGGCAAGTGCTTCGGAGGGAGTTTTACCGGCATCAATGGCCAGCTGATAGAACGTTTTTCCCTGAATATCTTTTATCTCATCGTAGGTGTTGGCCGTGATGTTTTGCATCCCAATTTCCTCCCCGTAATAAATAAACGGGACACCTTTGGCAGTCAGAATCAGTGCTGCCAGTGTTTTGGCCCGTTCAATATCTCCATCCGCCAACCGGTTCATCAGCCGGGGGTTATCATGACTTCCGAAAAACAAGGTAGGATAATCACTCATATTCTTTTCCATGCTTTGCAGTTCGTTGAAAAGCCGTTCGACGGAAAAGGCGGGTATACTTCCGAAATTAAAATTGAATACCACATCCATTAACTCCGGCGACTGGTATTGTTTGAGTACCTCAATCTGATCGTTCCCGACTTCACCTACCGTAAAACGGTCTTTGTATTCGTTGACAGTGGATTTAATAACGGCAATTGCCTTTTTTACCCCGGGTTGATTGATATTATAAACAGCCTGTAGTTTTCCATCTTTTATGGGATTATCGGTCGTGATATCATCCGTATTCAGGAAATTGATCACATCGAAGCGGAAGCCATCGATGCCCAGATCGAGCCAGAAGCGAAGTACTTTTTGAACTTCTTTTACGACTGCCGGATTCGACCAGTTGAGATCGGCCATGCGCACGGCAAATTTGTGGAGGTAATACTGGTTGGTCAGCGAATCCAGTTGCCAGGCTCCTCCTCCAAAAAACGATTCCCAGTTATTGGGTTTGTCTTTCCAGATATAATAATCACGATACGGATTGTCTTTCGATTTACGGGATTCCTGAAACCATTTGCAATCGGTGGAAGTATGGTTTACGACCATATCCATAATGACTTTTATATCCCGTTTATGAGCTTCAATCAGAAAGTTTCGGAAGTCATCCATTGTGCCGTAAACCGGATCAATTTGGTAATAGTCGGCTACATCATAACCATTGTCTACTTTGGGAGACTGAAGAAAGGGAGTAAGCCAGATACCTTTAATTCCTAAATATTGTAGATAATCAAGCCTTGAAGTCATTCCTTTAAAGTCACTAATTCCGTTGCCATCACTATCCTGAAAGGAGGGCATATAGATTTGGTAAAAAACTGTTTGCTTCCACCATGTATCATCAGCATTCCGGTTTCCGGGTTGAGCTGAAACTGATATTGATAGTAGAATGAGTAATAAAGTAAGGTTATTCCGTAACATGGCGTTTATTAATACTTAGAATTTAATTCTTTAAAACTATTTATTGGGGCATTTTTCGAGTTTTATTTTCGGGTTTATGCGCTCTTATTTAAGCATTTATTTCTTTTCTGCAGCTTTTATTACTTTTCCAATTGCTTTTGTTGCTTTTCCAGTTGGAATCCGATTAAAAGCAGTTGCTTTTGTTACTTTTCTAGTTGCTTTTATTACTTTTCCAACTGCTATTGTTCCTTTTCCAGTTGGAATCCGATGAAAAGCAGTTGCTTTTGTTACTTTTCCAGTTGCTTTTGTTACTTTTCCTACTGCTTTTGTTATTTTTCCTGCTGCTTTTGTTATTTTTCCAGTTGGTATCCGATGAAAAGCAGTTGCTTTTGTATATTTTCCTGCAGCTTTTGTTCTTTTTCTCCTGGCTTTAGTCAATTTAACGAATACATTTGTATCGAGAGTTCCCTAAAACCCTCATTTAATTTTAAAATAAAGGGACCTGACTTACGAATAAGATCAAGTCCCTTTTAAAGATTAACGAAAGACTAAGTTTTTATTTATTTTCGTCTTTGTACAATTTGGCAACTTGTCCATCGGTCAAAGCAACATTGTAAACTTTTAGTTCATCCATTGCTCCAACAAAACCATCCCAGTTTGCGGGTGTTTTTGCCCAAGCCCATGTCCATTCAGCATTTGCTTCGGCATAAGTTGTACAAGCTCCGACCATTAAAGGTAATGTGTTTTTATAAACCCAAGCTCCTGTACCTGTTAATCCTGGTTTTGTTGTTGCATCCCATACCATTGTACTTGCACCATTCACATAGAAAGTTAACTTTTTAGTATCCATATTCAATGTTACCACCAAATGAGTCCATTCCAGGTTTTTAGCTGAAAAATCCATTTGATTGTCTGCATCAACCCAACCATCAGCATTGGTATGTACGGTAAAGAATGGTTTATTTTGTTCCTGTAACTGGAATTTCCATGAATTCCAATAATTATACGACATAATGTAGTTACCGGCTCTTGTTGAATCAGGTTTTACCCATACCGAGATGGATAATTGTTTTCCTAATAAATCACTGGCTGTATAATTACTGATTTCAAGGTGTGATCCATTATTGAAATAGATAGCTTTACCAATTTTACCGGCAACAAATGTTGGTAAATTAGTGGCTGTTCCAAATATTTCAGATGGTCCTTTCGTTAATACTGCAGTCAAAGGTTTGCCTTCAGTAGTAAACTGGTTTGAAGCTACAGTTTCGTCAAATGTCATTCCCATTAATAATGCAGATTTTGGAATCGCACCATAAGCCGCAGCCAGAAATGTGTCTTTAGCTGCTCTTAATTGAACGACTAAATTGTCAACTGCTGTCTGTGAAATAGCAGTGTTAGCAGCAGCTGTTTTGGCTGTAGTCAAAGTGGTTTGAAATGCTGTAATGGCATCTTGAGGGTAATCAGTTGTTGTTGCACCATCTAAAAGGGTCTGGCAAGAGTCAATTACAGTTGTTAATGTAGCTGTGTTTGCCAAAACGGGATCTGTGGTTTTACAAGAGCTAAATACGCCTGCAAAAAGAGCCAGTGATACACATGCAATAAATGCAGTTTTGAAAAGATTTGTTTTCATGATTTTTTAATTTAAAAGTGGTTGTTTAATAGTTAGTTATTATTATGACCCCAAACCCCTAAAGGGGCTTAAAGAATTTGATTTATATGTTTTATTTGTATTATCCAGAAATTTATTTAAAGTTTTTGTTTATTAATCCTGTTATATCTTTACACTCAAATTTATCTTTGTGAAAGCTACACCTTAACCCCTTTAGGGGGCAGGGGTCGTTTTATTGTAATGCTTTATTTGTATCCAGTTCCGATTGAGGAAGTGGAAAATAGAAACGGGGTGCTGTCCATTTCAGGTCTGTTCCCAGAGCAGCTTCTGCAGTAGCTTGTCCCCATCGCATCAGATCGAAGAACCGGTGGAATTCAAATCCAAGTTCCTTGCGCCTTTCGTTTTGAATCACGGTTCGCATAGTAACTTGTGTGGTTGCTGTGGTTGGAGCTAAACCGACTCTGCCACGAACTTTATCTACTTCAATAGCAGCATTTGCAACAGCATCTGTACCACCAATTTCGTTCAGGGCTTCGGCTTTCATAAGTAAGATGTCGGCATACCGAATCGCATTGTAAGGGATGGTTGATTGGCTTTTGGTTGATCCAACAGGCATGGTTTCGTCATATTTTTTCACTAAATAACCGGTTGCTTCAGACCAGGATGATGAGAAAGTTGTATTGTTGAACCAGGGTTTTCCATCGCGTCCAATGGAAGCATCCAGTCGTGGGTCATCATTTCCATCGGTTGTTTTATCAACAAAAGCATCCACATAATTTTGAGTCGGAGCATTGAAATAATAACCACCTTCGATAGCCGGAGCAAACCAAACGTTTAAACTATTTCCGAGAATAACTGCAGGACTGTTTATGTAACGAATACCGAAAATAACTTCCACGCTGTCTTCAGCACCTGCCTTAAATAAGTTGGCATAGTTTTTCAGCAAATTATATTTATGTAAATTTTCCAGTGCCTGAATATTGGTCAGACATTCGGTGTATTTCTGTTGATAAAGCTCTGCTTTGGCCAATAATCCGTAAGCGGCTCCCTGTGTTACACGTCCTGTTTCAGTATCATATGAAACCGGAAGAACAGCAATGGCTTCGTTAACATCTTTTTCAATTTGAGCATAAACAGCACTTACTTCACTCAACCCAACATTGATTGTTTCGGAGGTAAGTTGTGGTTGTAGTTTCAAAGGAACTTTTCCGTATATATTTACCAGATTGAAATAGGCATAAGCCCTTAGAAATTTAGCTTCCCCCACCAGTCGGTTCCGTAAAGTCACATCAATATTCATTGGATTTACGTAGGCAATTACATTATTTGCACGAGCAATAGTTTCATAAGATGATTGCCAAAAAGTATTTATAAATCCATTATCCGAAGAGGCTGTAAAATCATTAATGGCATTAATATCGGCCTGATCGCCGGCATTTCCACCTTTAACGGCGTCATCGGATGCCACGTCTCCAAAAACCCACAAGGTATTACTGCCATACAGCGAGTTGTAAATTCCAGTCACTGCCATGGTAGCAGCTTCGGGTGTGGTATAGTAATTTGAGGATGTGTATTCTACTTTTAGTTCTGAAGTCAAAAAATCGCTGCAGGAGCTAAATAGTGCAAGGCATGTAATAGCAATAATATAAAGTCTTGTTTTCATGATTGTTTTCGATTAGAAGGTTACGTTTAGTCCAAATGTATAACTTTTAGCCACTGGATAAGTTCCCCAGTCAATTCCATTCGCACGATCACCTTCAGATGCAGAATTAAGACTGACAGTCATTTCAGGATCAAGTCCGGAATATTTTGTAAACGTGAGTAAATTTGTTGCACCGACATAAATGCGTACAGTTTGAATCTTTAGTTTTTTTGTATTCGGTATCGTATAACCTATTTGCAAATTCTTCAGTCTGACATAAGATGCATCTTCCAAAAACCGGGTTGATGCTTTTACATTATTTGATTTGGCTGCCCATGAAGCACGTGGCTGGGTATTGGAAGTTCCTTCACCTGTCCAATGTTCCAGATAGTATCTTTCAGTCACATTAAATCCGCGATAGAAACCTTCGATGTCGTAATTCACTTGTGAGAAGACCTTCTGACCGAAAGCCCCCTGAAAAAACACCAACATATCGAAACCTTTGTAATTCCCCGAAAGATTGAGTCCGGCTGTAACGTCCGGCATAGCGCTTCCTACGTATACCCTATCTTTTGAATCAATCACATTATCATTATTCTGATCCACATATTTCACATCACCGGGTTGTATACCTTTTCCCTGATAAGCTGATGTCAGTACATCTGTTGCATTTTGAAATATTCCATCCATTTGGTATAAATAAAACGAGCCTATAGGATGTCCTACTTCTGTTTTCGTGGCATATACGCCGGTATCAACCATTCCTCCGAAATAAGGAGCATCTAATTTTAGTACTTCATTGTGTACGAATCCACCATTCAGGGAGATATTAAATCCTCCGTCTTTATAGCTTTTCCGATAGAATAATTCAAGATCGATACCTGCATTTAGCATATTTCCACTGTTAATCCAGGGTGGAGAAGCATATCCCACTGATGGTGGAAGTGGCGCTACAACAAGCATGTCACTCGTTACTTTGTAGTAATAATCGAGTGAAGCACCAAATGCTCCCTTGAACATTTCCAAATCCACTCCGACATTAAACTGATGACTTGATTCCCACTTTAAATCATTGTTTCCAAGTGTTGTTTGCGCATAACCATTGTAACTGGTACCCCCAAAAGTGTAATAATAATTAGGAGAATACCTGTCCAAATTAGCATATAATGCAATTTCCTGATTCCCAACGGAGCCGTAACCTGTGCGTAGTTTCAGTTTACTTATATTCGGCATATCTTTCATAAAATTTTCGGTATCAATATTCCAGCCGGCAGAAACGGAATAGAATGTTCCCCATTGATTTTTTCCTACAAAACGGGATGTGCCGTCTCGTCGAATAATTCCTGACAAATAATATTGTTGATTGTAATTGTAATTTACATTCCCGAAGAATGATAACAGGCTGGAACCCGATTCACCCTGACCGGCATACCTTCGACCAACTCCACCGTTTCCAATATAAAGAAAATCGGGATTTGTATTCGAAAATTCACTATCACTTACACCCATGCTGGTTGATGATTTTTTAATTGCTTCGATACCAATCAGTGACGTCAAATTTTGGTTTTCACCCAATTTAATGCTGTGATTCAAAGTACTGTTTAGTGTCCAGTTAATATCAGTTGAGTTTGATATATTTAATGCGTTCGGACTATTGGCCCTATCCAACATCCAGACATCGTAGAATTCACGCAATTCTGCATTAGAATAATCAAGTCCAAAAGAAGTTTTCAAGATTAGATTTTCCGGAAATTTGATGATAACATTTCCTGTGGTAAGTAACGACTTGATTTTTTTCACGCGGTCGGTATTGGCAGCCAATCCTTCGGGGCTATAACCATCGCCGAAAAAAGAGTTGTAAACAGAATTACCATAATAGGAGGATGGAAGATCAACATAACCTCCTTGTGCATCAAATACCGGAATAGCCGGACTTCTGTATAATGCGTAACGAACCACACTACCACCTTCGCTTACATATCCGTCGCCTGAACTTGAAACTGTTCTGTTTGACGATATTCCTCCACTTACATTTAAATCCAAGTGCAGCCATTTTTTTACATCGGAACTAATGTTTGAACGCACACTTGCCCGTTCGTAATTTGTATTCATAAGAATACCGTCCTGATTGAAATAGGATGCAAATACAAGATATTTCGTTTTTTCGTCTCCTCCACTTATTGATAATTCATGTGATTGAAGCGGTGCGGTGCGAAAAATCTCTTCCAAATGGTTTACATTCGGAAAGTCTTTTAACCAACTACCGGCAATAAGTGCTCTTTGTACTATGGAGGTTTTATTATCAGCTGTTGCTGCTTCGTTATACATTTGAATGTATTGATCCGTTGTAGCCATCTTGGTCAGATTCCCATGTGTTTGATAACCAATTTGCGTGTTGTAAGTGATTGTGGCTTCTCCGGCTTTACCACTTTTAGTGGTAATAAGTACGACACCATTGTTGGCACGTGAACCATAAATAGCAGCCGATGAAGCATCCTTCAAAATCGTCATACTTTCTATTTCGTTTGGTGAGAGGTTATTGAGGGCTCCTTCCACAGGTATTCCATCAACAATATACAAAGGATCATTGCTCGAACTGATTGATCCTGTTCCACGAATACGAACAGAAATTGGTGCGCCCGGTGCACCGGTCTGTGAAGCCACCTGTACACCTGCAACCCGACCTTGCAAGGCTTGTTGTGCTGATGCATATGGAATTTTTGAAAGTTCAGCTCCGTCAACCTTGCTGATAGCACCCAATACATCACGTTTCTTTTGAACAGAGTAACCGACCACGACCACTTCGTCAATCAATTTACTTTCCGCTGCGAGCTTAATATCCAGGATCTTTTGTCCGTTAATCTGAACTTCTTGTGCAGCATAGCCGATATACGAAACTTTCAGCGTACCATTTTCAGGTGCCGCCAAAGTGAAATCGCCATTTATGCCCGTTACAGTTCCGGTTTTAGTACCGGTAATCATTATGCTTACTCCAATAAGTTCTTCATTGGTAACAGCATCTTTAATCGTGCCGCTAATCTGAATCAGATTCTGAGCTGCAAGAGAAAAACCAAGGCAGCCCATAAAAATAAGAAAGAGTGTTTTTTTCATTTTAATTGATATTTAGATGCTGTAAGCTTACTGAAATGAAATGGTGATTCCGTTTGCTTCCAGTTTATTGTTTTTGTTTTCTATTTTTACTCCGGCGGGTAATTCAACCAGCAAACAAGCCTGATCGGTCGGAATTTCAATTTTCGTATCGGTAGTAATATCTTTGGCAACATATTTCTTCGTGAGAATATCAAAAACATCTACCCGTCCCGAAGGATGATATGTTACATTTTTGGGCAGTGCGTATGGATTGTAATACAGGTATGTCGGATAGGTTGTGTTGGCATAAAAATCAGTTTTATTACAATTTAGCCTCAATATCATTTTCACATCCGTCGTGTCAACAATGGCGCCCATAATACCTACCGGTGATGTGCTGTACAAACTGAACATGGTTTCTTTCGGATTTTTCGGATTCCAGTTCGGTCCATCCCCCAACGCCACCGGATGAACACCTTTCAAAGAGGGTTTATTGTAACAATCTTCAAAACGCAGTCCTTCGTAAGCTACCAGGGAGTGTGTATAATCTTTCATTTCGGGAAGCCATTGATTTCCGTCCGGAATTTCATTGGGGAAAAACAAACGGGCAGCATTTACATTGTTCAACATCCATTTGCCAATGGCACGGGCAAACTGAGGTTGATACTTCACCATGGGAACCAACGGCCAGGCCATTTTCATGCTGTTCATCAAAAAGGCATAACCACCTCCGTCGAGTGTACTTCCCTGCAAGCCGCTGACATCATAATCGCCCCATTTACCGACAATCACTCCCCAGCCTGTGCGTCCTGTCGGGCTCTTACAGCCGTCGAAAACCCAATTGATCATTTTATCGATATTGTAATTGGTTCCCTGTTCGGCATTTAACCGTGCTGCGGTGTAAATTCCCATGGGAAGAAGAATCTCGTAAAAACGACTTTCCTTTTGTCCATCGAGAGCTGCAATAGCCGACTTGGCATGAGCCAGGTACCGTGCATCGTGATACTTTTGATAAGCGGCATATAACAC
>Ga0265297_10011063_pt1 | contig 11155 bp, 11 predicted proteins | sample Munlanlwell13791_FD_192502 | JGI IMG/M metagenome (GOLD analysis project Ga0265297, IMG submission 192502) | Leachate microbial communities from a municipal landfill in Southern Ontario, Canada - Leachate well 137-91 | ecosystem: Engineered > Solid waste > Landfill > Unclassified | place...
ATGCACTTGATTTTGTTGAGCGTTTTTGTCCAGATAATATTCTTTTTCATGATGCGGCCAGACCATTAATACAAGCCACTGATTTTAAACAGTTTATAGATGGACTAGGTGATTTTGATGGTGTAGTTGTTGGGGAAAAGGTTACAGATTCTTTATACCCAACTATTAATAGAGCTGGTTACAGATTAGTACAAACTCCGGAGGCATTTAAGTTTAAAGAATTAAAGAAAATGTTTAATGTTAATAGGAATGATTATACAGCCATATATCAACATTTAGAATTAGAAAAAATTAAATTAATTGAATTAGGGCATTATAACTTTAAAGTAACGTACCCCTATGATATTTTAATGTTAGAGAACCTAATTACCTTTACCCCAATTTTAAAAAATTATGATCCACAGACTTTTTATAATAAACGAGTTTTGGTATTTGGGGGAAGTGGTGGTATCGGGAGTTGTCTAGTACAAAAGTTACATAGTTTAGGATGTATTGTTGACTGTCCTGGAAGTTTTTCTGTTAACTTAGAAAAATTTACTGATACTACGTTTTTTAATGATGAAGTATTAGATTATGATTTTGTTTTTAATTGTTCTGGATCTTATGCTAATGATGACGCTGGAATTTTAGAAAAGTATGATAAAATAATGACCGTAAATTTTAAAGCAAACTTACAAATTTTAGACTTTTTAATTCGTAAAAATAAGAAACCCGTATCAGTTGTTTTGCTTTCTTCAAGTGCTGCTTCTTTTGGGAGGCCTAATTTAACTGTCTACTCAGCTTCAAAAGCAGCTTTACAGAGTATGCTAGAAAGTCAGGCTGTGAAATTTATGGAGCTGGGAATTAGGGTAAATTGCATCTCACCAGAAAAAGTTAATACCCCACTTCTAAGTAAATTACATGGCGATAATTTTGAACTTAGGGATGTTTTATCTCCAGAAGAGGTGGTTACTGCAATGTTGGCCGTATCCTGTAGCGAAAATGTTGGTAGAATTATTTCTTTGCGAGTAGGGCTATAATGAAAATAACTTTAATAGGTGATCAACCTACTGCTATCCTGCACACTGGACTGGCTGGGATTCTAATTAATCCAGTGAAGTATTATTCGAGATACAAAGACGTTACCTGTATAATTATAACTAAAAAGGATGTACGTATTTTAGAATTTTTAAAAGATAATGCCAATAGATTTAGAGAAAACACGCCGATTTATCTGGAGCAGACAGTTTGGGATTTTGTTATAAGTCGTTATGGTTCCTTATGTTTGAAGAGATTTGTTGAAAAGATTATTCAACCAAATGTTACTTTTTCTTGTGACTGTTCTGTAAAACCCTACCGAGTATTTCATGGTAATGATAAATGTTTAGGCCTAGATTTTGGTACTGAATTTTCTTTTATTGATGGTTCTTTTTTAAAAAATAAAGAACCAGATTTAAGTTCTTTTAATTTTTTCTACTTTAATTATAATTTTGGAATTTCTAAAATAAAAACATTTAGATATACTGGTTTTTTGAAATATAATACTAAATCATGTAGATTATTATATGAAAAGGGTTTTCAATTAATGAAAGAGGATAAAACTATGGACGAAAAGAAATTTTTTTATACTTGTCAAATAGCAAAATCCGGAACTGATGGAAGGGGTTTTTATATTGAGGGGTATGCCGCTACATCAGACCTTGATCGCCAAAATGACATTATTACAACCGGTGCCTTAAAGGCCGCAGGTGAAGGCCTTCTATCAAACGATGGCCGCACCGTATTTTTTAATCATAATTATGATAGGTGCGTAGGAAGGCTAGATTCCGCTGATGTTGATAATACTGGTCTTTTGGTAAAGATATATATTAGCGAAGTAGAACAGGAACTGCGTACAAAGATTTCTGAAGGTGTAATAAGCAAGTTTTCTATCGGTGGAAGAATTTTATCTTCAAAAATAGTTTCTAGAACAGAAGCGGAAAGAATCACTGGAAAAGCCAACACCAATTCTTCCGGAAAAGTAAATTTAATTACAGGTATTGAATTATTTGAAGTTTCTGTAGTTGGTCTTCCTGCTAATGCCAAAGCTGGATTTAGAGTTCACAAATCCTTGGAGGAAGCAGTTAAAGAAATGTTAGAACCAACATTAAATACTACAGAGGCGATTGACAAGGAGGATATTAACGTGGAAAAGATTGAAGGTGCTCCCGAAGTTATTGAAACTCCGGTAGACGCAGAGAAAAACATTGTAATTGAAACACATACGGATATTATAGACAAGACGGAGATTGCTCCGGATGGTGTAGTAGCTCAGACTGATGGCACCGTTACCCAAACCCGTATTGATACAGATACTGGGGAAAAAGCAACCGCAATTCAGGAGGTTCATGATAAGTATGTGTATACCGAAGAGCAAGTGCAGAAAATCAAGGCTGAAGCCGAAAAAGCAATTGAATCTCAGAAAGCCGAGATCGATGCTCTTAAGAAAAAGACAGAAGAGTTAGAAGCACAGAAACTAACTCCTACGGCCGAAATTAAGGGTTTAGCTGACTACGTTGAGGCGGAGAATGTTAAGTTACATGAAAAGATTGATGCACTTATAAAGACCGTAAATGAGTTAAATGCTAAAGTTAAGGAGATTCCAGTAGAGGCGGATGTAACCAAAACCGCTCCTATAGTGGTTGTTGAGAAGAAATTAAATGATAAACCCATTGAAAAATCAGTAGACGAGATTTTCTTGGAAAAAATTCAAGGTAAATCTTAACAGTAAAATTTTAGAAAAGGAGGATATAGAAAATGGACGATAAAGCTTTAAAAGCGATGTTTTTGAAAGACGCTGATTTAGGTCAGATTCCTGATCAGTTAGGTAGTGACTATTTACCTAAGGACGTATCTTCTAAAATAATTGAAGAGATTACCCAGAAGAACATCATGAGAAAGTTTGTACAGACTATTCCTGTTGCAAACAGAACCATCCAGGTTCCTCGTGTGTTATTCGGTGATACTTTGAATGTTTATAAGATCGCCTACGGTGCGGATGTCACTTCCGGAACTTCTGAACAGGGGTTTACTTCGAGCTCAATCCTCTTACAACCTCAGTTGATGGCTGCGTATACTATCATGTTGGAATATGATATGGAAACCGCTGGCTTAGATTTGGGTGCTTATGTAAGACGTGCCTTGATACAGGCAATAGCAAGAGCTGAAGAGAATGCTTTCTTAGTTGGTGTTAAAGGTTCCGGTTCGGGATATGCCACGTTATTTGATGGTATATACACCGTAGCCGCTTCCGGCTCAAAATGCGCCGTTACCCCCGTTGAATATGACGATGAAGATGATTTGGTTGATGTCATAGCAGACGGTATTAAAGAGTTAGGGGTATATGGTGAAGATAGAGGCCAGCTAGTGTTAATCGCAGCTAATACCTTTGCGAACAAGCTTCGTAAGGATGCTAAGATCGTGCAGGTTGGTGATTACAACCCTAACGAACTTGGTGTTACTAGAACCGGCAATCTTCCTAAGATCCATGGCGTTCCCGTTGTTGAGTCTTCTGTGTTGGAGACAAAAGAAAGCGGAGAATGTGCAATTCTTATGAGGACAGACGGTGGCTTGTTAGGCCAGAGAGGTCAAATAATCGTACGTAATAAAGCCTACGAAGAGAAGTTTTCCAATATGTTAATCATGGCGGAAGAGATAGACTTTGCGTGGGGTCATTTGGACAGCTCTACCAAAGCAGTAGGTATGGTTCTGATTCACAAAGCCACTACTTAAACGTTGTTGTGTTAATTTGAGGTAAATCAGGGCCACTTGGGTCGAAAGTCCTGAGTGGCCCTTTTAAATGATATGATTACTATAAAGCTAGTAAACGATAAGTACAAAGTAGCATATCAAAATAAGCTAAACCCTTCCTGGTTAGTTTCTGTTCACTCCTCTGCACTAAATATCCATCAAGAACATAAGAATAATCTCGTCCTAGGTTTCGCTTCTCCCGCTTCTGGAGAGCCTATAAATGTAGGTCTTATTAAACAACTATTGGGAGATGGTTTTATAGTAGTTTTAGTTACTGATAAAATAGCTAAACCGGAAATATTAAATCCTAATTTTTTTTATATCCTTTCTACTTGGTCAAATTGGACACATAAACTGTTTTTATCAGCACCAAATTTTGCAGGTGTTTTTTCTTGCGGATCTGAATCACAAATTATTAGCCATAAGTTTATTACAAGTATTGCATATCCAAGTGTTTATTTTAATACGGTAGAAAATGCACCAAGGTTAAAACAAGAAGATATTAAGGAACCCCTACCAGAACCTGAAATAGTCTCCAATAAAAAGAGTATTCTAATATGTAGGTGGGACACTGGCTTAGGTGATATTTTAATTTTAACTAGCTGTTTAAAGTCATTAAGAGCTTATTACAAAAATTATGAAATTTGGTTTGGATGTAGGCCAGAATACTCAGTCTTATTAAAAGGAAATCCTTTTGTTGACTTTATTGTAACTGATAAAAATAAGTTAGGTAAGTATGCGATAGTTTTTGATTTTACAAGATTTTTTGAGCATGAAAATTATCCAATGGAAAAGTGGCCAGCCACAGGTAAAAGCAGGATTGATTTAATTTATGATGATAAATTAAAAATACCGGCAGTTGACCGTAGACCAGTCTACTATTTACTTGACGAGGAAATAACTTGGGCAAAGCAGGAATTGGCAATATATCGAAAGCAGTTTAAATTTTTGATTGGCTTTCATCTTAATTCTGCTTCTCCCAGTAGAAATTACCCCCTAGAGTATTTTAATGATTTAGCATTTAGACTCGAAAGAAAACAAATAGGCATTGTTTTATTGGGTAGTAAGAACCCTAGGTATACTCAATTAGATTTGAGTAAAGTTTCTGGAAAAAATATTATAAATAGAGTGGAGCTTGATTTAAGACAGTCTGCCGCATTAATTAATGAGGTGGATTTAATGGTAGCGGTTGATAGTGGTTTATTGCATATTGCAGGTGCGATTAAAAAGCAAACAATTGCTTTATTCGGGAATATCCGGCCATCTTTGCGATTATTATATTATGATACCATAGAGGAACTTTACCCTGCAGGTGAATTTGACTGCGTGCCCTGTAATGACGCTATTCACATCAATAAATGTATGCCAGCGTGTAGGAAAACAGCAGACCTCTCCATTCCTGCTCTGTGTATGTGGAGATTAACTCCAGAACGAGTTGAGCGTAAAATCTTATTAGATCTTGGACTTAAATCTGAGCCATTACTTAGAGATAGACCTAAACTCTCTTTTGCCATGATGACCCATAATGAAGAAGATTGGATTGAGACTTGTATAGATCAGATACATCCAATTGCAGATGAGATAATTATTGTTGATGATTCAACAGACGGTACTAGAGAAATTTTAAAAAAGTACTATAAAGTAAAAGTTTATGATGTTGAAGATACTCCCTGTCCAAAAGAGTGTACATATTGTACCGAACATTCAATTAATTTAAAAAAGATAGGAAGACCTTGTAGTGCTAAGTTAAGGATGCAGTCATTTGATAAGTGTACAGGTGGTTGGATATTTAGAATAGACGCAGATGAAATAATAAGAACCGAAGATGCTATTAAGTTAAGACAATTAGTAGATAACGCAGAAATATTATTTCCAGGAGTAAAGATATTTTGGTTTACTACTGTTAATTTCTTTTTAGACGATAAACACTATAAGACAGGGGTTCAGGAACATGTTTGGTTTCCAGACGTTCATAAAAGATTGCACAAAAATGAGGCAAAGTTTAGAGTATGGACGCAACCTGCCCATGAGAGAATGGTTGCAGAAGATAGATACGGACGTTTGGACTATATTGATAACTTTAGAGAGTTTCCGTACATGCATGTGTCTAACTGGTTTTCTATTTATCATTATGGATATTTACAGCCAAAGAAAACACGTATCAAAGACGCTGAAAAGTACAAAAAAATGGGTGTTAAGTTGCACGTGTTAGATAATAAACAGGTGGAGCCGTGGGTATGGAAGAAGCCAGACCTATTACTCCCACCGGGATGGGGTACAGGTATTTGTGAATATGCTTCTGGAGAAAAGGGATAGCATGAACAATACTGGAAATGTCATTGAAGGATTAATATTAGCCAACATTAAAACTTGGCACAAAGATACCTTGTTAAAGGATAGAAATGGAGAACTGCGTACTGATTTAAAGCTTTCTGCTAAAGAAAAAAGTGAAATCTTTTTACAAGCCCGAGTGTACAATTCTGAAAGGGCTGACGCAAGGGACGCTATTGATAATAAACTTGGAGAGCAGGTTTTTTCAGGAAAAGTTAACTATCACAAGGAGTAGTCATGGAAAGAACTATTGAGATTAAGTGTAGTCATGTTGGTGGGGCATATTTTATGTTAAATGAAGCAAAAAAGTTTATTACTCCGGATATGAATGGTCTTGATGTTGGTAGTGGCGGTACCCCAATTTTTATTCAGTCTATTTCCTTAGATGATGATAAGCCTGCTCAGTACTCTGAGTTAGTTCAGTTAAAAGGTAATGCTGCTAATTTATACTGGTTTCGAGATGGGGTGTTAGACTATCTTTTCTCAAGCCATTGTTTTGAGGACTTTGTCCCTGCTGATCGTGTTGCAGTAATGCAAGAGTGGATTCGAGTTATTAAGCCGAGTGGTTTTCTTCTATTGGATTTACCTACTGAAGTTGAATATAGGGCTTGGTGTGTTGAGGCCGGTCAAGTTAGAAATATGGACCACAAAGACCCTAATTTTTCCGTAGAAACGATAAGAGATTTAATGAACAAAAATTTTCCTAATCTTAAAGAAGTTCATTTTCTAAAACACGGTTGGAGTTTTTTTATTGTGTATAAAAAGGATTAAAATGTTAGAGTATACCCCAGGAGAATGTATTGACCGGCTTGTAATCACACATTTAAAAATTTGGCATTTAGAAGAGCAAATGAATGACCCTAGTATATCTTTAGAAGAAAAGGGAGTAATTAGCGAGAAGATAGTTAAGTTAAACGTCCTTAGGATCCGGTGTATTGATGCAATTAATGAGCATTATGGAAGGCTGAAGAATGGAACATAAAATTTTAGAGCTTATTAAAGAAAACATCCAAAAACCTAAATATAAACTACTCGTGGATATTGGTGCTGCTGGATTTTATAGTCCAGCATCTCTTTTAGTTTTAGAGGGTTGGGGTGGTGTGCTTTTTGAACCGCATCCTAAATCATGTAATGAACTAAAGGAGCACTATAGGGGAAGAAAAGATATTATTATTTTAAACAAGGCCGTTTCTAATACGTCTGGAACTCTAGATTTTTTACTCCATCCGGCTCCAACATTAAGCTCTCTCGAGCCAAATTGTACTTGGTATAATAAAGACACAAAAGTAGAAAGCATTAAGATTGAAGTAGTTGAACTTGGTGATGAGTTATCTAGATTAAATATTCCAGAAGATTTTGATTTCTTAAAAATCGATGCAGAGGGTTTTGATTACAGGATACTTAATAACATGTTGGAAGAAAGTAGATATCGTCCTACAATAATTGAACATGAGATACAGCATCCTGGTCCAGAAAAGTTTAAATCTTTGTTAGAGAAGTATGGTTATGTATTGGTTAGTAAATTTGTAGGTAACATGTTATATAAAAAGGTGTCGTAATGGGCCCGGATGTAGAACTAAAGCTCTTAGTTGATTTAACTATCCAAGAAAACCTAATAAAATATTATCAAGCTATGAAGGATTTAAAAATGGTATTTGATAAGGTAGGGGTACCTTTTTGGATTGATTATGGTACTTTACTGTCTGCTATAAGGGATGGAGTACCAATAACTTGGGATTTAACTGATATAGATATTTCTATAAAATTAAAAAATTGGAATATAGCAATTAGTAAAAGTATAAACGAAGAATTTAATAAACTTGGCTGGGCTGGAAATTCCTGGACAGCAGAGCACGGTTATCGTTTAGTGTTCGAGCCAAATGATTACGTATTTCAATTATGTTATTATAAAGAAAAAATTTCTATAGACATATGGATATTTCATGAAAAGGATAATTTTTATTATAAAACGTGGTCCCACAAAAATGGGGAATACATGTATTCAGTTGTGCCTAAAAAATATTATGATGGAATAGAACATCAAGTTATGTATTGTGACTGTGCTTTTTCCATACCTAATTATGTAGAGGATTACTTGTCTCTTGTCTACACCGTTAATTGGAAGATACCAGCAACAGATATTAACGTGGGAAATAAGATGTTAGTAAGAAAGGGAATTATGTATAGAAGATGGATAGATTTTTTAGATGGTAGATATGATGAGCAAAGATATCTAAAAGAGGTTTATCCTTGGGATATAAAGGAAGGGAATAGCAATGTTTAGATATAAAAAAGAAGGCGTAGCAATAAAAGAATATGAAAAAATTTTAAGGGAAATGATTTATTCTAGGACGGGTAAATTTTCAGGTACACAAGTATTTCATTTAGATAGAAGGAATAGTGGTGGCAATACGCAAGCAGTAAGTGAATCACATTTTTATACTGTTAGAGATAGTAAAGGTACTTTAATTGGTTTAGTTAGGTGGATTACAGATGGATATTTTATGTATATTATAGAAGTAATGGTAATTCCGCAATATCAAGGGAGGGGTATTGGTTCTAAGGTAATAAAGAAAACAATTCAGTATGGTAAAAAAATGAAAGCAATAAAAGTGTTTCTATTCGCCATGCCAGGATTAGAGGCCTATTACAATAAGTTTGGATTTTGTAATACTATGAGCCAAGCAATGGAGATAAGGTGATAAAGAATTTTGTGCCAGCCCAGCCTAATTTAAGCAAAAAATCTCTACAGATAGCAGGAAGTAATTTACCCTATTTTCGTACTCAAGAATTTGATAGGATGGTAGGTCAAATAAAAACAGACATTAAAGAGTTATTCAATGCAAAAAAACATAAAGTAGCTTTATTAACAGCCTCTGGAACGGGTGCAATGGATTGTGTATTGAATAATTTTCTTACTGATAAAGATAGGGTACTAGTTATTTCCGTTGGTAGGTTTGGGAAACGGTGGGTAGAGTTGTGTAATTTCTATAATTTAAAGTATGATTACGTTGGTAGTTCTTTAGAAGTACTCCGCAAAAAGTGCGTGGCATTTAAACCAACGGTAATATTAATGCAACATAATGAGACATCCACTATGGAATTATTGGATATTGAAGCAGTAGGTAAAATTTGTAAAGCAAATAAAATTAAGTTAGTAGTTGATGCTAGTAGCTCTATAGGGATTGACCCCTTGAATATCGACTCCTGTAGTATAGATGTATTAGTAGCAGGAACGCAGAAGGGACTAGGAACAATAGCAGGGTTAAGTGTGGTTGTGTACAATAGAAGCTTAAAGATAGTGCCTAAGAATTATTATCTAGATTTGACAAAATATAAGGACAGTAATGATGGCTTGAGTTTACCATTTACACCAAATATAGTTGCGACACACCAATTAGCGGCTCAGCTAACAAAATTTAAAACTTTAGGTAAAGATGGATTAAAACAGAGAATAGAGAGTATTAAGAGGAAGAAAGAGTACTTTTATAGCCTGTATAAAGGACCAAAATTGGGTACTTCTTCTTGCGGGTCTATCATAGTTAAAAATATCGTGGTAAAAGCAGTTGTAGAACATTTAAAAAAAGAAGGAATTTACGTATGTCCCTCTAAAGGGTTGGATGGTAGGGAATTAACAATAGGGCATATAGGTGAACTTTCTTATAAGGATATACGTAAGTTAGTTGGAAAAATACAAAGATGAATAAAAAGCAAGTAATCGTCTTTACTGGTGGTACTTGGGATATGTTGCACATTGGTCATTTAAATGTATTACAAAAAGCAAAGCAGATGGGTACGGTTCTTATTGTGGGTGTGTCCACGGACCAATTAGTAAAAAAATATAAAGGGTCTAGGCCTGTGGTGCCGTATGCTCAGAGATTTAAATTAGTTTCGGCTTTAAAATACGTGGATAAGGTAGTTAAACAAAAAAAACTATTTGATTTAAAACAATTTAAAAAAGTTAAAGCAAATATATTTGTTGTGGGTGATGATTGGCGTGGTCAAGAGTATAAAGTTCCAAACCTTAAATGGTTAAAAGATAACAACTATTTAAGATATGTGAGATACACTAAAGGGATGTCTACATCCCTATTAAAAGAGAGAATAATTAAGGACTCTTACAATATAATTAGGTCGCAGTGTGCTAGCTGTAATAAAGATAAGGGAAAAAATGCTTAAGTTGATTTCAGAAAAATATACGGTGTGTTATCAAAGTGTTGTTAATCCGGCTTACTTAGTGTCATTTAGAACATCTACTGTTACGTTACCTAGTGGAGAAACAAATAATATAATCTTAGGTTTCTCGTCTCCGATGTCTGGGGAGGTCATTAAGCTGGATTTAATTGGTGCTTTGTTAGAACGTGGTTTTGTTGTTGTGTTAGTTACGGATAGGCCTCCTAAGCCTGAACTGCTGCATAAGAACCTAATTTATATAGTTGCAGACTGGAAGTGGCTAACCCACACACTCTTTTTTGATTATCATCAGTTTAGTGGTGTTTTTTACTGTGGTAAAGAATCAGAAGTTTTAGCAAAAAATTTTAAAATCATTTCTCCATACTCTATACCAATTTTTACTGAAATAAGCAAGTGTCCTCAGTTTATAACGGCAGTAACTGAAGTAAAAGAACCCACAACAAAAAGGTTCTTATTAGACTCTGTAACTGCGTGCGGGCAACGGGGGCTAGGGGACATTTTAATGACTACTGTTGGAGCAAAGTATTTATCGGAACATGGTTGGGTAGTTGATTACTACGTCAGGGACCCTGCTGGGGAAGTCCTAAAGAACAACCCCTATATTGATAAAGTCTATTTGGAAGATTCCTACTACACGGATAATTCTAGGCCAGATAAACGAAAGTATACAGGCACGCTTTTATTATCCCGGCTGTTGGAAGAGTACAAGGACACACGTAGGAACCAGCAAAGCCGTATTAAGTCAATTTTAGAGCTGTTAAGAATTGACCCTAGCAACCTGACGGATTTTACTCCAGTTTTGGTGTTAACTGAAGAGGAAAAGAAGTACGGCCAGCAGGTAGTTTCAAAGGTGTTGCCAAAC
>Ga0265297_10011064_pt1 | contig 11155 bp, 9 predicted proteins | sample Munlanlwell13791_FD_192502 | JGI IMG/M metagenome (GOLD analysis project Ga0265297, IMG submission 192502) | Leachate microbial communities from a municipal landfill in Southern Ontario, Canada - Leachate well 137-91 | ecosystem: Engineered > Solid waste > Landfill > Unclassified | place...
CCATGCAGGGGTGATCCGACCTGCACGTTTTCATTCACTGTAACGCAGATCGCGCGCACGTATCCGCTGCAAACCGCCGTAATGACATGTTCCATCTTCATGGATTCCAGTACGACCAATTTTTGGCCGGCTGTAATGGCATCTCCCTCGATGACCTCGATATCGACCACGCACCCCTGCATGGGCGCTTTCAGTGGTATGGTTCCTGGAGGTGCCGGGCGCTGCTCAAGCTCTGCTTCATTGGACGGTACAGACCGGCCGCCGGAGAAAAACCGCTCCTTCCATTTATCAGGGGTCGATGCCAGAGTAGCGGCATTGTCCTCGATGAAACGTGTGTGGATATCGTTATTCTCCACTTCCTGCCTGGACAACAGGTTTATCAGAAATGATATATTCGTTTCTACTCCCTCTATGCGGAACTCCCGCAGAGTCCGCCGTATCCGGGTGACCGCATCCTGATATTTATCTGAACGGGATGTGATAATCAATTTAGCCAGGAGTGAGTCGAAGGCAGGATTGGTGGTATAGCCGCTGTAGCCGTAGCCATCTACCCTTATGCCCGGGCCGGACGGTGCTTCATAGACGCTGATCCGTCCGGTCGAAGGTATCACATTGCCGGTTTCGTCGATGTGCTCCAGGTTGACGCGTGCCTGAACAGAGTAGATACGAGGATGACGCGCGTCATGAACAAGGCCGAGGTCCAAGAGGGTCTTTCCTCCGGCTATCTCTATCTGTGCCCTGACAATGTCGATACCGGTCACTTCTTCCGTTACGGTGTGCTCAACCTGCAACCTGGGATTGGTTTCCAAAAAGGCGAAAAAAGGTTTGCCGCCGGAGGATCTGTCGATCAGGAATTCGAATGTGCCGAGGCTGATGTAATTAACATGCCTTGCCATCCTCAGAGCCGCCTCTGTCAATGCAGCACGCAGTTTGGTGGAAATGGAAGGGCTCGGTGCAACCTCGATCAGCTTCTGCCCGCGTCTTTGCAGGGTGCATTCGCGCTCTCCCAGATGTATTACCTGTTTACCATCGCCGATTACCTGGACCTCGATATGCCTGGCCCGCGGCATAAGTTGTTCGATATAAACGTCCCTGGCTCCGAAAGCTGTTTCAGCTTCCGACTGGCAGCGGTTATAGGCTTCTTCCAGGTCATCCAGCCTGTGGACGGGGCGAATTCCGCGGCCCCCTCCGCCTTTGACCGCCTTTACGACAACTGCTGCATCGTCACCCAGTGACGTAAAAAAGGCCGATGCTTCTTTAAGAGTAACCGGGCCCACGCTGCCGGGCATCACAGGAACGCTGCATTCTTCAGCCAGGTTGCGGGTGCGTGCCTTATCCCCGAACAGTCTCAACGTTTCCGCAGGCGGTCCGATAAACGTAAGATTTGCCTGCGCGCAGAGTTGCGCAAAACCCGCATTTTCGCTGAGAAAACCATAGCCGGGATGCACGGCATCGCATCCAGAATCAAGTGCCAGGGAAATAAGCTGCGGCTTGTCCAAATAGGCGCCCGCCCCTGCCCCTTTCAAAGCATAAGATTTATCTCCGGACAATACGTGCAGTGATTTTGCATCGTCCTGTGAATATATGGTGATTGTCTGGATGCCCAGATCGGATGCTGCCCGCGCGACCCGTATGGCAATCTCACCGCGGTTGGCGATGAGGATTTTACGCAATTTCATGGAAGATCCAGTCAAATGTTACCAACCTCCACTCAGCTATAAAAGTATAGCAGAGTTGTCAACGGAAAAAGTCGGTACACTGTATGATGATGAATTTGACCGCGATTACGGTTTTAGTCCGTAGAATCTTCTGCTGAGCGAATATGGCGAAGCTTTGCTGAGCTGTCTACAGATTAATGGTGTCCGAAGGGTTGTTCACAGCAATAAATAGAAGCATGTATTCTTTGATATGCCTGGTTATTAAAAAGTTCTGTTTAACGTGTTCGCGGCCGTTTTTGCCCAGCCAGGCTGCATATTCAGGGTTGCTCAGCAGCTGTTTGAGAGCCCATGCTGCTCCCTCAACGCTGTGGCAGAGAAGTCCCGTGACCTTGTTTCTCACCTGCTGAGGTATGCCGCCTACAGCGGTGGCAACCACCGGCTTGCCCTTCCATAAGGCTTCGCTGATAGTAAGGCCGAAGCCCTCTTTCAACGATTTCTGAAACACCACTGTGGCCGCCCTCTGCAAAGCGTTTATCTCAAGGTCGCTGCCCGGAGGGATGGGAAGTATTTTAATGTCCGGATCATTGCCTGCGCATTCCCTGACGTCTTCCAGTACGCGTGTAGACTCGGGATCATCCGTGGCGGTTCCACCCGCCAGCACCAGCTGGCAATCGATGCCTTTTCTGACCATCCTGAAGGCCTGAATTACTCCTACAGGGTCTTTCAGGTAATCAAACCGTGAGATTTGAACAACCATTGGCTTGCCGTTGCCCAATCCGTATTTATTTAGCACCGACTGTATCTCCGATTGCGACATCTCCCGGTTTTTATCGCTCAGCGGATCTATGGAAGGGGAGATCATATATTGTTTGACCGGAAGCTGCTGGGAGAATTCGGGAGCGGAGAATACCGTGGCATCGTATCCGACAATGTATTTCCTGAGGAATTTCCATACTTCTTTGTCCGGATGCGAGACATCGACATGACAACGCCAGATCCAATCACCGCCGGATGATTTTTTTCTCTCAACCAGCATAATCGGTTGCGGATCATGAATATAGAATATGTCGGCATCCAGCGCCATGTTTTCATTGTTTCTGCGGCTCGTCTCTATGAAGATGTTCAGGTCATCTTTGGTGAATGTTTCCTCCTGGCCGTGAAGGGCGTTGTGAAATTTTTTAGTAACATTGAAAAATTCCTCATCACCCTCAATTACGTCCCAGGATGCATCGACCCCCAGCTGCTTCAGAAGCGGAACCATACGCGCCAGAATCTCCGCCACTCCGCCGCCCGAGAACGTGGAATTCACATTTTGCACCTTTCTGCCGGTTAAATGAGAGCCCAGAATCTTCAGTTCATCGATTATGTTCTTGCCTACAATCGGCTGGTAATCCTCCAGCCTGTTTTTATACCGGTTGATTATTGCATTGTCCATATTATTCCCTATTTAATTCGTTTCTCGATGAGTTGAATAATTTCTGAACGCAACCCCTCGAGAGTAGTGGTATAAGGCACAAGGTTGTCGATCTTCTCGGCAAGGTCGGACTCATCAAATGAGTCCCTGATCCATACGGAGAAATCGCTGGAACGCCTTTGCAGCCGCAACCTCGATTCGAACACATGATAATAAAGGGAATCCAGGGTGACCTTGCGCAGGACTTCGACGAACTCGCGCAGGTCCGATGCATAATAGTTGGTAGGAGCGATGATGTTTACCACCTTAACGAAATGGAATTCCCGCTCAGCCTGGGTAAATCTGATACCCGGGTTCTCTATCATATACTGTTCCATAACCGAAATCAGGGCGTTTTTTAAAGATGCAAGGCTGGTGAACTCAAAGGTGTCTATATTGGCGAGTTTCTCAGACAGTATGGGGTTGTCAAGGGCATCTCCCACCCATAATGCGAAATCGTTTGCAGGCTCGGGATTGAGATATTGATACTCCTCCAGAAAGTGGTGTGTATGGTAGTACACTATTGAGTCCGGCGCCGCTTTGAGTATGTTCACCAGTGCAATCAAATTGGTCGCTTTCAGACCGGTGAGTTCCTTCAAGTGCAGACGAGTATAAAAATGAAACGGTTCTGCGGCTTTCTTAAGCGGGTGACCATAATTGACAATCGTTTCTCTGACCAGTTTGCTGTTGGGTATAACGATGGTAATCTGGTCCGGTGTTCTGACGACAACATTCCTCCATCCTATGTCGGTAACATAGCCCGCATCACCGGAGCCGATTTTTATAAAGTCGCCCTCTTTCACCAGGCGGCTGGCGGTGATCTCAAATCCGGAGAATATATTAAGTATCGCATCACGTGAGGCCAGGATAATCACGAGCATGATAATGGCAATCAGAAGAATTAAAGGGGTCAGCGGCCAACCCCAGTAGTCGAGCAATATCAGTAATCCGACGACAATCAGCGTCGAGCGCAAAGCGATCATAATATATTTTGCCGGCCGCTTGACGTTTTCAAACTCGCTCAGGTATATGCTTAGCAGCCTTTCGCTAAGTATGATCAGCAGCCAGACGATGGAAATAATGAAAATGCTGGCGATTATTTTGATAATCAGGGTTTTCGTGTCTTCCGGTATGCTGGAAAATGCTATAGCAACATACAAACCGAGCAGAATAAACCAGAAGAAGAAAGGCCCGCGTGTAGTCTGAATCAGCACCTCGCGTCCTCCCCATCCTGATCTGGTTAAAGACCTGTTCAGATTGGTGTAAAGGACACGCCTGGCCCAGAGGCCTATTACGCAGAAGGCCAGAAAGATAGCCAGCGGCACCACCACCAGCAACCAGTTCTGTTGAAACCACTCGATCATCTTTTTATCCTACGCAATCTTAAGCACTTCAGCAAGTACGCTTCTAACCTCCGTCGTATCGTTTAAAAAATAAGCGGCATTTGTTGGCTGACCGGCGTTTCCGATCAGTACCGATACTCCGCCCGCATTGTTAATAGTCCGGAACGCATCTTCATCTGTAAGGTCATCTCCAAAATACATGGACAGGGAGGACGCGCGCGCATTTTTCGGCAGGAACTTATCCAGTATCAGTTGTGCTGCCTTACCTTTGTCCCAGGGGACTGCCGGCCTTACCTCGTGCACTTTTTTACCTGATGAAGTTTTGATTTTCCCCCTTTTTCTGCCCAGATCAACGGTATTGTCAAAGATCGCTTTGACCTGTGGCAGTTGCTCTGAATCAACCTGTCGGTAATGTACGCTCAGGCTCAGGCCTTTATCCTCCACAACTACTCCTCTTACGCTGGCCAGAGTCCTGGACAAGACACGGCTGACTACGAGCATGAAAGATCGAATTTCATCGGTGAGAGGATGTACATACCGTATTCCCGGCCCCTCGATTTCCAGGCCGTGGTTTCCGGCCAAAATGATGTTATCTATGTCGACCATATTGCGTATATCCGAGATCGCGCGGCCGCTGATAATACCCACCGTCACGCCCGGCTTGCGGGCAAGCTTCTCCAGCAAGTTTTTAGTTTCGTCCGGCAATAGGCCCATCTCGGGCCGGTCCACTATCGGTGTGAGTGTGCCGTCGTAGTCGGACAATAGCACCTTGTGTTTCGCGGCCTTCAAGTTCTTCCAGATACCATTCCAATCATTGAAAAGATATTGCATTGATCCTGATGCTATTCACTTGATTTCCACCATGGCTGCGATGATATCGGCCGCCCATCTATAGACGTTGTATTCACGCACCCTCTCGCGCAACTTAGTCATCTTCTCGCTGCGCTGTTGTGGTGGCATCTCTATCGCGGCTCGAATTGTCTCGGCGATATCCTGCACTGAATAAGGGTTGACCAGCAGAGCCTCCTCGAGCTCCCGGGCCGCGCCGGTGAACCTGCTCAGTATAAGTATGCCGTCTCTGTCTGTTCTGCTGGAGACAAACTCTTTGGCGACCAGGTTCATGCCATCGTGCAGGGAGCTGACTATACAGAAGTGCGCAAGCCTGTTGAAAGCCAGCAGTGTAGTAGGTGATTTGTGCTCCTTGATATATATAATCGGACGCCATCCGTCGCTCTGATGCCTGTTGTTGATATCTGCAATTAACCCGTCGATTTCGGTATTCAGGTCCTGGTATTTCTTGATCTTCGTGCGGCTTGGCTCCCCAAGCTGAAAAAATACCAGTCTTTTTCTGAATTTGTATTGGGGATATTTTGTCAGCAACCGGTCGATGGCCATCAGTCTCTCGGGTATGCCTTTTGTGTAGTCGATCCTGTCCAGGCCGACACCGATTATCTCGTCTGTGATCCCATATCTTTGCTTGATAGCCGCCATCTCGCTTTCAACCTCAGCCGTCTGGCTCCTTTCACTGATGGACTCAAAATCCACGCTGATGGGAAACGGTCTCACGTAAGTGGTATGGTTGCCATGGGTAACCGAAAATTTTTCGTTATCTATCCTGCATTCCATCGCCCTGTCCACGGTTTCAAGAAAGTTATGGCGGTGATAAGCGATATGGAAACCGAGCAGGTCGTTGCCGAGCAGCCCATACAGGATCTCGTTTTGCCAGGGGCATACCCTGAAAGCCTCCCGGTTGGGCCAGGGAATATGCCAGAATTGAGCGGTAATGGCCCGGGGATTCTTGGCCTTGATCAGCCTCGATACAAGCGTTAAATGATAATCCTGGATAAAAACAAAAGCTTTGCGGTGGCCGATTTCCTCCAGTACGGCATCGGCGAAAAGCCTGTTGACGTTTTTATAGGTGTGCCAGTCCTCTTCGTCGAATTTAGGGCGCTGGAATACTATGTGGCAGAGTGGCCACATGGCCTCGTTGGAGAAGCCCATATAATATCTGTCGAACTCGTCTTCTGTCAGCCATATGCGTTTGAGCTTATAACTGCCGGATTCGGGCGGTACGGCTACCATGTTCTTGTCGTCGACTACCGCCCTGTCGGCGTTGCCGCTGCCATGGGCAACCCAGATTCCTCCACAAGCCTGCATGACCGGGTCGAGCGCCGTGGTAAGGCCGCTGGCCGGCACCGCGCACTCGATCCTGTCGCCAACGAGGGTATGAAAATAAGGCTCTCTGTTTGAAACAACAACAAAAAGGTAATCGGCCAGTTTTTGCTTGACCATATTCTGTAAATCGATCTGCCTGAACATGTTCCGTCTCCTCTTTAGAAAATCAGCTTATGATCACTTCGGGCCCTGCTGCGCTATCCCGCATTTGAACCAGATATGATTAAATCGGTTCTCCAGGTTGAACGAATAGCCGCTGAGAATCCAGGTATTAACCAGAAATTGGAGCAGGGAATAGAAAATGAAAGCTGAAGAAAACGGGTCACCGTTACGCTTGAAATAGAGGGAGTGGGAGCAGGCCCTGATCAGTTGACCGATGTGAGCGATATAATGATTTATAGCTCTGAATGCTTCTTTGTTGAGTTGTTCATCCCCCATGCTGATCACCTCAGTGAATACCTGAAACAATATACCTCGCCTCCTGACTACATTGGACAGGTGCCGTTTTACCCATGAGTCGGTATCGGCCGGCACAGACGCATCGCGGACTTTTTCAGATGACAAATCTGCCAGTAGTACCTTTTCTGCGTATCCTATCATGTAGCTGTAGATCGCCCTCTTGTTGGGAAAATGCCTGTAGATGGCGGCTTCTGAAAGCCCTATTTCATGTGCGATATTTTTAATGGTAACGTGCTCACCGCCCAGCTCGGCGATCAGTTTCGCAGCCGCAGCTGCAATCTGTTCCCGGCGAACTGCCGACCTCCTCCTTTTAATGGCATCCTCCTCACACATAGTCAGCACACGGCCAATATTATTAAATATGTGAGTAAATAATCACTAACATTGTAACCGATTTGAATATTTTGGTCAAGTGCAGGCTCATACGAGGGGTGAGAATTTGGGGCAGCGGCGTTGTCAGGAGGACTCGATCTGTTTCGGCTGTTTACCCAGATTACGGAAAAACCATAGGTAGAATTTTTTAAACCTGGTTTTGTCGATAATGAATACAAGGAGAGAGGTGATGACAATGCTGATCAATATGATGGCATAAGCGGTGTTCTGGATTATTTCTCCTCCCTCCATGCCTTGTTGAAAAGGGATGGATGCCAGAACCGCCGCCGCCAGGCCACGGGGTATAACTACCGCCAGCATGGTTGCGTCCATAACGGGCGTGGATTTAGTAACGGTAAACTTCACCACGGGCGGACGTATTATAAAGATGAGAATGGTCAGAATGAGACCAACTACTATCAGCCACCAGTTCGCCAGCTGCAGAGAGATGCCGATATATACGAAGAAAAAGGTTTTCAGAATGAATACCAGCTCGGAGAAAAAGGCCTTCTCCGAGACGTTCAGGCCGCTAAGGCCTGAGTTGGATCCGGTATACAGTTTGGGCAGCTTGAGCGAACTTATATTGCCCAGCGTGATGCCGAAGGCCAGCGCGGCAATGGCTCCGCTGTAGCCCAGCCATTCGGCGATACCGAAAATCACAAAAACAACAGCTGCGGTTGTGAACATCGAGTTTTGCAAACCGCGCACCTTATTGAATATATAAGACCAGCCGAAAGCGCCGACGGTGCCCATCATGGCAGCCAGTAAAAACGATGCTATCATCTTGCCCATGGTAAGCCCGATGTCGAACTGCATTATATCTGTGAGACCGGCAACATCGATAAAACTGAGAGTGGCAATTACGCAGAATACATCGGTGATCGATGATTCCAGTAGCAGCACGGTCTTTCCATCTTCCTGCATAGTAAGATGGCTCAGCATGGGCGCTATAATAGCGGAGGATATCCCTCCCGTCACCGATGCCAGAATAAAGGACTTGATGAAACCCAGTCCCGTTAGATAATGAGCGGCAATGCCAACCAGTACCACATTCAGTACAAATGTGACTGTAGTCAATATTAAAGTTTCTTTATAGGTTTTGCGCAAAGATGAAATGCTCAGGCCTGTGCCGGCCTCGAACAGGATTAAAACAAATGTGACAACGGTGAAAATCGGTCCAACTGCGCCGAAACTTGTGGGTGTTGCTATACCGAGAAGCGGACCCAGCAGGAGGCCTATGACTACCAGAGGCAATACATCCGGTATTCTGGTATGCCTGAATAATGCCTCGAATAAATGGGCGGCAAAAATAAGTACGCCCACCAATCCTATAATAAGCGCTGCATCATGCATGGTAAGTCATCACCCTGGTCCTGATTTGCATTGCCATAAGCAAGAATGATTGTATATTTATTTAACTAGTCCTTTCCTCAGCGTTTTGAGGATGGCATTGAACCTTTTCTCGGGGTCGAAGCTGTAATTGCTCAGGGTCCAGACATTGGATATCCCCTGCATAACGCTAAAGATTAGAAAGGCGGTCGAATCTATATCGATGTCTTTGCGCAGCTTACCGCGGTCTATTTCTTTCTGCAATATGATTTTTAATCTCTCAATATATTTTAATATCGTATCATAAATGCGATTGTTTAATTTATCGTCGCCCAGACTAATAATCTCGGCGATCACCTGGAAGGAAATGCCCCGCCTCATTTCAATGGATGATAGATGACGGAGCAAAACGGTTTCAAGCACGTCGCCATTCATGTTGCCCCGGTTTGTTAAATCGGACAGCAAGCTTTTCTCGATATTTTCTATGAGCAGATACAGGATATCCTTTTTACTTCTGAAATGCCTGTAAACCGCCGCCTCGGTGAACCCGACTTCCTCAGCAATCCTTCTCACTGTGACGTTTTCGCTGCCGACCTCGATGACCAGCTTTCGCGCCGCATTGACTATTTGCTCTTTTCTGGGGATCTTGTTTACTGAGTTGCTATCCATCTTGCTCATTGCTATAAAAGATTGCGAGCTGTAATGCGAAACTATTACGGCTATTATATACTTTTTCCAAGGTTATTTAATAGTAGTCGTAACGTTTAAAAACAAGGGAATTGAGATAAGCATGCCTGCTATTACCACCCAATAGATCTCGACTTTAAAAAACAAAGCTACGAAAGCAGCAATGGCCAGCAATACTCGCCAGATATCCCATGGTATGTTAAAAGCAAACAAAACGGTCACGGACAAAAGGAGACCAACAAATGAACTTAATACACCGTTAACCGCTTTATTGAAATAGGCGAAAGCTCGCAATTTGTCAAAATAGGGAGCGACTCCTACCACGATCAGAAAAGATGGTAAGAATACACTGAGAGTTGCGATGGTAGCTCCCATAAATCCGTAAAGTAGGTAGCCTATAAAAGTCGCCGTGATCACTATCGGTCCCGGCGTAATCTGACCCAGGGCAATTCCGTCCAAAAATGTCTTGCTGCCCATCCAGTGATTCACATTTACTACCTCGTGGAACATGAGAGGGACGGAAGCAAAGCCGCCACCGAATGCAAACAGGTCGATGCGTACCATGAGAGCAGCCAGATTAAAAAGACTTCTGTCGGTGAAAAACAGAATTATCAGTCCGCCTGTGAAAACCGCAATGATAACTAGCACGGGGCGCCAGGTAGTATAGCGGATACCCGATGATATAACTGAAGGTGTCGGCTGCTTTAGATAAAGCAGAATACCGGCAATTGCGGCAAACAGAATTACCAGAAGTGGATTTATTCCGAATCCGAACAGGATACCGGATGCAGCGGTGATAACCGCACCTTTCCAATTCTTGATAGATGCTCTACCGAAAGTAATCGCGGCGTTGGCGACAATGGAAACAACGATGGCCTGCAAACCGTTGAAAGCCGATATAACCACCGGTAAATCCCTGGTTTGCACATAAAGGGCGGATAAGACCACCATGATTAAAAAGGACGGCAGCCCAAAGCCTGCAAAGCTCAAAGCAGCCCCTGACACACCCCGCAGCTTTAAACCTACATAGGAAGAAGCTTGAATGGCTGTAGCTCCCGGCACCATCTGGCATAATGCAACTCCATCGCGGAAGGATGCGTCGTCCAGCCATTTCTTCTGCTCGACAGCCAATCTGCGAATATAGGCTATCATGGCAGGTCCGCCAAAAGCAGTGGATCCTAAACGCAGGAAAGATAAAAATAGACTGACGAGTGATGGTTCCGCGCCGGTTGATTGATCCTGCATTATGGCTTAAGAATTGGTAACTCTCATCTCGTATTTTAGGATCCTATTTTTCAGGCGGAAAACAAATATAACCTTTTTACTTTCAACAAGATATTTTTCTGACGCCTGACGTAGCTGTTTGAAATCGAGTTCTTTTAACATAATTGTGAGCAACTCCAGCTTCTGGTTAAGTTGCTCGTTACCGGATTCCCCCGTTAACAATTGGCCGAGCGTATCATCATATTCTTTTTTGGTAACAGTGTGTATACAATTTGCTAGGCTGGGTATCAACTCGATCATTAGCACGATATTCTGAGTTTTCTTATCATTTATTTTAACGTAAGCCTGGTGCCCGCATTATTTAGAAAAAATATGCCGGGGAATTCCTGCGCGAGGCGCGCTGAGGCAGCGAAACCCGTGCAGTGAGATACCCCCAGTTTTTTGATTCCCATTTC
>Ga0265297_10011065_pt1 | contig 11151 bp, 8 predicted proteins | sample Munlanlwell13791_FD_192502 | JGI IMG/M metagenome (GOLD analysis project Ga0265297, IMG submission 192502) | Leachate microbial communities from a municipal landfill in Southern Ontario, Canada - Leachate well 137-91 | ecosystem: Engineered > Solid waste > Landfill > Unclassified | place...
GATTTGAGCGCCCAGGCCCCTGACGAGCGCTATTTTCTGGCCGGTTGCCGGCTCGCCCCTTATAAACGGGTCGATTTGATAATCGGCGCTTTTCGTGAACTGGGTTCGGAATACCGGATAAAAATTTTCGGCGATGGCGTGGACTTGCCGCGGCTCAGGACTTTAGCTGCGGGAGCAACTAACATCGAGTTTCTGGGACGGATCTCTGAAGAAGAAAAAGCCCGGCTTTACAGCGGCGCCCAAGCCTTTATCAACCCCCAAGAAGAAGATTTCGGCATCACAGTCGTCGAATCGATGGCCAGCGGCCGTCCGGTCATCGCCTATGAGAAGGGCGGTGCGACTGAGACAGTTATTCCGGGTCGGACCGGTTTGTTTTTCCGTGATGCTACGGCTGCTTCGTTGGCGGCTGTCATCCGCGGATTCCGTTTTGAAGATTTTGATTCGGTGGCAATCCGCCGCCACGCTGAGCAGTATTCTATTGCCAACTTCAAGCGGCAGATTAACGAATTTATAAGTAAAAACCTGAGCCATGAAGATCGGCGTTGATATCCGCGTGCTCATGGATAAGCACTACAGCGGCATCTCCGAATACACGGCCAAACTATTGGCGGCGATCTTGGCGGCTGATCAAGCAGGCGAGTATCGGCTTTTTTACAATTCATGGGGCGACTTGAGTAGCCGGCTGAGCCGGTGGAACTCTAAACGGGTAATTGTCCGGGCGACGCGTTATCCTAATAAGATTTTCAATTATCTTTTCCAGAAGACACTCAATTATCCCAAGATAGACAAGGTTCTTGGCGGCGTCGACTTGTTCTGGTCGCCGCATTTTAATTTTACGAGCTTGAGCTCTCCCGCCGAAGGTCTAAAAAGAATTATCACCGTCCATGACCTGTCTTTCTTGCGTTATTCCGAGTATTTTAGCCGGCGCAAAAATTTCTGGCATGGTGCGCTCAACGTTAAAAAGATACTGCGCGAGGCGGATGCCATCGTGGCGGTATCCGAAAATACCAAGCGGGATATCATCGAGCTGGCTGGCATCGCCGCCGAAAAGGTGACGGTAATCTATTCTGGTAACAACTTGAGCGGCGATGTTGTGCCAGAGCCGGTTCGGGCAGCCGTCATGAAGGAGAAAGGGATAAACGGGCCGTTCATCCTCTATATCGGAAATATCGAGCCGCGAAAAAACATCGCTGGCCTGATCAGAGCGTTCGATATCTTAAAAAGCGATCCGGAGCGGGCCGATTTGGAGCTGGTCCTGGCCGGCGCTCCTGGTTGGAAGAATAAAGAGATTTATCGGGCTTGGCATGGGTCGCCCTACCGTTCGGCCATCAAGTTTCTGGGTTACGTCACCCAATCCGATAAAGAGGCGCTCTATAGCGCCGCGGCCGCTTTTTCTTATCCGTCATTTTACGAAGGTTTCGGATTCCCGCCGCTTGAAGCGATGTCTTACGGAGTCCCGGTGGTTTGTTCCAATATTTCCAGCTTACCAGAGGTAGTTGGGAACGCCGCTATCCTAGTCAATCCTTATGAACCCGCGGAAATCGCGGGCGCTTTAAGAGAGCTCTTAAAAGACAGCCGGTTACATGAGGAATTATCGGTAAGCGGCCGAGAACGAGCTAAATTATTTTCATGGGATAGGACGGCCGCCCGATATTTAGAATTATTCAAGCTTTATAGCGGACGACCGTAATGTCCGCGACTAATAATATGGAAAAATTCGACCACAAAAAGGGACTGCGTAATCCGGAGATTGAATCAGCCAAACGCTGGCAGGCCGCCAACTTAGAGGACGTGAAAGGGAAGTTGGCTGAAATATGCGCTGCTTTTTTAAATGAAGCCGATTGCCTGAAAAAGGCAAGGGAGCTCTTGGATAAGATCGAGCGACCTGATGATATAATAAGTTCGGCTTCCGGACCGAACGGAGACGAGACGTATACACAAAAGGACGTTGAGGCACAGCTGGCGCGCGTCCGGAAGATCGAGGACCAAGTCCGCCTACTGGAAGATTATATTGCGACCCAGAATAGTTTTGTAGCGCGAACCGAGGAAAATATCCGTTGGCTGAAAGCCTGGGAAGAAGAATTTAAAAAACGTCTTTTGGCTGGGCTTAGTCAGACGGATTTACTCGATACGAACGGTCAGAATAATTAAAAGCCCCATTTTTTTAAAAATGGGGCTGGTGTCTGTGGCGGAATATTGTAACCGGCGTTCGCGCTATAAATATAAAATCCTGAACTACGGTTCGGGTTTTTATATAGCGGAGGTCGGTCTCAATCTTCTCAGCTACCGAGATGGATTTACCCCTGAGCTGGCTCGGTCCGGTCATGCCCGGTTTGACTTGCCAGTCTAGAAAATAGTCATCCGGGTAGAAGCGAAGGGATTCATAAGTACAGGGTCTGGGGCCCACCAGACTCATCCGACCGGATAAAACCATAAATAATTCCGGGAGCTCGTCCAGGTGCCAACGCCGGATAAAGTTTCCGACCCTGGTGATTTCGTCAGCCTGTCCGCTGTTGCCGTGGATCATGGAGCGAAATTTGAAATAGCGAAACGGTGCGCCGCGTTCTCCTATCCGGTAGACCCGGAGTCCGCTCGGCAGACGGTTATAGAGTACTGGACCAGGCGTGTCCAATTTGATAGCGACAGCGATCGCTGCCATGACCGGAGAGGTTATTATGATGAGTAATATCGACAGGATTACATCTAGTAACCGTTTTGTCTTGGCCATTGTCGGCCTCCTTTCTTTTTAATGAATTATATATTATCCAATAAATGAAAAAAATTGTCAAGCTCAGGGTGTTAATTGATTAAACGTTAGTCAGGGGGCGCATAATTGGCAGATTAAGATTTGGGGCGGTTCTTTAAACGGGTTGCTAAGCCATCTTTATCATTTAACAAAATGACAGGCGGCCGTGTGAACAGCGCCTGCCTGTCTTAAATACCCACTTAAGTTAATTTTTATTGTGCCGCGAGAGGGACTCGAACCCTCATGGAGTCTCCTCCGCATGATTTTGAGTCATGTGCGTCTACCAGTTCCGCCATCGCGGCAAATTAAGACCGTCCGGCGGCCTTAAAAACGTCTCTCAATTACGCCACTAGTATAATAAATAAATTTTCAATTGTCAAAGGAATTACTTTAAGATATAATGAATTACAGCAATATTTTATGGGTAAAATCATCGCGATCGTCAACCAGAAGGGCGGGGTAGGGAAAACCACAACCGCAGTGAATCTCGGCGCCTATCTGGCCCATCTGGGCAAGCAGGCGCTCCTTGTCGATCTTGATCCGCAGGCGAACGCCACTTCCGGTTTAGGTTTGGATCACCGTCAGCTCGAGGCCGGTATTTATGAAGCACTCCTCGGTCAGAAGCCGTTACGCGCGGTAATCAAGCGGACCCTCCAGGCCGGATTGCAAGTCGTTCCCGCGACTGTCTCCTTGGCGGGTGCCGGTATCGAGATGGTAGGCCTGGAAAATCGTGAATTCCGCCTGTCGCAACTTTTGGAAGGCATACGGGAAGATTTCGACTATATCATTATCGACGGACCGCCCTCTTTAGGGCTTTTAACCGTAAATAGCCTAGTGGCCGCGGATGACGTTCTTATTCCGATTCAGAGCGAGTACTACGCTCTTGAGGGCCTGAGCCAGCTCTTGGAGACGATTAGTCTTGTCCAGAACAACCTGAAGCCGGAACTCAGCATCATGGGGGCAGTGATTACGATGTTTGACCGTCGTAACAAATTATCCGAATCGGTCATGGGCGAACTTTATCAATATTTTCCCAATCGGATTTTCCGCTCCGTAATCCCGCGCAGTGTCCGCTTAGCAGAGGCACCCAGTTACGGTCGTTCAATCCTGCACTACGACCCCAAGTCAAAGGGCGGGAAGGCTTATGAAGGCCTGGCCCGGGAGGTTATCAGTCTAGAAAAATGATTATGGTTCAATCAAGAAAAGAAAAGGCATACAAGTTCCGCTACAATAAACTAGTCCGTGATCGGATTCCAGAAATCATCAAGCGGGAAGGATTGTTGATCCAAAAGAAGGTTCTGGGGGCCGCCGCTTTCCGGCGGGAATTGTTTAAAAAACTAACTGAAGAGGTCGGGGAGTTAGCTGAGGCGGAAACGAAGAAGGAAGTCGCTTCGGAGTTGGCTGACTTGCAAGAAATAATTAGCAGTCTGGCGGCCTGTTATGGCCTGAAGCTTTCTGAACTAGAAGTTATCAAGCGGCAAAAAAAGCGCCGTAACGGCGGTTATGATAAGAAAATATTTATTGGTCATGTCGCCTATTTGCCCGGTGCGGACACCGCCTGGCTGGAATATCACTTAAAAGACCCAAAGAAATTTCCCTTAATCAAATAATATATGCCCCAAGGCTTAGGTCGGGGACTCAGCTCCCTCATCCCCAAGAAAACGGTCTCCTCCGGCCAGCGGTTGCCGGCTGATGAAGACGTGGTTGTCCTGCAAGACGGCGACCGCGTCCTCAGGATAAACCCCGACCGGATCGTAATCAACCCGCACCAGCCGCGAACGCATTTTAATGAATCAGCGCTTGATGATTTAGCCGAATCGATCCGCGAACATGGGATTATTCAGCCGCTAGTTGTGACCCGGAAGGATAGTGGTTTTGAATTAATTGCCGGAGAACGGCGTCTAAGAGCCGCGCGGAAAATCGGACTAAAGGAAGTGCCAATACTCGTCCGGGCCGAAGAGGAACAGAAGAAATTAGAACTGGCACTCATTGAAAATTTGCAGCGCGAAGACCTTAATCCGCTCGAGAGCTCCCGTGCTTACAAGCGCCTGATCGATGAATTTAGTATTACCCAGGAAGAAGCGGCCAAGCGGTTGGGGAAAGCGCGCTCCAGTATCGCCAACTCTCTGCGTCTCCTGCTCCTACCGACGGCAGCCCAGGACGCCCTGGCCGCCGGTAAGATTACCGAGGCGCACGCTAAATACCTGCTGAGTCTTAATGACGAGACAAAGCAACTTAACATGCTTAAGAAAATCATGCGCCAGAATCTGACCGTCGCGCAAACCGACCGGGAGATAAGGAGAATCGGCGGCACGAAGGCGGCCAAGACCAAGGATTACTTCGACCGGGCCAGGGAAGAGGATTTGGCTGAGAAGTTGAGTACGAAGGTCGAGATAAAGCGGCGCGGTTCGGGCGGTCAGCTGATAATTGATTTTTACAGCGAGGAGGAACTAAATGAGATACTTAAGAAGATGAAATAAAGAAAAAACCGGCTGTCAGGGCCGGTTTTTTGGTTTTTGGTCTTTTAAAAGTTAAGAGAAAGTCTCGATGGTAGTCATGATCTTATCATTTATAAAATCACGTAAATCGATACTGCCCTTACTTTCTTTGATCCGATCAAACTTGTTCAGTATGGACATAATTTCTGAGCGGTGGGTTTTTGTCCGCTGGTCCGTGCCAGTGAGGAGTTTCAGATAGTTTTTCAGCTGGGCGCTGATTTGGCGGTAGAATACCACTTGAGCCGGATGATTTTTTAATTTTTCGGTCAAATCTTTTCTTTTCAGATCAATATTTTCCTTCAGGTGCGGATATTTTTTTTCCAGATCGTCCAAGTTCTTGAGCGGACCGATCAGGTTGATGAGCGCGGCGCTGTTATTTTTTTCCAGGCCGATGACGACCGGAATGACGACTTCGAGCGGCCCCTTGATGTTCTTATTTACCGCCGACTGAAAATATTTTACTTCCGGCGTCTGTTTGCCGTTTTGTTGCGTCAGTTTATCGATATTCCGGTGGATCTTTTGGTAAATGACGTCGACATTCTGCGAGGCATCAACCCCCAGGGCTACGCGCCGCGGCGCATTTTCTCCCGATACTGAAGTGTCGATATCGAATTCGATGATTAGATCGACGCCATTAACTATATCATCAAAGCGGCTCGTTCGGATGAAATGCGCATTTTTACCCGCCCAATGAAACTCTTCGCCCTGTTCGGCGATGATTATCTCCAGGATGTGGCCGAGTTTTTCGCCGTTTTTTACTTGTTCCGCCTCGGCGCGCGGGAGGTGCTCCAGCTGTTCGGTAAACTTTTCTTCCAATCTAGCGACCAGCTGTCGGTCACGCGTGACCTCATCCTCACTGAAGACGTCTGTAAAATCGGTTTCCTGAATCCGTTTTTTATAACGGTGCTTGAGGATCAAGTCGAGGTTGAGTGCTGTTTCCGACTTTTTGTTATCGAAATCTATTTTTCGGTCGATGTTTTCATACATATGGTTATTTTATGGGGTAAGTATGTCATAAATTGTAAAAATGCGCAATATAAATAGCAAAATCACATTTGCTAATCCGCCGCCCATGTACTAAAATGATATTGTTGTTCAAGTCTGATTAACTCATTTTTTCAGCCAATCATGTCTTTTGTCCACCTCCACAATCATAGCCACTATTCGTTACTTGACGGTCTGACCAAGCTGGATGAGATGATCGCCTATGCCAAGGAACAGGGTTCGCCGGCCGTGGCGATCACTGATCACGGCGCTATGTACGGGGTCATCGAATTTTATCAGAAAGCCAAGAAAGCGGGAATCAAGCCGATTATCGGGATGGAAGGCTATCTGGCGCCCGGTTCCCGGCATGATAAGAACACCCGTGAAGACGGCCGCGCCTTCCATCTCCTCCTTTTAGCCAAGAATCTGGTTGGCTACAAAAATTTGATTAAACTAGTTTCCGTTGCCCATCTGGAGGGCTTCTATTATAAGCCGCGGATCGATTGGGAGCTCTTGGAGAAGTATCATGACGGCCTGATAGCGACCTCATCATGTCTTGGCGGTGAGATACCGCGGCTCATCGCAGCTGATCACCTGGTGGAGGCGAAAAAGAGAATTTTACAATATCGGGAACTTTTTGGGGTGGGGAATTTTTATCTGGAGATACAGGATCATCCGGAACTCCCCGGTCAAGCTAAAATTAACGCGGCTTTTGTTGCACTGGCCCGCGAATTAGACGTGCCGCTCGTCGCGACAAACGATAATCATTATTTCCGCAAGGAGGACGCCGAAGCCCAGGATATCCTGCTTTGTCTGCAGAATAAGAAAAAATTGACCGATACCGACCGAATGAAGATGCTCGGTTTCGGCGATTATTCTATTCGCTCTAATTCAGAGATGATTGCCGCTTTCCGCGATACCCCAGAAGCGATTGAAAACACCCTAAAGATCGCTGCCGACTGCAATTTAGAAATTGAACTCGGAAATATCCAACTACCGCATTTCGACGTGCCCGACGGCTACGACGGTAATTCTTATCTGCGCCGGTGGTGCGAGCAAGGAATTGTCAAGCGTTTTCCGGATATCGGCGCGGCGGAGCTTCAGACGATAAATGAGCGCCTCGATTATGAGCTTTCCGTTATTGCTAAGATGGGTTGGCCCTCTTATTTCCTGATTGTCGCCGATTTTATTAATTGGGCGAAAGACAATAAGATCGTCGTTGGCCCGGGCCGCGGTAGCGCGGCTGGCTCGCTGGTTTGTTATTTGACCGGCATCACCAATCTGGATCCCTTGAAGTATGATTTGGTATTTGAGCGTTTTCTCAATCCGGAACGTATCTCGATGCCCGATATTGACATGGATTTCGCCGATACCCGTCGCGGCGAGGTCCTTAATTATGTAGAAGAGAAATATGGCCATGATCATGTCGCCCAGATCATCACTTTTGGGACCATGGCCGCCCGGGCTGCCGTACGCGACGTGGGGCGAGTTCTGGATGCGCCGTATGAGTTTTGTGATCGCATCTCTAAGAGTATTCCGATGTTTATGAAGCTGGATGAAGCGCTCCGGACTGTTCCTGAGCTTCGGGAGATGTACGCTAACGACTCTTTGGCTCGCCGGATAATTGATTATGCCAAACGGCTGGAGGGAGTGGCGCGCCACACCTCGACGCACGCCTGCGGCGTTCTGATCACCAAGGAGCCGCTCACGGAGTACGTGCCGGTCCAATATGCTTCCTCTTCTGATCGTTCGATTATCTCCCAATATTCGCTTCACCCGATTGAGGATCTCGGCCTCCTAAAGATGGATTTCCTGGGACTCAAGAATTTGACCATCATCGAGTCGGCCCTCAAGATTATCGCTAATACCAGGGGTCTGGATATTGATATTGATAAGATACCGCTGGATGACGCCGCCACCTATCGGCTTTTCCAAGACGGCGAGACGACCGGCGTCTTCCAATTTGAATCATCGGGCATGAAACGTTACCTACGCGAACTGAAGCCTACCGAATTTGAAGATATCATCGCTATGGTCGCCCTGTACCGCCCGGGCCCAATGGAATGGATACCCGATTATATTGCTGGCAAACACGGCCGGAAGAAGGTCGCCTATTTGCACCCCAAGTTGGCGCCGATCCTGGCCAAGACCTACGGCGTCGCCATCTACCAGGAGCAAGTGATGCAGATTGCTCGTGACCTGGCCGGCTTTACCATGGGCCAAGCCGATGTCCTTCGTAAAGCGGTCGGTAAGAAAATTGTCGCGCTTCTGGCGGAACAGAAAGAGAAATTTATTGAGGGCTGTGTCAAGAACGGTGTCTATAAGGAGTTGGGCGAGAAAGTCTTCTCCTTTATTGAGCCGTTCGCTGGCTATGGTTTTAATCGGAGCCATGCTGCTTGTTACGCTCTCATCGGTTACCAGACCGCCTACCTAAAAGCGCATTGGCCGGCAGAATTTATGGCTGCGCTTCTTACTTCTGATCAGGGTGATATTGATCGCGTCGCCGTGGAGATTGAAGAGTGCCGCAATATGGGCTTGGCCATTATGCCGCCCGACATCAATGAATCTTTCGCCAGCTTTACGGTCGTGACTGCCGGAACCAAAGAGAATCGCGCCGTGCCCAAAGCCGCTAATCTGAAAACAATCCGGTTTGGATTAAAAGCCATCAAGAATGTCGGCGAGCATATTGTTGACGAGATAATCAGGGAGCGTAAAGCGAATGGCCCCTTTCTGGATATTTTTGACCTTCTGGAGAGGATAACGGATAAAGATCTCAATAAGAAATCGCTGGAAAGCCTAATTCGGAGCGGCGCCATGGACAGCTTCGGCGAGCGTGGACAGCTGCTTTTTAATGTTGAGCGCCTGCTGGAATTCAATAAAGAGCTGGCTAAGGCCAAAGATAATAAACAGAGCAGTCTGTTCGCTGATTTGCCGCTCGCCGCCGCTCCGCGCCTGTCGCTTGCTGTTGCCGCTCCGGCCGAGGCGGCTGAGAAACTGGCCTGGGAAAAGGAACTGCTCGGCCTATATGTGAGCGCCCATCCTTATAATATTTTTCGCTCGTATTTGTCAGGATACGCCCGGCCGCTCGGTGAACTGGCCGGCGCCAAAGGTGATGACCGGGTCGTTACTGCCGGAGTAGTCGCGTCTTCCAAAAAAATCCTTACGCGTCAGGGCGACTCCATGCTCTTTGTGAAAGTCGAGGACGCAGTTAACTCGGTGGAGTTCGTGGTGTTCCCCCGCGTTCTTCAGGAGAATCCGGATCTCTGGTTGCCGGGCCGGGCCTTAATTATCGACGGCAAACTTTCCGAAAAGGATCAAGAGACAAAAGTACTGGTGAATTTCGCTGCCCCGCTTGATCCGGCCGACCCGGCTAAATCGGTGGACGATTTCAAGCGTAGCGTGCAGAATCGGCCGACACCAAGCGGTTTCCGAACTGGCTTTCGTAACGGAAACGGCGCGTCTAACGGTTATAAGGCCGTCCCTCGCCCGGCGGCTACTCAGTCGCCTACCACGATCAACCCCCTTTCTCTCCGGCCGACGCCTGCCCGTCTTGAGAAGCCTTCGCCGACCGCTCTACGTTTGACTCTGCCGTCTAATTTTAGCGCGACGGAGCTGTCTGATCTAAAAAACATGTTAGCCGGCTGTCCGGGAGAAGACGAAGTGCGTTTACGTATCAGAGAAAAGGGCAAGATGAAGATCGTGAAGCTACCGTTGCATGTAGTCAATAACGAGGAGCTCCGGGCAAAATTACAGGCCCGGTTTGCCGGTGCGGTCAGTATCGCCGAATAAAATTGTCCTGCCGCTCTTTTTTTGTTATAATTAGGAAGACTAGATTATTTTTTAGTGACCTCATAATTTTTCTTGCCGGTTATGCCCAAAAACAAATCAGTAGCCGCATCCGTCGCTTCTAAGCGGCCACGTGCGCCTAAAAAAACTGCGCCGAGGACTATCCATCCCAAGAAAAAATCACGATCGGTCCTGATCGACGTAATTGAAGACGAACCAATCAGTTTACCCGTGTGGCCGGGAGACAATGCTGGAAACTCTCTGCCTAAAGGCAGCGCAGCGGATGTCATTTTGAGTAGCGAAGAACTGGATCAACAGAAACGCTTTTACTCCGAATTGGCCGCCCAAGTGAAAACGGGCCGGCGCGGTGTAAATGGAAAGACTGTTTCGCGGGCGGAAGACTCACCGCGCCGTCCTGTCGGGTTGTACCGCCGCCTGGTAATTCGCTTCGTTATCCTAGTCCTATTTATCGCGGCTGCCGTTGCTTATTTTTCCTTTTCTAAGCTGACTATCGTTTTAAATCTGAAGGGTGAGAGTTTGAATAATAATCTTCTCCTCAAGGTATCCGGCGAGTCCGCCACCGCTTCCGCTGAAGATAGCGGCGAGCTGGGCGGTTCATTGCCAGTAGCCGCCTATAACAGCTCCGCCACTGATTACTCGGTAGATCCGCGGGAGACGGTGGACGGAACCATTAAAACCGTCAGCGTCAGCGTTTCGCAGACTTACCCTGCTACCGGAGAGACGTTTCTGGGTGACGCTGTTACCGGCCGTGTGAGAATAATCAATAATTACACGAAGAATCAGTCGCTCGTAGCAACGACTCGCCTCCTCACTCCCGATAATAAGCTGTTCCGTATCAAGGAAGCGGTGAATGTTCCGGCTGGTGGGGAAGTGACCGTTGAAGTTTATGCCGATAAGCCTTCGGCCGATATGGCTGTTGGTCCGGCGAATTTCACCATCCCGGGATTATGGGCCGGCCTTCAAGACAAGATATATGCTAAGAGCGATGAAGCCTTCGTCTTCACTAAGAAGGTCAAGAAACACGTGAATGCGAGCGATCTGGAACTGGCGGCTAAGGACATCAATACCCGTTTGTTGGAAGCGGCGCGAGTTGAAGCCGAGACCACCCTGGGAAGC
>Ga0265297_10011066_pt1 | contig 11151 bp, 10 predicted proteins | sample Munlanlwell13791_FD_192502 | JGI IMG/M metagenome (GOLD analysis project Ga0265297, IMG submission 192502) | Leachate microbial communities from a municipal landfill in Southern Ontario, Canada - Leachate well 137-91 | ecosystem: Engineered > Solid waste > Landfill > Unclassified | place...
GGCGGTGTAGTTTTCCAAAGCAGAATATGCCCCGGTGAGGGGATTGGTTCCTAATGGACCGGGTATCAGTGTGGTCAGATCCCATTTGATCGAGGCCAACTCCTTGGTCGAGGTCAGCAGGGATATATAATCCACCAGCGACACACCATCCGGCTTCTGGCAACAATCCACCCACCCCCCCAAAGCCTTCTTGCACCGCATCAAATCTCCGGTCCAGACCTTACAATCGCCTCCGGTGCAATCCAGGTCCGATTGGGCATACTGCACCACCTGCATCATGGCGGCGGCCTTGGCGAACCCCGTGTTGTTGAGGTCGAACTGACCGTTAATGCATTCTTCCCCCAGGCAGCGGATGATCCCGTCGCATTGGTAGCCCATGGTCGTGGTAACATCATCGATTCCAACCTCGGAGCCGCAGTCGTAGGTCACGGTCCAGGCATAACAAATGGCCGACTCCGGAGCTTGCGCCCCTTCGATACACTCCTCCCGGACATAGGAACAGTTCGGATTGTTCTCCAGGGCTTCGCAGGTGTCATGCTGGTTACCCGGATTCTCCGGGCAGTGCACCACCCCCTGAGGGTCGGTATAGCAGTTCAACACCCCCTGGTTAAAATCCTCCAGGGCTATGGTCACCTCGTGGGCCAGATTACTGATTCCTGCCGAGGCGAAGGGATTGGTGGAATACAGCATCCCCTGATCGACCCAGGCGCCGCCGATCATGGTGGCACCAGAACATGGCCCTTGGGTGCAGGTGTACGTTTCCGGCCGGATGACCGAATCCCCGTGCCCATTGGTCAAAAGCACTTCGCAACCCGGATCGCAGGTCCAGCCGCGGTCCACGATGTGATACCTATAAACCAAGAGGGTGCCGGTATGCAGCTGTTCGGGATTCTCGCCCTGGTTTTGGATGCTGAAGACGGCCGTTAAACCGTTGCTACAGGTCGGCGCTTGGACCAGACTGACGCCGGCATAAGGCGAGAAGGTCGAAACCGTCCTGATGACCCCTTCGCCCGTGGCCGAGCAGGCGTTTGGCGGCGGCGGCGACCAGCTTTCGGTCCCAGAGCCGCCTTGACAGCCGCTGCAGCTAACCGAGCCGGTTTGGAGGTTTACCGTCAGGGTGATGCTGTTCCGGGACGTGCCCCAGGCCCCGACGCTGTACTGCCCCAAAAACTCCACGTCGTAGTCATGGCGGCACTTGCAATCGCCACCCGGATAATAAACTCGCTCGCAGGTCTCGATGTCGGGGACGTGCGCCTGACTGGTCACCGTCTCGCTGGTGGTGATGATCTCGCAATTGGTGTCCACCCCGCTCAAGCCCCGCTCGATGGCGGCGTCTGTCTGCTGCCACAGCGGATCATTGCTCATGTTCACCCGGGCGCGATTGCTGGAACTCAAGATGGTCTGATAGGCATGGCCGGTTAAACTGTTGCTACTGCCCATGGCTTCGGTCGAATCGTAAGCCTTGTTCATCAACTGGGCGTCACTGCCGAAGGCTTCGTCGGCATGGGGATCGGCGGTGTTCTGCGAGTCGGGAAACAACTGTTCGGGATTAAAGGTTGAAATCTGGTCTTTCCAGTGCAGATTGACGTTGCCGGCTTCATCCTGGTGCGCCAGGCCGGCAGCATTGGGGACTAAAAGCTGGCCCAGCGCTTGGCCTTGACGAGCCGTATCAGAAAAATGATCCGCATAGGCCGGCAGGGGCCGGGCCACCGAGCAATAGAGCAGATAGACCGTCACCCAAACCTGGATGATGGCTTGAAGCATGGCGAGGCTTTTTTGAAAGACCTTCCGGTTCTTCATTGCTACCTAACACAGCAGTCTTTCCAGCGCCAAATCAGATAAACGTAATCTTCAAACCCAGGAATGTTCCGCCACTCCCCCCAGCGAAAGGGGGTCTCGCCAATAACGTGATTGTCATCCGACTCCGCCACCGGGAAAAACATCTCCATGCGATACTGCCCCTTGGGAATGGTAGGATAGATATACGAGCCGCATAGCGCATCATCCCCCATGGTCTTCCAGGCCAGCGCCCGCCGATGCAGAGCCGCTATGGCCCTGGCCCCTGCCAAACTGGTGACCAGAGGGCGAGATTCATTTTGGAGGATGTTCCCCGTAAAGGGATACAACCCGCCCCAGTTGCCCGCGCACCAAAATAGGGTCTCCAGGCTCCGCCCGGCCAAACCCAGGGCGGCATCGCCCAAACACGCCATCTGCGCAAAGGGGTTGGCGAACAGCGTCACCTCGGGCGTGGTGTAAAAACTGAGTTCGTCATCATTCCAGGTGGGGTCCAGTTCCGACAGATACATCAGGTCGAAGTCTATGAAACCATCGGCACTACACTCCGCCATGGTTAATAGTTCCATGATAATCAACAGGGGAAAAGCGAAGTAATGATAGTTGTAAAAGGTCAGATCGCTATCGTCTCCCTCGGCCTGGGAAGTGCCGCCCAACAACCGGGAATTGGTTACTTGCAGGCGCAGGCCCCCCAGGGTCGGGGAACAATAAGGCAGTCTGGTAAGTTCAACCAAGCGGGCTGGTTCCCAGAGCCCGATAGGGGTCCCGATGCTGATCATCATGGGACCGCCATCCTCACACATACATAAGAATTGGCTACTGGCCCGGCCGCTGGGCGCATTGTCGGTCCCGCCGCCCATGGCAACCCCACCAATTGAAATGGGAAAGATGCAGTCCCAACATATATCGGTAAATAACCTCTGGGACCACAACTTGGCGTCGGGGCAGACGTTGCTCCCATGCGCGGGACACGCTGAGGAAAACAGCAGGGTAAAAATCAGGAGAACGGCTATTTTACGACGCATTCTTTAACCTCGAATTTATGCTTCGCCTTATCAAACCGCACCGTGCTGGGCGCATGCGCCAGCTTGAAGCTGTCCTGCACCGGCGCGTTCAATAAATACACCGGGGACCTCAGGGCCTCTTGTAATCCCTCCAAAGAATCCCAGCCGCGCTCTACATCGGGAATCCTGGTGGCGATGTACTTCACTCGATATTTGCCGCCATGCTCCTTGCCGGTGGCCACCGCCCACTCCACCTGCTTGGAGTCGGCTGCATCAAAGACCACCAGCATGAAGGTGGGGGGCACGATCTTGAACATGTCTATTTTCTGGCCGGCCCGGGCAATAACCTTGCCGTCCGGCAGGATGAAGTCTTGTTCCACTTTGTAAGTTGCATCCAAATAAAAAACCTTCTCTTCCTTGGTCTTGGGTAAATCTAAAAACCGCTGCTTTTTCCAGTAATTGGCTACTGCTTGGTCCTTCTTGGTTTGCCAGTCTATCCCCGCCAGGCGTGGTTTCATTTCGTCGATAAAATCTCGCTCAGCAATATCGACTGTCTGGCCCCATTTGCCTTGGTCCCCGAAGGCTTTATCCTGTTCCACGCGCCGGCGTAACCATTGAGAATTGACGATCCCCCGGGCCCAGGCTACAGCCGCCCCGTCCCTTTCATACACCAGAGTCGGGGCCACACTGACGGCATAACGCCGAAAAAGCACCGGATTTAACATGAGGGCAGGGCCTTCCTTGCCGGTGATCTGGCGGATATATTTAAAAAGGTCCCCCAGGGTCCGGGAGCCTTTAGGCAGCCCCCGCAACACCACCACTGCATCGGGGGAAATTTCCTGGATCTCTTTCAGCATCCGCCGATTAGCCTCAACATTATCTTCCGGCTTATCCCCGAGTGTAACGAAGAGCAACATCCTGTTGCCGGCAGGGGCAGGCGAAGGCGCCATCTCTTCTGCCTGGCCTTTAACCCGGGTGCGCTCCTTGCGGGCCATTTCGGCGGCCAGTTCCTGAAATTCTTCCAGACGGGCTGACTTTCCCTGGGCGATGCCTTTAGCCAGTTCCTGAAACTCCTCTATCCGGGCCGGGGTCTGCCGGGCGATCTCCGCTGCCGCATCACCCTGGGCCTGGTCGTGCCCCGCCCAAACACCGAGGGCGAGGATAACAAGCATTGTGCCGGATATTCTCGCCCTCATAACTTTTAACCTCCTTCGCATTTTTTAGCCCAATTTACCTGTGCCCTTCACCTCCTTTCCCAATGAGGTTTCTTTCCGGATCACCTCCTTTCCTTAAAACCCCAGGTTGGCCAAGGCAATCAGCACGATGAGCGTCACATAGGGCGCCATGGTCATCGGCCGCCACAGGGAAGAGACGTTGTACTTGTCCTCCACATTGACGGCCAGATTGGTGAAGGTTCCGTCCAGGGCTTTGGGATACAGGTCCACGTATTTGCTCTGCATCAGCTTGTAGTGGCCGTCCAGCATCCACAAAAGAAACAGGACCACCACCGGCCAGATCCGGAACGAGGTCGGGAACACCTGCCAGCCCAGATAGCTCCCGCACAAAATAAAAAAGGACGCTAGTACGATGGACGTCAGGCGTACCGCCAGGGACTGCCAGCCGTAGCGCCGGATGTTAGCCTGAATCGCGGTTAACTCCAATTGATCCATGGAATGGATCTCCAATGATTTTGGGAATGATTTTGGGGGAATACTCTTCTGCAATGCTTCTGGCATAACTCCTCCTTGCTTAAGGGCTAACGCCCACGAGAAATTTTTTTAGCGGCCCCACACGGCCAGTCCCTTGCCCACCACCTGGTCTATCATGACCAGGCCCCAATACCGCGAATCGTAGCTGTCCGGCAAGGTGCCCATGGCAAAATAGCCCCCGGCCGGAATAGTATAGTCCACTGCGAAATCGCCCGTCTTTAGCGGGTAGCCCGTGCCGTTGCCGGCGCTTTCTTTGACCAGAAGGTCCACCACCTGAGACTCCAGGGCGTTCTCGAAACGATAGTCTTCCCCGGTGATTTCCACCTTTCCCGCCGAGTCGATATGCACCCGATCCCCCGGCAACCCCCGCACCACCTTAACGAACCTGGTCCCCGGCTGATAATAGGGGGCCGTCCTTTTATCAGTGCGAAACACGATCAAGTCGCCCCGATGAAAGTCCGGCGGCATCCGACCCTCGACCCGGCGCTCAATGAAGTAAACCCTGCCGAGCATACAGGGTTTGCCCTGGGCAATACCAAATTCATACAGGTTCGAAAACCACCACCCCAAGGTGTACGCCACCGCTAGAAGGGCCAGGCATTGCCCAATGAATACCGGCCAGGGCCTTTTTACCCGCACCAGGCGCCGCCACCAGGTCGTCACGCAGCCTCCCGCTGGGCCGTCAGGGTGTTGATCGCCTCCATTAAGCTCATGCCGTCCTGCTGCAACTGCTTAAGCGCGTTAATATCTTCGGCCTTAGTGGAGTAGAGCAACTGCTTGAACGGCTCCACGTACAGCCGTTCCACCCCCATCCCCTGCTGGCTCACGAAGCAGAGCTCCGAATACTTCCCCGGCACGGTGTGCAGACTCTTGAGAAGTGCAAAGCCGTAATCTCCTCCCACATCCAGCCGGCCTTCCCTTTCCAGCTTCATAATGGTTTCCGGGGCCTGGCCCAACAGGATCTTGCAGGCCGAGTTCTCGGCAATCGCCTCCCCGCTGGAGGAGTTGTACAAGTCGTTGATAGACTGGGTGATGACTATGGCCGCACCCCCATACTTGCGGAATCGGCGATAGCCGTGCTCGATAAACTTGGCGGCGGAACCCTGGGTAAGAAGGTCCCAGGCCTCGTCAATGATCACGATCTTCCGGCGATTGCGCTCGCCCAGGTACATCTCCTGCTGAATTTGAAAGATCATTTGCAGGAGCACCACCTGTTGCAACTGCTTGCGACCCCGGAGCTCTTCCAACTCGATGACGATCAAGCGACCCTGAAAATCAACGTTGTTTTGCCCGTTAAAAAACCGGCCGTATTCGCCTTTCAAAGTAAAGGGGTACAGCTGCTCACCGATGTCATTGATCCTGGTGTCGCCCGGGCTGGCAGGGGGATCATCCTTTAAGGCCCGGGCCAGCGAATCTATGCTCATCTCCTGGCCTTCATGCAGCCAGACCTTGTTGAGCACCCGCCGCAACCCCGAGGTCTGAAAATCATCCAGCGGCACGGTCGGAGCCGCCATGGCCGTCAACAGGCCCACCAGGGCGTCGGCGTCCTCGTTGTAATCCTGGACGATACTAAAGGGATTCAGACAAATATCCGATTTGGCATCGAAAACTATGAAGGTCTCACCCAGGACATTGGCCAACTTCTCATAGGACCGCCCGATGTCAATGACCCAGGCCCGGCCCCCCAAGGACAGGTACTGCATGATGATCTCGTTGGTGAGAAAACTCTTGCCGCTGCCGCTCTGGGCCGCAATCACCGCGTTGTAATTCGTCGTGGAATCGAACAGGTCAAAATACATCACTTGCCCGTCCCGGCCGATGAACTGCATGGCCGGAGTTTGAGTGCCTTTCCAACTCCCGAAGACCGGCATGAAGACCAGGGCCTGGCGAGAGGTCATGGTGCGGTAACGATTCGATTGCGTCACGGCCTCCGGCTCGGCTCCGAAGGGCAGGTTGTTGAGAAACCACGGCAGAGAGATAAACCCGTCTTCCAGGAGCTGGATGCCCGACTCCCGCCAAAACGCTTGCATGTTCGCCACCGCACCACTGACGTTTTCAGGTTGGCAAAAAAGGGCCGCGGTCAGCGACTGCCTCACCAGCCGGTCCCCGCCATCCAGGGACTCGAAGAGGATGTCATAGGATATTTTTTTCTTGGCCAGCCGGGGAACGAACTTCAGCATCGGCCCGAAGGCCTGGTTGGTCACCCACTGACGCTTTTTCTCCAACTTGCCCCGCAGCCTTTCCATATCGGGAAAATAAACGTTGCCGGTAATCAGCACGTTCTCGCGCACTCCCCGGCTGCCGGTCAGGGGGTCCAGCAAGTATCGCTGCGCCAGGCCGAAAGAGGTGCTCTCGGGAATCCGCTTGGGCGACATTATTTTTACTACCTGGCCCCCCAGGGTGAGATGCCGGCGATGCACCCGCAAATCGGTCTCAAAGTCTGCCAACTGGTCCTGAATCAGCCGGCCGGGATCATACTGCGCTTCGGTAAACTGCCTCCACCCGGCCCCAGGCGACCAGTTAAGAATGGTCTCCATGAACCGGATATAGTCCTCCACGTTGAACAGCCGCGGCCGGAAACCGCAGGTTTTTAGGGTCTCCAGGGCCGCATCCCGCAACTCCAGGGCCTCCCGGGCCACTTTTTCGGAAGGAGGAAATTGGGCTACAGGCCAGCGTGCCGTGACCACCAGCTTGAGGTCCCGCAGCATCAGGCCGGTGCTGTCAAAAGGCTCTTCCGCACCCCGGCGCAAATACTCCACCCGCTTGGCCCGCACCTCCTGCAAGACTTCCGAGACCTGTTCCTTTTGCGAGACCCCTTCCGAATCATCATCGCCATCAGACAGCAGTATCCGCTCCGGCACCAGGTCGGGACCGGCCCATAAACAAAACTGGAGAATCGTCTCCGTGGGCCACGACAGGTTCAGAAGATTGTTGAACCTCTCGAACATTCGGTCGTCGCACCCGGTCACGGGCGCACACAGAAAACCGAACCCCAGGGACGATTTCTCCAGGTGGAAGATGAACTCTTTCGGATCATAGGCCAGGACCGGGAAAAGCTGGCCCATCCGATCCCTTTTTAGGCTGAATGGCCACATCTTAATGAATCATGCCGGCATGCAGGGTGGCGCTGAATACCGTGTCGATGATGGTCGAGGAGTTGTACAGGCCTAGGCCGCCGCCAATGCCGGTGGCAAAGGCCATGAGGCTCTGGCGGGCGATCCCGCCCACGATGCCAACCAGGATCATCCCCAGGGAAATGGTCTTGCCGACGTTACCCTGGGTCCATTCCGTCAGACTGGTGTACACGTCCGACAGCGGGCCGCTGGTGGACGCCGCCTGAACCAGGTCGGGAATCAGCAGGCCGGCCACGAACAAAGCCAGAGCGATTCCGGAAAAGATATAAGCCTTTTTTAACTGCTCCTTAAACATCTTACCAACCTCCTTTGGTTTAATCGCCCAATAGGGCGTGTCACTCTGTTCCAAATAAATTATCCTGCTTCATCTGCCCGGTCTTGCGATTGAAAAAGGCGTTTTGAGGGGTGTTTTTCGATTTTCCGGGGTCTATCTTGGTGTCTAGGGTCGGGGCGGGATGGGGATTTTCCTTCGGGGGAGCCAGATCCAGACTCGACAGGTCCTTAGGCTTCTGCCCCTTGCCACCCTGTGTCTTAGCCGGAGGCCTCTGAGTTCGTGCAGGAGCTTCCGGTAAGCTCCGGTCCAACAGCGGCGTAATCGTTGGCGCCACTTGCATGCGCCGCTCTCCGATGCTCCACCGCCGGTCCTGCACTTCCGCATACATAAAGTTGGGCATGTGCAAGGTGCCGTCGAGGTCTTCCCAGGGAGCCATCCAAACCCGCATAATCTTGGCCTGGGAACGCAGCGGCATGGGGCCGACATATCCTAACCCCTGCACCGCTTCCATAGAAGCGGCTGCAGCCGGGGTCAGATTCTGCCGGTTGCCCGGGTTGCCAGGGTTATCCCCGCACTCTGGACAATCGGTGTTCTGCGAGTTCTTGGGCTTTTCCAGGGAATCCCGGTTGTTGGTCAACTCATAGACCTCGCGGGCCGATTTACATTGCACCGTCTCGGGATACCCTTTGCAGGAATAACTCGCCGAACACCCCGACAGCAATATTGTTATGGCCGCCCATAAAAGAACCGTTCTCACTGTTGGGCCTCCTTTTCCTTGGTCTTGACCTGCCCCAACACCTTAGCCGGATCATTGCCGGCCAGCCAGACCGCCAAATCCTTCACCGCCCCGGTCTGCACCTTGCCGTCGTGACGGATCATAAATGGCACCGACCGCAGACCCAGGATGCGCGCTGCCACCAGGGTGTGCTGCAAAGGCTGCAGATCAGAGCCGCACTCCCCCGAGCCTAAAGCTTCGAACTTGCCGCTCACCAGGGCCTGGAGCGAAGCCTGTTGGTCTTTAGTGCATAATATTTGCTTGGTGTGCTCCATGCTCTTCTGACCCATGGGAACCATCACCACCTTGAACCGGTACTGTTCCCCCAACTTCACCGCCTGCTGCAAGAGATCACGGCAGTGGGGACAATCGGTGGAGACAAAGATAATCTCCTCTTTATCCCCCTTCCCCAGGGTCAAGGTGGCTAACTTGTCCGGGTCCAGCCCGATCTTCTTGATGTCGATGTGGTTCACCACCGTGTCCGCATCCTCGATGGTGGCCACGTTTTTGCCGTTCCAAAGGTCGTAGATTGGCCCTTTCCAGGCAAACCGACCATTCTCCGAGACGAAAAACGTGCCCTTGTCGGATTCGATCAGTTTGACTCCCTGGATGGGCAGATTTTTAACCGTCTTGATGCCGCCAAAGGGCGACTCGGCCCGGGCTGATGATATCCGCAAGCCAAGGATCAGAAAGACCAGGATAAGACTGACCAATACGATGATGGCCGAATATAAGGGGGTTGCTTTGGATTTCATGAAAGTCTCCTTGGTTGATCTATTGCCTCTGTCGTACGAGGTTCCCGGCGCCGCTGCGATTATCCAAGAGGCCAACAGGACCACCGAAACCATAACGCCGCTCTTCGGGGATCACCGGCACCACCACGAACTCGCCATTTCGGTCTATACCCGCAAAGTCTGGAACCACCTGGAGGCCGCGGTTTTGATACTTGATCTGATAGCGCAGGGGTGGCGGCTCTACCTCCCGCACCAGGACGGCAGGCGGAAGTGATGCTTGATGCTCGGCACACCCCAATAAGACCAGCAACAGCGCCAGCGGCATCGCCATCTTCATCTTACCGCTCCGCTTTTCGGGTTTGCAGCTTAAGGCCTTTGCCGCTGATCAAGACGAAATCTATGGCCCGGCCGGCATCGATTTCAATCACCGGAAAGATGTCTTTGGCCATGTCCAGATAGTATTTCGACAAGCGCTCCAAGGCCGACCCGGTGCCTGACAACCCGGCGCTCTGCATGGAATCCTTGCTCAGCATGGACTGGAACGGCGCCTCCTTCTGAGCCGCGCCGGTGCCGATCTGCAACACCGGCTGTTTGGTAAAGATCTGCGAGAAGCCCTGCATGAAGCCGGCCAGCAGCGCCCGGCTCAATAAGGCCCCGGTCTTGCTCACCACCCGGCCCCGCACCCCGGCCTTGCCGTCCTCGCCCACCGCGTACATGTCGATCTTGGTCTCGATGGCCTTGCCGTCCTCCCGGATGCAACTCAACCGCTCCGCCCGCAGATAGGCCCGCTCCGACCCCAAATCCCCCCAGCCGGCCGCAATCAGAAAACACTCCCGGACGTCCGCCCGGTACATGTTCGGTAATATCGCTTCTTTCTTGATCCTCAGCAAAACCGGAAACGGGTCTTTCTTGGAACTCTTGCCGCACGAGACGTCTAGGCCGGTGATCAAAGTGCCGGAAAAGATGCTTCCCGCTGGCAAAAAAGTCTCGATGCCCTGGTCTTGGTCTTTTTTCTTCTCGTCTTTGAACTGCATCCGATCCTTGCTTTCCGATGAGGCGGCGATCACCCTGATCTCAGGGGCCGTGGAGGCCACCGGGACGCCGGGGCCACCCGCCGACCTGGGTTTGGCCCCCGCATAGGGTCCTGGTTTATTATCGGCCACCTGCGGACCCCGCTTATGGGCCCCGGCCCCGGCTGGAGTTTTCTGACCGGATGGTTCTTTATGAGTTCCTTCCTTCTGGGCCTCGGGTTTCTTTTTCTCATGTTCCAGCTTTTCCAGCTTGGCCAACTGCTGCTGCACCTGCTTGGCGACCTCCGACTGCACCTTGCCCAGATCGAGGGCCGGCTCCTGCGCCTTCTTGTCGCTCAAGCGTTCTACTTTGTCCCGCAGCTCTTTGTTCTCGCGTTCCATCTGCTCCAATTTCGAGTTCACCTGGACCACTGCAAAATGCGATTTGTCTCCCCCGCCGAAAATGTTTCTGGCCGTCTTGGATTCAGCAGGCGGCTTCTTGGGAGGTGTTTTGCTCACGCCGATGAACAGCACTCCCATCACCGCAATCAGCACCGCAGCTATCCAAAGATACTTTTTGTATTTGGGGTCAAGATGCTGGTAGAAGGCGTCCAGCCAGGCTTTCAAGTTGAATTGCGCCATGATTCCTTCTTATGAGTCAGGGCAGGTGGGACGACATCGGCCGCGAACTGACCGCGATTTCCCGCGGCTCGGCGC
>Ga0265297_10011067_pt1 | contig 11150 bp, 13 predicted proteins | sample Munlanlwell13791_FD_192502 | JGI IMG/M metagenome (GOLD analysis project Ga0265297, IMG submission 192502) | Leachate microbial communities from a municipal landfill in Southern Ontario, Canada - Leachate well 137-91 | ecosystem: Engineered > Solid waste > Landfill > Unclassified | place...
GCCATACCCCAATTTGCCCACGACTTTTTCGCCATAGGTTGCTTTTTCCGTCCACGGACTCGCCGCAAAAGCCATCGGCGCGAGAAGCATGGAGAGTATCACTACCAGACTCATGATCTTTTTCATTACGTTTCCTCCCTTGGTTTTTAAAGCCCTAGCATGGCGCCACTTACTTTTCTTTATTTTGCCATAATTTGACGCCGTCGACAATCTCTAATATTCTCGGAGAATATCGTCCTTCTACGCGTTTCCTTTATCTTTTTTTATCACTTTTTATCTACCCCTTGTCGCTTCACCTCCGACCCGATATGATACTCCCATGCATAAATCCTCTTCATTGTCCGCAACATTCCGTCTTGCGCTGCTCCGATGGTATTCCCGGCACAAAAGAGACCTTCCTTGGCGTCATACTTGCGATCCTTATAAAATCTGGGTTTCCGAAATCATGCTCCAACAGACGCAGGTCGCAACGGTTATTCCTTATTATGAACGTTGGCTTAAAATTTTTCCTTCTGTTTCCGAGCTGGCACACGCTCCTTTATCAAAGGCTTTGGAGCTGTGGGCCGGGTTAGGCTATTACAGGCGGGTTCGGATGTTTCATAAAGCGGCAGGCTACATCCAAAGAGAACTCCATGGAAAAATCCCAGAAACCGCGGAGGATTTAAGAAAGCTACCCGGCATTGGTCGCTATACGGCTGGAGCAATCGCCAGCATCGCGTGGGGCGAAAAAACGCCGGCCGTGGATGGGAACGTGATCCGTGTTCTCACAAGGATCTTCGCTATCGCTCAAAACGCAGATCGGCCCGCGACCCTGGAAAGACTTTGGTCTATCGCGGCTTCGCTCCTTTCGGGCAAAAACTCAGGCAACCTTAATCAGGCGCTTATGGAATTAGGTGCCATGGTCTGCTTTCCATTAAATCCACAATGCGTTCGGTGTCCGGTAAGAAAAAGTTGCGTAGCCCATCAAGAGGGAAAGGAACCTTTTTATCCTGTCCGGTCTCAAAAAAACCGCTATGAAAAGTTAAAAATGACGGCCTTGGTGCTGAGGAACAATAAAAATGAGATCTGGCTTGAAAAACAACCTGAACAGGGACGGTGGGGCGGGCTTTGGATGTTTCCGTTTTGGGTGAACAAAAAAGAAATGCTGGAAGAGATCCGGTCTTTCTGTCTACGACCAGCCCTTTTCTTGATCGTCCCGCACGCTTTCACAAAATACAGGATTATGCTTGAAGTTTTTGGATCGTCTTACAACGGTAAGATGCCTTTAAGGCGGCCATGCGGCAAGTGGTTCCCAATCGCGAAGCTAGCCCACATCGCTTTTCCATCCCCACACAGGAAAATAGCTCAAGCTCTTATTGCTAGAAACAAACCTTTAAGTCCTCTTTTTCCAAAAAAAGGCGCTGCGAAAAAGAAACCACGGGCTCGACTCACCTGAAAATCGTCATTGCAATGATAGCCGTCGTAGGCCCTAGTGTTCCTTATTGACTCATGCGATCCGTCAACCAGTTATCCAGAACGTCTTTCTTGAAACGCCACTGCCCACCGATCTTCGCTGCCGGGACTTCTCCCTTCTTCAATAAGCGGTAAATCGTTACGAGATGAAATCCGAGATATTTCGCCGCTTCTTTGGGCGTCATGATTTGGGTCCGTTCTTTCTTGGGATACTGATGTTCTTGATTCTGCTCCTTTGCTTGTTCCATTCTAGTTCTCCTTGTCTATTATTGCTATTTTTTGGTTTATCGTAGCTGAACCTGTATTACAATTTATCTCATATGTTATAAATTGTCAATGCTTGATAGCCATTGGTCTTTTCGTTAATTTTTGTAACCTATTGTCTATGCTATGCTTACAAAAGATAATCCTATAAAATAAAAATGTTATTGCTTGTTATTTTTATTCATTGTAGTATTCATATCTGTTCGCTTTTCAGGAAAGGTTTTCTGTGCCTGTTAGCCATCTTCAAAAATTTATAAAAAAGGGAGGTCGTTCATGAAGAAAGCAAAGGTAGTGCTGGCTCTTGTGATCTGCGCTTTTTTACTGGTCCCGATGAGCTTTGCAAAGGATGTTTGGGATATGGCCAAATCGGATGTCTATAAAGAAAAGACTGGCGGAATGCTTGGTCGCGGTTTCTTAAACGTGGCAACAAGCCCCGTGGATATTTTTGTCCAGACTGTCAATAGAACAAAAACAGATGCTCCCTTGATCGGAACTCTTACCGGTATGGCAGGAGGTCTTGGTTGCACCGCGCTCCGCGCAAGTTCCGGTATTGTGGACGTCGCCCTTTTTTGGGTCCCTGGTTTCAATGGTTTTTCGGTGGCGCGTTCTTATGACAACTGTCTGGAAGAATCCGACGCGAACGCACAACCCGCTCCAGCCCCTGTGGCCCTCCAGCAACCTGTGGCCACGGAAGCCGCTCCTCTTGTGACAGTTACAGAAGCACAACCGGCTCCCGTCCGCAAACATGTGGCTAAAAAACATAACGCTTATGATTATGTGAAGAAATAAAATAGATTTTTGGAATAAAAAAGCGCCTCGTTGAACAACGAGGCGCTTTTTTTGTGCGCTGGAGAATTACAGCCTAGATCGTCACAAACCTAGGTCGGAGAGTGTAAAAATTGGCGAATAATGGTAACTGGCAAGCGTTTCCGAAGCCCCTTCGTTGCGATCCACAAGACAAACCGTTTTAACGATTTTTGCCCCGAGCGCTTCCACCTCCTTGATTGCCTTCAGAACCGAGCCTCCGGTCGTGACCACATCTTCAAGCATAACCACTTTGTCACCCGGCGCCAGAGCAGGGCCCTCGATCATCTTCTGCATCCCGTGATCTTTGGCTTCTTTGCGAACAATGAACGCTTTGAGAGGTTTTCCGCTCTGAGAGCTCAGAACTGACACTGCAGCCGCGAGAGGATCCGCACCGAGCGTCGGCCCTCCAATCGCATCGGCGCCTGCCGCTTGGGTCATATGAAGGATCACTTTTGCCGCAAGGAAAAGCCCCTGCGCGCTGAGTGTAATCTGTTTGCCGTCGATATAATACTGTGAAGTCTTCCCGGAGGCCAACTTGCGCTCCCCGTGTACTACGGCTTTCTCCTGGATCAGTTTCAATAATTCCTGTTTCAGCATTTGTTCATCCATGATCTTATGACTCCTTTTAAGTTATTCTGTCTTCGTGACACGGACAACCTATTCCGTTAGAGACCCGGTAACTCTCACGCATCTTTTGTGATTATACTCCTTGGGCCTATTTGAAGAAACCCCCTTAAAAAGATCAGGCCTCTAACGGAACGAACCCATCTTTTCCCGAATCTTCCGTGAAAGACCTTTGATCATTTGAGCTTCAGGCTCCAAAAGCCCGCCTCGCTTGATGAGCCCCCGTAAAGTCCGAAGGATCCTTGGCAAAAGATCCGCTCCGCCTTTTTTATATCCCAGCACTTTCAACGCTTCTTCAAAATGCACGATTGTGCCCTCGATCTCTTTTTTATTCAAAACTCTCTCATGCGAGGTCGCTTCTTTTGCACCTCGCTCCCAGGAAAGAGCAAACAACGTGACCATCACGGCCTGCGCGAGATTAAGCGACGGATAAGAGGTCCCTGTGGGGATCGCCACTAGATGATCGCATAAAGCACTGTCCTCATTCGCAAGCCCTTTGGATTCGCGTCCAAAAACAATTCCGATCTTCTGGCGACATGAGACCCTGCGGATCTGTGAGACCGCTTTATCGAAAGAAAGAAAAGTCCCGCGATGTCTCCCCCAACGCCGTGTTGTCCCGATCACAAGCCCCAGATCCTGGATTGCGTCCCGGAGAGAAGAATATTCTTTCCCTTTTTTCAGGATATCCGCTGCCGACATAGCCATCTTTTTGGCCTTTGCTCGCCAACTTCCCGGAGGTTTCACAAGACGTAAATCCACGAAACCCATGTTTTTGACAGCCCGGGCTACTGCCCCGATATTGTCTGGGTTCTCAGGAGAAACGAGAATGATCGCAATCTTTTCCTTTTTCATCGTAGGGACCGAGGATCAGTTTGGAGAAATCACTTTTTCATTCCGTCTCCCAAACATAATCCGGAAGCTCGAAATGCCGTGTTAAGGGCGTGGTATCGCCTGCTGCCGCGCACCAAGGGAGCACGAGAAAATCATTCACACTTGATCCGATCCGTATCGTCATGTTCACAAAGAAGCGTGGGACATAGGTTACAGGCCAGGCTTTGGGATGACTCTTTTTTTCCACCTCGAATGCATGCACCAATTCACCGGGTGAGGTAAGAAGGTTCACAAATCCGCGCTTCTCGATGGAGGCTATTTGTTTCAAAGTGTTTTCTTTTTTTACGGTGTCCGCCGCGAAAAGGGAGCATGCCCCCAGAAATAAAAATCCGACAAGAATCAACGTTATCTTTTTTTCCATGTTTTATTCCCCGCTTTTTGATCCTTATTGATTTTTTTAAAAACCGTCAGAAAGAAACCGTCCGTCCCGCTCTCCGGCGGCCATAATTTGAAGAACGTCTCCCCCGATTCGCCGCAGGGAACGATCTCAAGTTCCGGATGCGTTGCCAGGAACGTTTTTGCAACATTCTCGTTCTCCGCAGCTTCCACTGAGCAAGTTGCGTAATACAGTTTGCCGTTTTCCGCAAGATATGGCAAAGCTTTTTCGAGGATTGCGAGCTGTTCTTTCGGAAGCATTTCGAACCAAAAGGGAGTAAGCTTCCATTTCGCATCGGGATTCCGACCGAGCGTCCCAGTCCCGGAGCACGGCGCGTCCACCAGGATCCTGTCAAATCCTCTCTGTGCAAGTTTAAGGTCTGCCATGCGCTCCAGTTCCGCAGGGAAAATATTAAAGATCCCGGCCCGTTTGGCTCTTTTCTTAAGTTCTTCCAACTTGTATGAACGCAGATCTGTCGCCACGATGCGCCCTTTATTCTCCATCATCGCCGCCAAAAGCAGACTCTTCCCGCCGCCGCCCGCACAGACATCCCAAATATTTTCTCCAGGCTGAGGATCCATTTTTTGACAGACCATTTGACTGCCTTCGTCCTGGACCTCGAACCATCCATCGCGAAAAGCCGGGGTATCAAACACATTGCGCCGCTCCTGAAGGATCAGCCCGAAATAAGATCTTGTTGTCTGGTTGGCTTCGACGCCGAGACGGCGGAACATATCGACGAGTTTTTTACGGCTGATCTTGAGCGTATTGGCGCGAAGCACAAGAAGCGGCCTCTGCTGGAAGAATGCCACCAAACGCTCTGCTTCGAGCACACCAAATGTCGCAGCCCATCGTTGAACAAGCCACAGAGGAAAAGAATAAAAGAGCGCGACCATTTCTTCTTTGGATTTCGGGCCTTCGCCTTCAGGCAGGAGATGTTCCTGCAGGGAGGCATAGACCTTTTCGCTTTGCTTGAAGAACTCGCAAAAGACCTCTTTGCTAACAAGCGTTTCCTTCGCGGCAGCATAAAGACAAAGACATTCGGCCTTTTCGAGATCGCTCATGATCGGCCGCGGCTTGGCCTTTTCGACCCAGCTTTCCAGGAAACTTTTATGCCGAAAGATCGCGTAGATTGTTTCGGAAAGAAACTTGCGGTCGCGGGAACCAACCTTTTTCCGGTTCTGGAAAAAATACCGCGCAAGCCACCGGTCTGCCGGCATCGGGTCCTTTTCAACTCCTTGCCAGACCTCGGTTGCCATCCGGAGCTGTGAAAAAACGAGGCGCTTTTGACTGTCTTTCATGGATTCCTCGGGGTTGGAAAAAAAAGGCCTGATCGCAAAGACCAGGCCTTTTGCAATATCAGAAAATCAAAGAGCGATTTTTGATTACTGCCCAAGTCTTTGTTTTTATTTCAATCATGGCGACTTGGACTGCCCTGATTACCCTTTAATTTATGAGAATCAGGGCTGCTCGCCGGCTTTCAGGATCCTCTGGCGAATGTCGGATTCCCGGTCGAAACGGTTCTGCCGGGACACGTCCAGGGTTCGCTGGGCCGAAGAAAGCTGCTGTTGGATATACGGATCGTTGTTGTTTCCGCTTCGCGCGGTCTTGAAAGCGTCTGCAGCACTCCACGCATGGTTGGCGATAAGGGGCCCGAGCCCCGCCCAGAAAACACCGCCGGTCGTCAGCGTTGCAAGAAGAATCGTGGTGGTCACGGCGGCCACTTCAATGCCCGCCATGATTTTGGTCTTGGTGGCTCCAATCTCGCCATTCATAGCCTGACCTGTGGTCGGCAAAAGCAGGGAGGCCCCGAATTCTTTACCGCCTGTTGCAAAAACCGCCGGGGACAAAGATACGAAGATTATCAAGAAAGCCATCAAACAAGAAAGATGCTTTTTCATGGGTGCCCTCCTCCTTTAAGATTAATGATCCCCCACCGTTAATCTAACGGCTTTCTAATGGAAATCTTTACTCCCTTAGAGATAGGAGGCTTTTCACGAAAAGGCTTCCGACGAGAGGTTGAAAAATCGCTTTTCTCTCTCGGATTGGACATCATGGTCCGTTGTACCCCTGAATATCTTCAACGGGGTGAATCCCTACAAGTTTTAACCTCTACTGTTTGGCTATTTCTTTGCTACTTTTTCGAAATGCTCGCGGAATTCCAATTCGAAAGGACTTCGGCAAGAAGCCGCACGCCGAATCCATTCGCACCCTTGGGACAATCGAAACGGTTTGAGCTACACGAAGCCGTTCCGGCAATGTCCAAGTGTGCCCACGGCGTTTTCTCCGGTACGAATTCTTTAAGGAACATCGTTGCCGTAATCGTCCCGGCATAGCCGTCGCCTGTGTTTTTAAGGTCCGAGTGATGTGACTTGATGCACTCCCCGTATTCTTCCCAAAGAGGAAGCTGCCAGCACCGTTCTCCAACCTTTTCTCCGGCTTTTTGAATGACGTCGATCAGTTTTTGATCCGTCCCGAGAATCCCGCAGGTTTTGTCCCCAAACGTGTGATGGCACATCCCCGTTAGGGTTGCCGCATCGATGATCGCCACCGGCTTGAATTCTGCGCAGTACGACAAGGCATCCGCAAGGATAAGACGTCCCTCGGCGTCGGTATTGATCACTTCCACGGTCTTTCCGTTGTACATACGGATAATGTCCCCGGGGCGTTGAGGATCAGCAGCGACATTATTCTCCACCGAAGGTGCAAGACCTACGATGTGAAGCGGCAGTTTCAGATCCGCCACAAGTCCCATCGTTGCGATCACCGCAATCGCGCCGGACTTGTCATATTTCATTTCTTCCATACCTTTCGAAGGCTTGATGGAAATACCGCCCGTGTCGAAGGTCACGCCTTTGCCGACGAGGCAGACCGTACCCCGGTCTTGGTACTCCTTTCCGTATTCCATGATGATCAGGACCGGCGGCGTTACGCTTCCCTGGTTCACAGCCAGAATTCCGTTCATGCTCATTTTCTTGAGTTCAGCAAGTCCCAATATTTTGCACGCCAGTTTTTTTTCTGTGGCAAGCTTCCTGGCCTCGTCGGCAAGCCGCGGCGGGTTCATCACATTCCCCGGCTCGTTGTTCAAATTACGGGCCAAAAGGACCGCTTTCGCGATTTTCTCGGAACGGACCATCGCTGGACGAAGCCCTGAAATGAACTCTTTCTTTTCTGTAACAAGTTCCACGGATTCAGGTGCTTTCGGCGGATCGTCTTTTTTCTTCATCTTGTACTGTGTAAAACGGTATGAAGCCAGAAATGAAATCTCTGTAAAAATCTTTGCTGTTTCTTCCGCAGGAACGGCGTCCGTCAGGAAAGAATCCAGAAATACACGGACTTTTATGGCTTTGCGACTGTTGGCAACTCCGATCAGGGTCCCGACGGATTTTCTTAAAGAGGAGACTTTGAGCTCTTTTTTTTCGCCTAGCCCCAAAAGCAACATCTCCGGCGCCTGACGATAACCAGCCTGATAAGAACTGAAAATTTCGCCTGTTTTCCCTTCAAATCGTTTTTTCGCAATGGCCGCTTCCGCAACTTTTGTGAAAGCGGGATCAATCTTCCTGAGCGCTTTCAAGTCTTTCTCACCTTTAAAATAACCCGCCACAAAAAGGTCCGCTTTGACCCCTGACCTTGTTAATCCCGCCAATGAAACTTTCATAATTCCTCCGTCTTATTTTTGCTCAACGCGCAACGAACTCATTGAGCGTTAAGCCTGCAAGGGTCAATTAAAAAAACTCCGGATAAACTATTTGAAGAAAAACAATCTCACGGCTATCACGACCAGAAATACGGCAAAAAGACGTTGAAGCATTACCTCATTAAGGCTCAATGAAAGTTTGGTGCCAAACCACGCGCCCACGACGCTGAACATTCCCAAAATAAACGCTGCCTTCCAATCCACCATCCCGGCCCGACTGTGAAAGAAGGTGCTTGAAAGCGCCGTAAAAATGATAATCAGAAATGAAGTCCCGACGGCACGATGAATATCAAATCCCTTGAGAAACATAAGCAGCGGAACAAAAATGGTCCCGCCGCCGACCCCGAAAAGCCCGCCGAGAAAGCCTCCTAAGATCCCGATCAGTGCCGTTGCCATATTGCCCTTTTGAGATTCGAGACTCGTTCCTCGGAACTTGTTGTGGCTCCTTGTTTTTCCGAGGCCCTAGTCCCGAGGTGCGAGTCCCTTACTTTAATGCCCTGCGTGATCGAGTGCCAGATTTACAAGCCGATCAACATGCTTGATCTTTACGTGTTCGCGCGGCACATGAAAATAGGTGACGCGCTTGAATTTCTTTTCCAGATCTTTAACCTGCGCATAGAACGGCTTGAGGTTCTCTGCCTTGAGCCTGTAAAGGCCTGAGAGCTGGCGTGCGACGAGCTCACTGTCTAAAAAATAATCCGCTTCGGTGATGCCAAGCTCCGCTGCCAAAGTCAGGCCGCGAACTACCGCTGTGTATTCCGCAACGTTGTTGGTCGTCTCGCCGATCGTCTCGCCGTGATCGGTCAGCTTGTGATCTTTCTCATCACAGACCAGCACGCCGATCGCCGCGGGTCCCGGGTTCCCGCGGGCCCCCCCGTCGGAATAGATCTTTGCTTTTTTCATGATGCGGGTACGGCGTTCCGTATACGGTGAAAAGTTTTTTTCGCAACATCCCGTATGTCTTACGCCGTACGTTGGTCCTTTTTAAGGTTCTGTCCCTTGTGATAAGCTTCGAGGGATTCGACTTCTTTTTGAAGTTCACGAACGCGATTTTTGAGCTCTCTCACCGGATCTGGAAGATCGCCGTGCTCAAGGTCGACGTCCTCGACTTTTTTGCCTTCGATCCGCACAATCTCGGCGGGCACACCGACCACGGTGCAGTGGTCCGGCACGGAATGGATGACGACCGATCCGCCGCCGATCTTCACGTGATCGCCGATCTTGATATTCCCCAACACCTTCGCGCCCACTCCGACCACCACATTATGTCCGAGCGTCGGATGCCGCTTGCCGCGTTCCTTCCCTGTTCCGCCGAGCGTCACACCCTGATAGATCGTCACATTCTCGCCGATCTCCGTAGTCTCTCCGATCACGACACCCATACCGTGATCGATAAAGAATCCCGGAGCGATCTTCGCGCCAGGATGAATCTCGACCCCGGTCAGGAAGCGCGCGATCTGCGAAATAAGCCGCGGGATAAAGGGAATGCGCCATGTGTAGAGAACATGCGCGAACCGGTAGAAAAGCACGGCGTGAAGTCCAGAATAGAGGAAAATGACCTCAAGTGCACCGAACGGCGTCCGGGCAGCCGGATCGCGCTCAAAGCAGGCCTTGAAATCACGGTAGATGGAATAGAGCGGGTTTTTCATAGTTTTGTTATTATATACGGGAAACGGAAAACGGGGAACGGGGAACGCAAAATTTTTCGAATAAAACACCGGCCTTCGTTTGCCGTTCCTCGAGGAACGTTCCACGCTCTTTCGATTTAGACACTGAACCGGAAAAGCATCACATCCCCGTCCTGGACTTCGTATTCCTTGCCTTCGACGCGAAGCAGGCCTTTTTCCTTGACTGCCGGCTGAGAGCCATATTTCAAAAGATCTTCATAACACATGACTTCGGCACGAATGAACCCGCGTTCAAAATCCGAATGGATCACGCCCGCGGCCTGCGGTGCTTTCGAACCTTTGCGAACGGTCCAGGCACGAACTTCTTTTTCACCGGCCGTGAAGTAAGTGATAAGTTGAAGCGCCTTATAGCCGGTCCGGATAAGCGAATTGAGCCCCGGTTCTTCAAGGCCGAGGTCTTTCAAGAAAATCTTTTGATCATCTTCCGAAAGATCGATCAGTTCGGACTCCACCTTACCCGAGATGACGACGACCTCGGCGCCTTCCTTGGCCGCCCGCTGACGTAAAAGATCGACAAAAGGCCCGCCTCCCGGTAAATCTTTTTCTGCCACGTTGGCGCAGTAAAGCACGGTCTTGAGCGTAAGGAACGCCATGTCCTTTACAAGTTTCCTCTCTTCTTCCGTAAGCCCGATATTGCGAAGGGGCGTACCGTCCTCAAGCGCTTTTTTCACTCTTTCATAGACCGGCATTTTTTCCCTAGATTCTTTGTCGCCCGTTTTTGCGAGTTTCTCGGTCTTGTCATAGCGGGCATTGATGGTATCGAGATCCTTCAGACAAAGCTCTGTGTCGATCACGTCGATATCCCGTGCGGGGTCGATCGTGCCTGAGACATGGACGATGTTCGGATCTTCGAAACAGCGGACGACATGAAGAATGGCTTCAACCTCTTTGATGTGTCCGAGGAATTGGTTCCCGAGGCCTTCACCTTTGGACGCGCCAGCCACAAGTCCGGCAATATCATAAAATTCGACCGTGGTGGGTGTCGTCTTTTTGGGATTATAGAGTTTGCTCAATTTCCATAGGCGTGGGTCGGGTACCGGCACCATGCCCACGTTCGGTTCGATCGTGCAAAAGGGATAATTTGACGCTGCGGCATGCGCCTTGGCGATCGCATTGAAGATGGTGGACTTGCCGACATTGGGAAGGCCGACAATGCCGCATTTGAAACCCATAACTCGCTATGCTCGCGCCGGACGGGAAACGGTTAACGAAGAACAGCAGAATAGAATTGATGTCATTTAGATCCTCTTTTTTGAAAAACGAGGCACTATAGCAGAAAATCAACCGCCGGGAAACGAGAAATGGAGAACAAACAAGCTTCTTATGCGTTGCTCCAGTTATTCCCTCCTGT
>Ga0265297_10011068_pt1 | contig 11149 bp, 10 predicted proteins | sample Munlanlwell13791_FD_192502 | JGI IMG/M metagenome (GOLD analysis project Ga0265297, IMG submission 192502) | Leachate microbial communities from a municipal landfill in Southern Ontario, Canada - Leachate well 137-91 | ecosystem: Engineered > Solid waste > Landfill > Unclassified | place...
GTCTCTTCAGATGTCGCTCAGGCACCTTGATAATGCGTATACCCGGTTTTTCCGGGAAAAGAAAGGGTTCCCCAGATTTAAATCCAGAAAGAACCCCGTACAATCGTGCTCTTATCCGCAGGGAGTAAAATTTAGAGGCAGTAAAGTATTCCTGCCTAAGATCGGTCCTGTGGATATAATTATGCACCGCCCGTTTACGGGGATAACAAAGACAGTTACCTTAAGTAAATCTGCCAGTGGTAAATACTACGTATCAGTTCTTGTAGAAACCGGAGAGGCCCTTCCGGAACAGCAATCCTTTTCTGCAGAAAAGACTGTAGGAATAGATGTGGGTCTCAGACATTTCGCCGTATTTTCTACAGGAGAAAAGGTGGAACATCCGAAACACCTTTTGAAAGCGGAAAAGAAGCTGATACGGTTACAGAAGTCTCTTTCGAGATGCTGTAAAGGCAGTAACAATAAAGGTAAACGTAGAATAAAGCTGGCGATCCAGCACGAAAAAGTAACAGCGAGACGACGGGACTTTCTGCATAAACTCTCTAAACGGCTTATAAGCGATAATCAAGCGGTAGCGATAGAGAAGTTAGATGTTGCAGGGATGCTTAAGAACCGGAGACTCGCTAAACAGATAAGCGCAAGCGGATGGGCGGAATTTTTTACATTTCTCGATTACAAGGCTTCCTGGTATGGAAAGTCCGTTATTGAGATAGGCCGTTTTGATCCCTCGTCAAAAACGTGTCACTCCTGCGGATTTGTGAATAAAGATCTGAAATTAGAAGATCGTATATGGACATGTCCGAGATGTGGTGACCGTTTAGATAGAGACATTAATGCCGCCATCAATATCAAAGCGTTTGCGCTGCTTCATAAGAATTTGATTGTACCGAGGGACACTCGGGAACTTACGCCTGAGGAGATCGCCGGTTACGGCGGTCGATGAACCAGGAAGCCCAATCATTTATGGTTGGGAGTTGTCACCCTGCTAATTTTTTCTTTGCAATATATGAAGGTATTATTATACTATAAATATGTTTTTTTAATGATCTTTGTGGAGGCAGGTTATGCTCGGTAAAAGTCAGACTCTTAATGTCCCTGGAAGTGATACTCTTAAAGACCCCCGTCCGTTTTACGGAACTCAGGTTGTAACACCCCTGCTTCCTAAAACAGGTACTACCAGTCTGACTATCAAACCAAAAGAACCTCCTAAAGCGAAGGAAGTACCTGTATTTAAACCGGTTACTGCTAAGACAGCAGATATAATAAATAAGCCGGATCTGGTCGGCAGTGTTCTCCGTAATAAAGGTGTTCAGGCCATGAATGACGGAGATAGTGATGCTCTTACTGAGGCAGCTATCAACGCGGCAGCAGTAGAAGAGGCCCGCAGACTTTCAGAGAAACTGGAGACTAAGATACAGAAAGCGAGAGACGCAGGACAGGAGATAGATGTTGTTGCGTCCCTTAACAGTATAATATTTATGGATAAACTTTCAGAAAGCAGTGCTAATGCTGTTATACCTGCTCTTGCTGGAACTGCGGCTTTGTCCGGTGCAGGACATCTTATTTCTAAGACACCGCAGGTACCTGGTAGAATAACAAAAGTTGTTGAAAAAGCCGTGACGGATGCAGCCAACGCAGCCATAAGCGGGGCCACCCCCGGTAATATACATCCTGTAGCCGTATCCCCCAGGGTACTATCCTTTCTTGAAAGACTGAATCCGGCCTTATCCGGAGTAAGACGTTACGGTGTTCCGGCTCTGGGATTGACCGGTGCGGGACTTATAGGCTCCGGAATATATAATGCTGGCCGTAATTACGGCGGTCTGGACATAGATCCTGCGGCAGCCGCTGTTCTGACTGCGGCGGGAACCGGCGTGGGTGCTTACGGGCTTCAGCAGGCTGCATCACGTTACGCAGGGAATGTTTCTGGGGTATCAGCACTTAAAGAGCTGCCGGGGAGAGTACAGGCAGCTGTGGCGGGAAGCGCCCCTGCAGCAGGTGGGGTTTTTAACAGGACTAAATACCGGAGAGTTGCAGGGGATGCCGTCCGTAAAGTAATAAATTCAAAAGCATTTGCAAAGAACCTCAGGAACCCTCTTCTTATAGCAGGTGGTGGCGCACTGGCTGCCGGACTCGGAGCTTACGGTCTCGGTTCTGCAGGTAAGACTGCTAATTTAGATGTATATAATACCTTTATAGACAAAAAAGCTAATACACCATTTTCAAGAATGATTATGGCGGGTAGAGCTGCTTTGAATCTTAAGAGGGGATCAAATGTTCCTGAATTAACCGGAGGTAAGAATATATATGTTGATAAAAAGTGGATAGAGTCTATTCCTTTGTCAAAACCGGCATCACCAAGACCAGTTAAACCGCAAAAACCTACTACCCCTTCCGTCATAACCGGATCCGGGAAGGCTCCTATGATCTCTCAGAAACAGGCTGCAGCTGTGCTTTACGGTTTCCTCTTTGACAAGAGATCTGAATCAGACGGTTATGCCGGAACCCTGGGTCTTGCGGGCACTGCAGGAGTTCTCGGAACAGCAGGATACCTGGGCAGAAAGAACATTATGCCTCTTCTGACCCGTTATCCCGGCAGAGGTGCGGCTGTGGTAGGTGCTCTCGGAACAGGACTCGGTGCTTTATCAGGTATGTCAGCAGGTGAGCTTTCAGATAATCCGGCAGCTGATATAGCGGCACGTAATCCTGTATCAACAGGATTGGGGCTTACCAGTATCGGGGCTGGAGCGGCACATTTTATTGGTACCCACGGGTCGGGACAACCTCTTTCTATAGCTGCCAAGGATTATCTTAAGACAAAGGGGGTTAATGTAAAGGATATGGCTGCTGCTATTGCGTCAGGAAAGCACACATCTCCTCTTATGAAAAACATAGGCCGCCTCGGTATCAGCACCGGAGCAGCCGCACTTTTAGGGTTTGCTCTGTCAGAGTCAGCCCGCAGAAAGAATTCCCATATCATGGATTACACTGCTATGACCAACAGAACAGTACTACCACGTTACCACAGGTCTCTTCCTTATATAAATCCTCTGGTTGCGGGGGCTGCTGCTGTTCCTCTTGCGGGAGGTGCGCATGCACTTGCCGACTGGGCTGCCACAGGTGAGTTGAAGTGGTCTCCCAAATATCTCAAGACCATGGGTGCAGCCGGTGTGGCGGCTCCTGTCACAGCAGCTGCTTATAATGCTCTTACTGCTGATTACGACAAGGTTCCCAGGTATCGTTCATAATTTTCTTGATTTCTTCTTTAACAGCTATTAAACTTGTTTAGTTTTATCGGAGGAAACTATAACATGTTTTCAAAAAGAATAAAAAAAGTACAGCCGGGAAAACTTGAATTCAGCGGGTCAGGAAGGTATGCCGTTATGTATACTGATACTGAGAGCGTTATGGAAAACAATCTTGCCGTACTTTCGGAATTCGATCTGTTCCTGGAAAGATACCGGATAGATTACTGTAAAGGTCTTATCATGCAGGGTAAAGTGTCTGTTATCCCTGGTTACGCCGGCTGGGATGTGGCTAAGGATATTACCGCTATAACAGGAATAACGGTATTCGGGGAGAACAGTTTTGATATAAAAAGGATAAAAGAGGACATATCGAACGGCTGCCTGTACGCTGTGTGTACCGCAGGGATAAAAACAGAACCTGTTGTTGTTCCTGAGATAATACCTCCCGCAAAGAAGAATAAGATCCCAGTTCTGGGTCCGGCTGTGTCAGGTGCCGCTCCGGTTTCGTTCAGCAGGGTTTGGGCTAAAAAGTCCGGCGAGGTTTGTAAATGAAGAATCCGTTTGATTTCTTTGACGGCATAACAGTTATAAATCTGGATAAAGATATCAGTAAGTGGGTCCGGTTTGTGGATCAGACAGAAAAGTACGGATTTGCTGATAAAGTTGTGAGAGTTCCGGGTGTCTTTCATAAAAATGGAGCATATGGCTGTGCTGTTGCTCATAAGAACTGTCTGGATACGGCCAGACGGAGAGGATGGAGTAATATCCTTATTATGGAAGATGATATCAAGTTTATATATTCCCCGATTTATGTTAAGGAAGCTGTCTCCGGGGCTGTAGACAAGCTTAAGAAGCAGAGATCGTGGGATCTGTTTTATCTGGGGCTTAGTATGAGAGAACCTCTGTTCTCAGGAACTGAAGCTTATACCGCAGGTGATATTATAAAATCTGATAAAAAGTGGTTTGGCCGCTTTGCCTACGCAGTGAATAACAGTGCTTTCGGAGTTTTTGATACCCTTCCGGAAGAGACAACATTTACTACCTATGACAGAGGGGATGTGCTTTTAGAACGGCGTAAAGACCTTAAGAAATATGTAATGTGGCCGGCGATAGCTTCAGTGTCCGGGGAGGAGTCTTATACTGACCCGGGAAAGATAAAAGAAGTTGATAAGTTTATTGAGGATAAATATGCCAGGTTTAAGATGGTTGACAACTTAAGCATATCTACATCAGAAAATAATATATCTGGTGGAAACTGCGTTATTCTGACAGATCTGGCTATAACAAGACACCCTGACGTTCTGTCTGCTCAGTCAGGTTATTCAGATATAAACATCCTGAAGATAGCCCCGGAAATCTTGTCAGGTTTTCTTGCCGGTGCAACAGCAGCCAGGAACCGGCGGGTTAATCTTTCAGGAATTAAAGATCTTATGGGGGGCAGGTTTAGCTATGACTACTGCAAGGAGGACTGGGTTGTGATACTTATCAGTGCAGAAGTTACACCATGCTCGGGGTATGTTGATTTTCTCAGAAAGCAGGTACACGCGTGCTCTACAGGTACAGTAGCTTTAGTAGCACGGTCAGGAGTTGTATCGGGGGCTGCTGTTAAGGGGGCACTACTGGTAGACCCGGACCCAGGGTATGCTGCAGCATGCTGCATCCCTGAAAACACGGTTTATACAGGAGGCCTGTAGAATGATAAGTATTATTTTGAATGTTTATAAGCGTCCTGAACATCTTGCCGAGCAGTTAAAGCGTATTCTGAATCAGAGTGTTCCTGTAAAGCCGGAGAACATACATATATGGTATAACTACCATGATGCTCCACAGATCCCTAGTGATATGGAAGGTATTACTAACTATGTCTGTAATAAGAATACTAAGTTCTGGGGTAGGTTCCTTATTCCTCTTATCTGTAAAACAGAATACGTGGCCTTATTCGATGATGATATATTTCCTGAAAAAGATTGGTTTCGTAATTGCTTAGACACTCTGCGCAATAAAGATACTGACGGGATCTTGGGAGGTAGCGGTATAATTCTCCCGGAGAAAGGGTATACCCGGCAGCACATAAAAGTTGGATGGAACGGTGTTCACAGCCCAGACACTGTAGAAGTAGATCTTGTAGGTCATGCCTGGTTTTTTCGACAGGAGATCGCTAAGTTCCTGTGGTATGAACATCCTGCAACGTGGGATAACGGGGAAGATATTATGCTATCTTTCCTGGCTAAGAAATATGGAGGTATAAAAACCTTCGTGCCGCCACATCCAGAGACCGATAAGAGTAAGTGGAGTGCTTCTTATGCAGAGAGTATGCGGGTAGGCAACGGCCCGGCAGCATCTTTTAAAAAGAAAAATCATATTCTTCAGAGAGATGAATGTGTTGAAGAGTGTAAGAGTCGCGGATGGCCTATTCTTATTCAGAAGGATCCTGATATTTTTCAGAAAGATTTTCAGAGGACTACTCCGGAAGTCGGCGAGATGCCCTCAAACAAAAGACCTCTTATTTCCGCTAATATGGCAACCTTCCCGGATAGAATATCTTTCTTGAAGAGAGCTGTAGATTCTATCCTCCCCAATGTAGATGTTCTCCGGGTGTACCTTAATAATTATACTTTTATACCCGAATTTCTTGTGCATCCTAAGATACAGGTTGTTTTCGGGAAAGAGGATCTCAAGGCCGCCGGTAAATTATTTTTTGTACCTGATAAAAGGACAAACGAGTTCTACTTTTCGTGTGACGACGATTTTACGTATACTCCCGAGTTTTTTTCCAGAACTATAGAATATCTGGATAAAAATCCGGATGTCTTTGTCGGAACACACGGTGTTCTGATAAATTGTAAACCCGGCAGAACTTACTCTGAAAACTATGTAAAGAAGGTGAGTGCTGTTATAACTGAAAAAAGGGATTGGGAAGTAAATGTACTGGGAACGGGTCTGATGTGTTTTAATTGTAATAGACATGTCCTACCTGTTAATGACGGGATCCTTCCCTATAACTTCTTTATTGACTCCTGTATTGCAAGATATCTGATATCTATTGGTGTCCGGTTGGTAGTGAGGGCTCATACGGAAGACGAGATCCATTCTCTTTTTGTGGAACATCCCGCTGGATATAAACTTTGTTCCGATAGAAACATACTGGCTATACAGCGAGAGTTTTTTAATCAAAACGGCGTTGTTTTCAATAAAAGATTTGAGGAGATTAAAGGACAGCTGGAAGAAAAGGAGGCCTCTTATGAAAATACCGGAACATAACTACACACCCCGGGAGCAGACAGTAGCAGATATCTTAAAGAATACGGCTCTCGTGAACGGTATTCTTAATGTAGGATTTCATGACTGGCAGGATCCTCGCCGGCATTGGTGGATCAAGATTTGTGAGGCCAACGGCCTGGACTGGAAAATAACAGAGATCTTCCAGCCTAATGTTGATGAAGCTTTGCTGAAAGGGTGTCCTCCTGATAAGATAAGTCAGGGTGACATCCTCGATCTTAAAGATAATCTGGGGATGGACTGTCTGCTGTTCTGGCACGGTCCTGAACACCTGCCTAAAGAGGTTATGCTTGCCGTTCTTCCAGAACTGGAGAAGCTGTTTCCGGTGGTTGTTATGGGGATGCCTCTCGGGGAGGAGCCCCAGGGTGAAGCATACGGAAACCCCCATGAACGGCACATCTCGGTCTGGCATAAAGAGGATTGGACCGCTCTAGGGTATGAGGTGATCGAGGTGCACGACAGGCAGCGGTATCCGCATATAACTGTATACAAGTTCACAGGAGCATAATTTATGAAAACATTTGGACAGGACTTCATGATCTTTCTTAATAAGGTACGGTTCCACCAACCCTTTGCTCTCAGCAGGTGGGGCGATGGGGAGCTGGCTCTTCTGGAGAACAGGGCTATAGACCTTCTTAGCAAAGGTGACGGGGAATTCAGGAATATCCCGGATGATCCGTCTTATGACACTGCCCGTAAGTTTCTGAACGATGCTTTTATCTTCCGGGATCCTTCCTATTTTATAGGAATAGCATGCAGGTGCTGTGTAGGAGATGATAAACATGAGTACATGAAAAAACTGTCAGGGCAGCCGGATAGTACTCTGACCTGGGCTAACGTATTCGTCAATTCAAATTATAAACTGTTTCTTGAGCAGTTTATTCCGGCATTATCTGGCAGAAAAACAGTGCTGGTATCTCATGAGAAGTCTGATATTTCAGGGCTACCGTTCAAACCTGTAAAACATTTCAAAGTGACTCCTGACGCCTGGAAGAGCACTGCAGTAACAGAGGAGATCGGAGAGTGGATATTGAAAGATAATATCAGAGATCATGTGTTTCTGTTCGCCTCAGGGCCACACGCTAATATAGCCGTCTATCAGTTATTTTGTGTAGGCCTGGTAGCAGGTAACACTTCCAACACTTTTATAGATGCCGGGTCTGTATTTGACAGGATGCTGGGGCTTAGGGTTACCAGAAGATATTTACAAGGCGGACCCACCATAAATAAAACCTGTGTGTGGTAACAGGAAGGGAGGATTTTTTGAATAATAAAAAATTTGATGTAAAAAAGTACTGGGAAACCCGGTATTACAATGGTGGAAACTCCGGAAGAGGATCTTACGGCTCATTCCGGGAGTTCAAGCTGTCCGTTATCAATCAGTTTATAAAAGAAAATAATATCGGTTCACTGGTAGATATAGGTTGCGGGGACGGCAGCATAGCTGAGGGGATTGTTGTCCCCGGATATACCGGCCTGGATATTTCAGCTTCAGCAGTTGAAAAATGCCGCACCAGGATAAAGAATACTGGAAGGTTGTGTAAACATTTCTATACCTTGGACGATATTCCTGAAGCAGTCAAGGATAAAAAATTTCATATCAGTATGTCTATAGATGTACTGTATCATCTTGTGGATGATAAATTATTTGAAGAACATATGAAGATACTGTTTGGACTTGCTTCAGAGTGGGTGATCATATATTCTCCGGACAAGGAGCATCTTTCTGGTACTGTAGAACATATAAAACACAGAATATTCACGAAGTACATATCGGATAATTATCCGGAGTGGGTATTAGAGCGGGTTATAAAGAACACGTGCAGGCTCTTGGAGGATGTGCCAAGAGATTCGTTTGCTGATTTCTTTATTTATCGACATAATAACTTGTTAATAGAGGGGTGACTTGATGCTTCTTATAATCTACGGAACCAGGCCGGAATACATTAAGGTGAAGCCGGTGGCTGATGAGCTGCGGAAAAGAGGGATCCCTTTCAGACTTCTGTGTACCGGACAGCACACGGATAACGTTATGCTTCCTGATACACTTAATGTTCCTGTTATGGATACCGGGCTTAACAGATTGGACAGCATAACAAGATCTGTGTGTTCCGACAGCTTTCATAAGGTGTTTGAAGAGATTAAACCGGACGCCGTTATGGTTCAGGGGGACACGGCATCTGCTATGGCTGCTGCCCTCACAGCATTCCATCACGGTATAAAAGTCATCCATCTGGAGGCGGGTCTCAGGACATATGATCCGGCTAACCCGTACCCTGAGGAGGTGTATCGCCGGATAATAAGTGTGATAGCGTCGGTGCACCTGTGCCCCACCGAACATGCCGCTGACTGTCTGAAAAAGGAAAGAGTAACAGGGCAGATCTTCGTGACAGGCAATACAGTCTTAGACGGAATAACAGAATATAAAAAGCATGCCAGGTACGGTACAACAGTAGTGGTCACGCTTCACAGGAGGGAGAATCATAAAAACATGTCCCGGTGGTTCAGGGTGGTCAACCGTCTGGCCCGGGAGAACCCCCACCTTAATTTTATCCTGCCTCTGCACCCGAATCCAGAGGTTTCAAAGCACCGGAAACTGTTGTCAGCTGTAACTGTCACGCGCCCCATGACAAGACACGAACTGCTTACCTGTATAGCTGAATCCGTTATTGTTATCACGGACAGCGGGGGTATACAGGAGGAATGCAGCTTCCTGAATAAGAAGTGCCTTGTCTGCAGGAAGGTAACGGAGAGACCGGAAGCTACCGGCACTACTATTATGGTAGAAGCTCCTGATGTGCTGAGGCAGAACTTTTATAATGAGATCAGGAACCCTGAAGTAAACGCTGAGTGTCCTTTCGGTGACGGGCATGCTTCAGAGCGGATAGCTGATATTCTCCAGGAGCTGTTTAAATGACTCGGGTAACCGTCCTAACAACTCCCGGGTCTTTATCAAGATACTGCACCACCTCAGAGATACTGACATCAGCAGGTATAAACCACAAAGTCTTTCCTGCTGTACAAGTATCGGAACCTAAAGCAGGCAGACTCCGGAAAGCTGAGGTTTCCCAGAAAGTATCCTTTGCCGGTATAACAAGAAAGGCCCGGCATGAAAATGCACCTTCGGTACTTATCCTGGAAGACGATATTTATCTTCCTGAAGGGTTTGATAATTCGGGTCTTACAGCAGTCCTGGAAGAACTTCCTGAAGATTTCGGGATAGCCCTCCTGGGCTGTTATTTCAAACCGGGATCAACCGGTAAATTCTACAGGTATTCAGATCATATTCTGGAGATGCAGAGAGCTGCCGGAAAAATTTTATTCACATTCTGGGGCTGCCACGCTGTGTTAGTGAACAGCACGCTCTACGATAATATCATTGCCCTGCTGGAAGACCCCTCTACTCCGGTAACAGACAGGGCTCTCTGCGACTTTATTGTCCCCCACCACCGCTGTTTTATTATGAAACCGCCTCTTATTTTTCAGAGACATTCTTCCGGATTCGATCACGGGTCTATCCACGGCAAATTCAAGTTTAAGGAGATGGAGTCGGAATCACTGGAATATATCAGGAAGAATACTGTCTGATTGTATAGTCTTTTCTTTACACCTGTCTTTTTTTCTGTTAAACTGTTTTGACTATATTTTTGCGGAGGTTCTGTTATGTCTGTTGTTATTCCTGAGACCCGCGACAGTTATGCTATGCTGATGGCTGCTGCGGCTGTGAGTCTGTATAATAAAGATGTTGTGGATAAGCATGCTATCCCCGGAGCCGGGATAATAAAGAATCTGGCTGCCAAATATATCGGCGGTGTGGGGGCAGCGTCAGCTTTTTCTACACTCACGGATGAGGACATGAGAGAAAGGTACGGAGTCCTCGGTACTTTCGGAAGGAAACTTATATCCCCAAAGACCCAGGCTATCGCAGCCGGTTTTGCGGCGGCTCCTATAGTAGGCAGGACTCTCAGACAGGGCTATATCGGAGGGGTTAAGAAGTTCACAGGAACTTCGAAAGGCGGGATAATAAGACAGACTTTCAGAAGATCAGCTTTCGCTATGGATCCTACTATGCAGGCTGCAAGTGCCATGCAGAAAGGAAAAGGTGATTTCGGAGCCGCTAACCTGCTTAAATCCTCTTTCATGAGCGGAAATTACGACAGAGCAAATAAAACAGTATCAGCTACTATGGATGCTCTTAAAAGATCTGCGTCTGATGTAGGAATAAAGAATGTACAATTCAAAAATAATATCTTATCCGGTGACAATTTTGCTGAGATAGGGAAGAAGATGAGAACCGAGGCTGTTAAACTTAAGGATACCGCAGGTAACTGGGTAAACCCGGCACATAAGACTGCTTATGATGTAGGAGGTAAGGTTAACATGAGTACCTGGCGCAGAAGTGCGTCGGATGTTTTCAATCCTTATTCCGTGGGAGGTTCTATAGGAGCTATAGGCGGAGGCATGACCGGTATGAATTACGGCCCCTGGGCGCCTGCTTCAGCATTCCTTGATGAGCAGAGCTCTGTGTTTAAACCATTCTCCGGGAGGCGGTGGGATCCTTACGCGTCCCATTCATTTAACAGACATTCAATATACAGGTAATATGTTATGCCCGATAACGGAAG
>Ga0265297_10011070_pt1 | contig 11148 bp, 17 predicted proteins | sample Munlanlwell13791_FD_192502 | JGI IMG/M metagenome (GOLD analysis project Ga0265297, IMG submission 192502) | Leachate microbial communities from a municipal landfill in Southern Ontario, Canada - Leachate well 137-91 | ecosystem: Engineered > Solid waste > Landfill > Unclassified | place...
CCTCCCTGCCCTCGCGGGCTGTTAGTCAATCCCCTGTTGGGGCTACGCTTCGCCCGTGCCTTGCGTTTCTTCCATCCGCGCTTCCTCGCCTCCATGCTGGGCTGGTCGGCCACCGCAAAACCCTTCTTGCCGCCCTTGCGCCCCCCGGCCTGCGGGCCGGGGAGCTTCCATTCGTGATGGCAGGCGGGGCACTTCATCGCATGTTTCCGATCTGCATTGCCTTGTTGTGGCCAAGAGCGATATTGAGTTGCGTCCAAGTCAGTTCATCGCGGTAATACTCTGCCGCCCGCAACGCCATGTACCGACCCCATCCGTGATCCTTCATCAAGCGCTTAACCATCTGCGTTAACGACTCGCTCATTGTGGCCTCCTTCGCGGTGTCTGTTTTGTTCTTCATGGTGCCACTATCGCATAAGCCCTTACGTGAGTCAACAACTATTTTCAACTTTCTTTCGGAGACCCGGAAGCCCCAACCAGAGGGTCCAGGGTATGCCGCGAAGCGCGGCAACCCTGACCCTCAGCGTTGGGGCTACGCTTCGCCCGTGCCTTGCGTTTCTTCCATCCGCGCTTCCTCGCCTCCGTGCTGGGCTGGTCGGCCACCGCAAAAGCCTTGGCGACCTTGGCCGCGCCGCCCGCCCGGCCGCCCGCCTGGGAGACCGGGTTCTTGAACTCGTGAGCGCACGCGGGGCACTTCATTCCGCACTCCGTCCGAATGCGACCATCATCGTAGCCGGATTGTACATGGGGTTGTGCTCGACGTGGTGGCAGGTCACGTAGGGCAGCTCGCTGACTGACCGGATTTTGCGGTAGTAGCGACGGACCGCGTTGCGGTCCATGCGCCCGTCGCAGTCCTGACTGTCTGTCATGGCCTCGTATGCCGCCTCGATCTCGCGCACTGTTTCCACGCTCAGGCTCTCTCTGCTGTCGATCATCATGCTCATTGGTATGTCTCCCGCAGTGAGTGGGTTTATCTCTCACAAAGCTGTACCCGGATCCGCTTCATTGCCTCGCGCAAGGGTATTCCCTCGCGCTGGGCCAGGGCCTTCACGCGCCGCAACGTTACGCGGGGCTTGCGGACCCTGCGGACCTGCGGCATCTCGCTAGTCGCTATCTTGTTGAGTAGCGCCATCGCTTTTGAGTATTCGCTCATCTTCCCCCCCTGCCCTCGCGGGCTGTTAGTGTTGCCTCGTCAGTCCCGGTTCAGTCCGGGAGACGCGCCCAAGGGCGGCGCGTTTCGGCGTTAAATCGTTTCCGTCATTTCTCCACGTTTTTGCAGCTCGATCCCAACCAAACGATGGATATAATTATCCATGTTCAGCTTTTCATAGAGTTCTTTTTCCCCCGTGGCAACCGTAATATGCAGGTAATCCGTTTCCCCCTGGACGGAGGACCAGTTGCAGACTCCCAGTATAAGTTTACCGGTTTTGGTCCGGTAAATCCTGTAACTCCATCCGTGCCAGTCCCCGCTACGACCTGACCCGTCGATCAGCTTTTCCGTGGGGATAAACCGTATAGGATGGTTGTCACATAATACAACGTTTACTTCATTCAAGTTTGCTTCAAATTTAGTCATTTTATCACCTTTTGTTTGTCTTTTTTGACTCGTGTTTTGATCTTTTTGCAGGTCCTCCAGTCCTGGTTAGTGTTCCTCCCTGCCCTCGCGGGCTGTTAGTATCTTCAGCGGATCTATCCATGCCTGCCCATATATAAGCAGGAGCCATGCCACCCCGGCCCGGCGCGTTTTTTTTACTACCGGTTGTATAGGTTTTTTCGGGCATACTATATATAGTAGGTCCTTACCTGGTCGCGGCGCGTTTTTTTCTCATTTTCTAAACTCAACTCTAATAATAATAAAATTTCTTGACAAAATATATAATTTATATAGAGTAGAGATAGTGATAAAAATGAATCGGTTGGGGTGCGGAAAAAAAAACAAAATGAGATCCGAGTATTTATCCCGGGCAGTGTGTGCCCGGGCAGTCCCGACAAGGATCCCCTCGGCAGGGACAGCGCTCCACCGGTTGTTCTATCTCGTTGCTATTAAATGTCTTACACTTTCAGTATTTACGGTCCGATCCGGATGCTTATTGTCGCCTTGTGTAAGTGCCTCTAGCGCAACGAGTTGGCTCTGCAGGATAGGATACATATTAATTATTATACGTCATGCCGCAATCCTGGGCATGGGTGTGCGCTCGCGGGTCCGGGTGCGCGGATCCGGGTGCTGGTCTGCGCGCGGGTGTGCGCGCGGCCCTGCGCGCGCGCCGGCGTATGCGCGCAAGGGCGGGGGGGGGGATGCGCGCGCGCGCGGGTATGCTTTATAACCCAATCCATTGAGGTGTCATAAAATTTTTGACAAATGGCGGATAATGAAAGGAGGACAGTATGAAGGAGAAAACGCTGATGGTGCCGGAGGACGATCTTGTTACGCAGTTAGGGGTCACGCAGGAGTACCTAAAAGATTTACGAAAAAAACAGTTGACGAAGGATGAGGACTACTGTATAAAGAGGTCGAGAATATGGTATTCTTCTGACGGCGTAAAAAAATTAAAAAACCTGCTTCACCTGGGAAATGCCCTTGAACTGAAAGAGATTGGTGAGGCGGTACGATTGGGTAAAAAAATGATTGCTTCAAATCCTTGCCCTACTGGCGCCGTGGTGGCAACGGTTAAAAAGATCTATCAAAGAAACCCGCGATTCCTGGAAGCTGATATTGACGGCAAGTTTGCCGTCATACGCTGCCGGGAAAATCGGAACTTTGTCGCTGGTATGAAAATCGAGAAAGGCCTTACGCGCGTAAATGAGCGGCTATGGGATTTTGTCGGAAGGCTTCCGCGCGGACGGGGAATTTGGTAAAAACGGCTGAATGTGCTGAAAGGGTAAAAACGGCGGATAAGGAAAACGGCTGAAACGGTTAAAAGTGTAAAAGATGGAAGGCTATAAAAATGATCAGAGGCACACCGGAGCATCCGAAAATGGGGCGACTTTCGGATCTGCTCAACATTGAATTTGCATTGGCCGTTGGAATAATGGAACTTCTCTGGCACTACACGGCGCGCTATGCGCCGCGCGGGGATATAGGTAAATGGTCCAATGACGACATCGCCCGGAACGTGCGCTGGCGGGGCAATCCTGATGAATTGGTGGCCGGGCTGGTAAAAGCCGGATGGCTTGACGAAGATCCTGAATACCGGTTGATCATCCACGACTGGCACGTTCATTCAGATCAAGCCTGCGATCGTTACCTGGCCCGGCATGGTCTTGACTATGCCAAAGGTACCCCGGCTAGACGTGGCGGGAAAAATGGCGACAATGACGGTACATTACCTGATAATAACGGGAAAAGTCCGCAAAAGTCCGCAAATGGCGGTACAAATCCGGATAAAACTAGTCATGACGGTACATGTCTAGACATGTCTAGTCATGACGGTACATGTCTAGTCAAGGCCGTACATGTACCGGATACTCATACTCATAATCATAGTCATACTCATAGTCAGAGTGAAGAGGGGGATCGTGCCACGGAGGGGGATGAAGCTTTCCGGATACTCAAGGCGAGGCCGGAACTGTCGAGACTGACCTGGGAGCAGGACTTAATGGCCCGGAAGGATTGGGGGGCCTTTCCGGAGACCATCGATTGGGAACTGGTGGCAGGGAAGGTTGCGGATCTGGCGGTTTTGGCTGGGCCGATTGAACAGCCGGGATCGTGGTTGAGGAAGCAGTATGACAAGGTGATTCGGCAGGTTTATGTAAAAAATCAAAAAAACGGCGCGGCGCCAAACAGTCCGAAGGCATATAAAGGAATAGAGGGGAATGGTAATGGAAAATTGTGATACTTTATTAGAACGGTTTTTAAAGTCTGGATTTGCGATCTGTAGCGTTTTAAATGAAAGAAAAAGGCAGGATAAGAAGTGGGGAGTACAGGATCATACACTGGAATGGTGGCTGGCGATATTGATGGAGGAAGTGGGGGAGATGGCGGAAGCGATACTGGAAACGCATTTTAAGAATACGCGGTGGGCGAAACCGGAAAAAGGAGGGCATAAGAATATCAGGTTTGAAGCGGTCCAGGTGGCGGCGGTAGCGCTGGCAATGATCGAGTGTATAGATCGGGATAAAAAAGGGGAGATCAGAAAATGAATCGTTCAATTCAGGTTCGTCTGCCAAAAGTGGAACATCAGAAAATGGGATTGGCCCGCGCTCTTGCGGATGTGATTTCCGCATCTGTTCAACTTGCCGAATGTAAGCGTCGGCTTTGCGAAGTAGCGAGTGGCCTGGACTTTGAGTGTGGTAGCCGTAGTATTCGGCCACCACTGAAGCGAGGGCAAGGATTCTCGCTTCGAGTGAGTCGAGACGGTCAAGTATCTGTTTTAGGTCTTGATCTTTCATATCCTCTTTCCTCCAACGCCAAAAGTGAGGTTTCGTAATGAGCGCAGCGAATGAAGATAACCTCGACTTTCTTGTTCGGCTTTCTGATCGCTGGGCCAAGAAGCGCGAGGAAGAAGCGGCGACGATGTGCGCCAAGCGTGAACCGACCGAGGAAGAGATTGACCGCGCAATGGTCATCGGCAAGTGGTTCTTCGGGTGGACGGACAAGACCGGGCCGTGCCCGATTGGGTGCATGGATGAACACTGGCACAAGAAACTGTGCGCCTTGTTCGAGTGGATAGCCGTGCTGGAGGCGGAATTGAGTAAGCCGAACAACCGTCTTGACGGTTGAGGAAGGAGCGAAGCAGATGACGAATACCGTCGAAGACATGGTTCGCGTTTCCACCGGCGAGTTGGTGACGCTGATCGCCATTGCGGCCGTGAGAGACGAGAACTGGCCTGAACGGGCAAACGGTGTGCGGCCGCATCTCTCCGATAACGCGCTTGAGCGTATTCGAGAAGTGGGGCAAAGACTTATTGATTACGCGAACATATCGCTATGCGTCACGACGCATAGCAAGGAGGACAAGCCATGAAAGCTGAAACAGCAGTCAAAGGGATAAGTCGGATTGTGGTCATGCTGCATCCCGGACAACTCACAAACGGGAACGTGCTACCGATAACGCAAACCGATTTTAACGCCAGCGACGAACAACTGAACGCGTGGAAGCGGAGTTTCACAGAAAGTGGGGGCGCGTGCATTTACGATGGTCCTCCTGTGAACACGACAGATCAGGCGCGTGGAAGCCGCGTCAAGGAGGACGCATGACATTGAAGACAACGCAAGCGCGGGTTTCGGGTATGCTCGACCCGATTGTTCGGCTCGGTCGCGGTTTGGAATATCCGCTCATCATTCAGCGTGGCAAAGGTCGCAACGCTGAGTTCATCGCAGGCGTACACTTTGCAGACAAACCAACGCGGCGAGAACTGCGGCAATGGCGAGACGCTATTCAACGAGGCATAGAGCCGAACGCTATCGCTCACTTCGGAAAAGTGAGCGATAGCGTGAAGCCTCTTGTTGGGCATTTCGATTACGTGCGCCGCTGCAAGAGCGCACGCGGCGAGGAAACGCACAAGACAACTCACGCCGCACGCGGCAGCAGCACGCTCTGCGGCAAGCCTCTGGGCGGCATGTGGTACGTCCTGTCGGCGTGGGGTCGAACGCCCGATGAGGTTGACTGCCGGAAATGCCGTCGCGCATTGATGGCGAACAAGGTAATATCAAAATAGGTATGTCACCGAGTTATTACAAGCGGCGTAAAGAGCGGTTGTTACGCGCAAGCCGGGCGGGGATTGAAAGGATGATGGAAAAGTTTGTAAAACGAGAAAGCGATAATATGGGTAAAAAATTAAAGAAGGGTAAGAAGATGAAGAAGGGCGGGAAGGATAAAAAAGGCAAGCGGAAATGAGCGAGTCAATTAAAATGCCGTGGAGTAATGAGGCGGAGCGCGGGGTTATCGGAGCCATGCTGTTGGACGCGTATAAGGTTGTGCCGTACGCGACAAGCACGATGAAGGTATTGCCGGAAGCTTTCTATTCGGCCAAGAACCGGATTATCTATGCAACGATTCTTAAGATGTGCGAGGAAGGCAGTCCGGTGGACGTGCTGACGGTATCGGAAAAATTAAAGGCCAAAGGGAACCTGCAAGAGATAGGGGGGCTGACGGAGCTGAACAATATTATGGGCGAGGTACCGTCAGTCGGGAACGCTGAATATTACATGGACCTTGTGCGCCAGGAGTATATTAAGCGCAGTATAATTGAGAAGAGCCGGCTTACTGAAAACGAGGCGGGAACGGCCGAACGCGGCGACGATATTTTGACGCGCATACCGCAAAGGTTTCTGGATATAATTGAAGGCGTGGTTGAGAAAAGATCGCTATCGAAAACGGCGAATGAACTGATCGCGGATTGGGAAGCGGTGAAGTCGGGAAAGAAGAAGGTTACGGGTTTAATGACGCCGTGGAACAGGATGAATGAAATATTGGGTGGTATGGATATTGGACTGTACGTGATAGCCGGCAGGCCAAGCCAGGGCAAGACAACGGTCGAGGATATAATCAGCGTTTACAACGCTTCGATAGGGAACGCGGTGGCAAGGGTTACACTGGACTTGAACGAGCGCCGGCTGTTGGCTCGGGCGATTTGCAGGAAGTCGGGTGTAAGCCTGCCTAAATTGAAGAACGGACATTTCAGCGATGTACAGGCGGAAACGGTACGGGAAGTTGCGGAAGTGATTGCGGGCTATCCGATGTTCATAAACGATTACGATCGGGATATTGCCGGGATCTGCACCTGGGCGCGGAGCATGAAAATCCAGAATGCTATAAAGTTACTGACCGTGGACTACGTACAGCAGGTCCGGATAACCGGGAAAGATATCCGCATGTGGAACGAGAATCAGGAGATAACGTACGTGAGTCAGACTTTCAAGGGGCTGGCGAACGAGTTGAAAATACCGATCATCCTGTTATCGCAGTTGAACCGGGATTCGGACCGGGGCGAACGGATCCCGGCCTTAACGGACCTGCGCGGAAGCGGGAGCATCGAGCAGGACGCGGCGGTCGTGATAATGAGTTATAAGGACAAGAGTTACCCGGACATAAACTACAGGACGCCGCAATGGCTGGACGTGCAGAAGAACCAGGACGGGGATACGGGCGGAATAGAATACTGGTTCATGCGGGAATACTTCGATTTCCAGGAGGACGAGTTGGGCGCATTTGTGATGAACGGCGAGAAGGTTGAGAAGAAGAAAAAAAAGGGCAAGCGCGCGTTCCAACTGGCTGAACCTGCGGAAAGCCCGATACAGGATCTTGAAATATGAGCGGAGAACTGTTTGATCTATGGATGGTGGAGGCGCATGACCGGGGCGGACTACGGACCAGGAAAGCGCTGGACGTGGTTGAGTATAACCGGATGAAGTTTGGGAAGGGCGAGGCGACGCCAGGCTGGTATCCGATAGGAGTGTTCATCGGACCGAACGGGATGAACGAGGCGTTTGAACTGGTACGGGAAATGAAACATAAGCGCAGGGAATTAAGAGCGGCGGGGCAAGAGGCGGTTGGAAAATCGGATGAATCTGACGGATCGGACGGATAAAATGATATTTGAAGGGATTAAGGTATTATGAACACGGAATTGCATCAGCAAAGGCATATTGAACTGCATAAGATGTTTGAAGAACTGCTGGTAGATTTTATCGGGGTAACGGGTAAGTATCCGTCACGCACTCCGATCATGGAATTACTCGAGTGGTCGGACAGGCAGGCAAAAGCGTTGGATCACGGAATAGAGAACCCGGAAAATAAGGGAGGAAAACAAGATGAGCCTATTCGAGAAGGAACCGAGTCTGCGCCAGTATGCGGAACAGATCCGGGAAGCAAGTCTGATGGAAATGCCGGTTAAGGAAATGAGCCGGGAAGAACTGCTGGCGATAATCGGGTTTCAGATAAATTCGATTGCCAGGATAATCAACGAACTGGACTGCCTGAAAAAGCTGGCAACCGGACACATGATTAGGTTAAGCCTTAACTGAAGAGATTATACGATGAACGCGAAAAAAATGAAAAAGCAGATCCTTAATCTAAAGTCGTCACTAGATTATTGGAAGGGGAAGTACCGGGAGAAGGGGGCGCAAGACGGATTGAGTATAATGACGCGGGATGGCCGGATCTACACGGGCAAGGGCCGGTATGGTGTTTATCGAATGGAGAAAAGGATAGTGTTTGTGGCCGAAGATGTAAAACCGGATGTGGAAAGAAAAGAGCGCGGCGACCTGATAATCCTGAAATTTGACAATCTCAAGCGCTGGAAGGTACGGAGTCCGGGAGAAGTGGAAGAGGATAAGAATAATCTCATATTGGACCTGGCGGAACTCAGGAGCAAGAATGCGGAAAATAGAATTCCATCATAGGCTGCCGCCGCCGGGATTTGATGATATTCAGGCGGAAATGACGGTATCCGGGATAGCGCAGGAAGAAGCGCTGGTGAAGCTTCTTAAGATGCGCGACGCGGAGATCCGGGCGGAGCACGAGGATCCGCTAAGATACGGATATGAGCCTGATATCTGGAAAGTGGGCGACGCATTACTGGACTGGCCGTGGTGTTATGACCAGCGGTTTCTTAAGCGGTTGAAGGACAGGCTGAATATCGGATGGCGTGAATTTTGCGGGGAAATGCGGAAACTCCTGGGTTATCTGAATCCGGCCAGCATGTTATTGATCCTGGGCGGGAACAGATCGGGTAAGAGCGAATACAGCGCGAAACGCGGGATAATGGTGATGGTGGAATTACCATATTCCAGGATCCGGCCCATGCACATGAGCGAATCGCGCAGTCGGCAGGACCAGCAACCGCTGTACTGGAAATACATGCCGCCGGAATGGCGGGTGCAATCGGCCACGGAAGTTGAATATATCAAATGGAAGCAGAAGGTAGGTTTTGCGGATAATAGTTTTGTGACGCCGAACGGCGCGGACTGCGCTTTCCTGAATTACAATCAGGACAGGGACACGGCGTTGCAGGGCCAGGATTCAAACTACATGGCGCCGGACGAACTGGTGCCGGCGGATTGGGTAGATTACATTGCCATGCGGCTGGTGACGCGATCGGGGAAGGGCGTATTCTGTTTCACACCGGTGAACGGCTACACGCCAACTGTGAAAGCGTTTTGCGACAGCGCCAAGATTGCACGGACAATAACAGCTTATTTATTACCGCGCGACAGGAAGAGCATAAACGAGCCGGCGGCGCTTAACCTGACGGACCAGGAATACGAGGGAGTATGGAAAGCGCATCATGACCGGCGCTTGGCGCTGGCGCCGCAGTCGAGGCCGGAAGACGTTATAAGCTGGCTGGAGCATCCGGAACAGGTGAAGAATCCGCGTTATGAACAGGCGCCCAGGGTATTGAAATGCGTTGATCCGAAGAAGGCGGTGATCTATTTCAACCCGGCGGACAACCAGTACGGAAACCCGAAAGGCGTTGTCGAGAACATGCGGAAGAAGGACCGCGTATTCATAAGGCAGTTGTTTTACGGGGAAGCGGAGCGGACAGTATCCGTGATGATCCCAAAATTCAGGCGCAAGATACACCTGATAAAAGCGCGCGATATACCGAAAGACGGGACAAATTATTTCTTTATGGATCCGGCCGGAGACCGCAACCCGTTTATGAGCTGGTTCAGGATTTGCGGAGCGAATATTTATCTGTACCGTGAATGGCCGGGCAATTATTATGTACCGGGAGTGGGGATACCGGGACCCTGGGCGATACCGTCCGGCAAGAATGACGGGATAAATGACGGCGCGCGCGGGGAAGGCCAGGAATCATGGGGCTGGGGAAATTTAAGGCTTAAGTATGAGATAGCGCGGCTGGAAGGCTGGCTGGACTATGTTAAATGGCAGGAAGAAAATGGGGACCAGGAAACAATGCCGGGCGAGGATGAACTGGCTGAATGGGACGAACGGAACGGGGTGGCGGAAGTTGGGAAATACAAGGAGATTATCGAGGAACGGTTTATTGACAGCCGGGCCGCGAGCGCGCCGAGAGTTGAGAATGACCGGCCGGTTACGTTGCAGACTGAATTCGACGATATCAACCTGTATTTTAATTTGACGCCAGGCGCAGATATTACGGATGGCGTGAGCAAGATCAATACCGCAATGGATTACGAACTGGATGAAGCCGGGAACTTCATTAATCCGCCGCATTTCTTTATTTGCGACGAATGCGAGAACACGATATTTGCGATTGAGAACTGGATGAACAAGGACGGACAGAAAGGCGCGACAAAGGATCCGATCGACAATATCAGGTATTGCGTGACTGCCGGCCTTGAGGATACAGGCCGGCATCCTTACACGGTCCGCGGCGGATTCAGTTACGCGCCGCAAAGAACGGGTAGGAGCGTGGATCGCGCGAGAAAGGGGCCGCGCAGGTTACCGCCGGCCAGGGTGAAGTTTGGATGATCTTAAGTACGCCTGCCCGAGCGTCGGCCAGGGAAACACGCGAAATAAACGAAACAGAAACGCCTGCCGTTGCGGGTTCGATTTGAAAGACTGAACGATGAAAACTATGTTAGGAATCGTAGCCGCGCTTCTCGCGGTAGGTTCGATGCTCTTGTTCGCTGATGAGGTCGCCAAGATCAGCGATGATGTTATCCGCGATCTCCTGCGGCGCGGAGAAGTATGTCGCGTAATTGGGGGGCACGTCTGGGACAACGTGCCGCACGTTACTCTTGAGTATCGTCCGGACGGGGACTACCCGGAACATCGGAAATGCCGCTTGTGCGGCAAGGTCGAGACGAAGGAGCCAAGGACATGGAAGTGAGTCTTGTTCGCAATCTTATTCTCCGGCGCAGCGTGTTTAATCCGCGCAACTCGACGTGCGGATCAGCTCGCGTGAAAGACCTGTCCGTGCATTGGTGGTTCACCGACAACAGCGATCCGGCCAGCATCTACATTCACGCTTGCCGCTGGAAAGATCGGACGTATCACCGTGTTTGGCCGCGACTAATATCGGGCTACACCTGTAAGCGCATCGCAATGAGGAACTACATACACGGGGCCAGGCTGTTTTGGCTTTACGATGCGAACGTCCCGGGTGAGCCACCGCCGGAAGGCGGTAGGCTCAACCCGGTTGTTGGAACGAAAACAAGAAGGAGGGTTGATATGAAAGGATCATTTTGGCGTCGGATGTTGTGCAAACTCGGCCTACATG
>Ga0265297_10011071_pt1 | contig 11147 bp, 8 predicted proteins | sample Munlanlwell13791_FD_192502 | JGI IMG/M metagenome (GOLD analysis project Ga0265297, IMG submission 192502) | Leachate microbial communities from a municipal landfill in Southern Ontario, Canada - Leachate well 137-91 | ecosystem: Engineered > Solid waste > Landfill > Unclassified | place...
AAGTTCGGCAATAGAATTTTTAGCTGTTTGCGAAGATGATAAAGTCGAAGACGGCAAAATCGAATTAATCGGCCCGGACATCGACCAATTAAACCAGGGTTCTAAATCATTGCCTCTGGCAATAGTGGTTGATGTTTTTGGGCGTAAAATGCAGAAAGACTTCGAGCCGATCTTAGAGCGCCAAATCCATCGTTTTACAAATTATGCAATGGGCCTTATGCACATGGGGCAGCGTGATATGGTCTGGATCAGGATATCAAAAGAGGCGTTCACTAAAGGTTTTAGGCTTAAACATTTGGGGACTATTCTTCACGCCATGCTGCACCAGGAATATAGCGCAATTGTAGATAAAGTGCAGATTAAACTTTATACAAAGCAGCAGGATGTAGAAAAAATTTCCCATATTTGCCAAAAAGTTTACAATGACCGCGATGAAAGGCTTCAGGGTATGACTGACGAAAGCGTCGATACTTTTTATTCCTGCTTATTATGTCAGTCTTTTGCCCCCAACCATGTTTGTGTGGTAACGCCTGAACGTTTAGGCCTGTGCGGAGCTTATTCGTGGCTTGATGCTAAGGCCTCTTTCGAAATTACTCCCAGCGGGCCGAATCAACCCATTTTAAAAGGGAATATTTTAGATGCTAAACTGGGGCAGTGGGGTAATGTGAATGAATTCGTGAAGCTTAAATCGAATAACACTATTGATGCGGTTAGTATGTATTCGATGATGAACGGACCGCAATCTTCCTGCGGTTGTTTCGAATGCATTGTTGCCATAATCCCCGAGGCAAACGGGGTAATGGTTGTCCATCGCGATTTTTCCGGGATGACTCCTTCAGGGATGAGTTTTACTACTTTAGCCGGTTCGGTAGGCGGCGGAGTACAGACACCGGGTTTTCTAGGCGTAGGCAAGTTATATATTTTAAGTAAAAAATTTATTTCGGCTGAAGGCGGTTTGGCTAGGGTAGTCTGGATGCCCAGGGAATTAAAAGAGCTTCTCGGTGATAGATTAAAACAAAGGGCGGGCGAAATCGGCCAACCTGATTTAATCGATAAAATTGCCGATGAAACTGTCGCCACTAGCTCGGAAGAACTTATGGTTTTTCTTCAAAAGTCAGCCCATCCTGCTTTAAATATGGAGCCGATTATTTAAAAAAAAGCTTATAACAAAATCCTTGACGAGTTTATTTTAAACATATATAATGTGCCCTAGAAATGAATAAAAATTTCCTGCCTAAATTCTTAATTACTACTGCCACAACATTATGCGTTCTTTGTTCTACCGGTGATCTTTTCGCTAAAGGCGCGCCTGTTCCGCCGCCTGAGGACCCGTATACATTAGAAACTCAGGCTAAGAGTTATAGGGAGGAAGGGGCAAGATACCAGGCAATCGGTAATTTGGCCGAAGCAAAACTCTGGTATCAGAAAGCCATAACTTTAGATCCTAATTTTGCGGTAGCCTATAATGATTTAGGGGTAGTTTACGAAGCCGAAGGCCAGATCGATAAAGCCGAAGAAAATTATTTAAAGGCAATTAAAGTCGATCCGGCTTACTTAAGCGCATATTCGAATATTGCTTTTCTATACGAAGCTAAACGCGATCTGACTAAGGCTGAATTTTATTGGAATAAAAGGGCGACTTTAGGTTCTTTGGATGACCCCTGGACGCAAAAAGCTGCCAACCGGCTTAGGGATATACGTTCAGTCTTAAGCGACCACACCTTTGCCCATGAGCGAGAAGAAGAGGTCCTTGGGCTTATGCAGGATATAAAAGAAAATAAGATTACTTACGATAAAGAAGATAATGAGGTAGCCAATATTTATTTCCAAAAAGCCAAAAAAAGTTTTGATAATGGCGACCTTGCCGCAGCAATCAAGCTAGCCCTGGATGCCCAGCAGCTAGATCAAGATAACGAAGAAATAGAAGCATTTATTGATAAGGCAGAGCTAAGGGCTTTGTCGAGATAGAAAAATAACCTCACAAATTCTTTCCTTATAATTGAATTCCTTTTATAGTTAATAATGGCCGAAAAAAGTTTATTTTTGATTGATGCTAATGCATTTTGTTATAGGGCCTTTTATGCCCTTAAGGGCCTGAGGACATCGGGCGGCCAGGCGACCAACGCCGTTTACGGATTCATCAATATACTTAATAAAATATTAAAAGAACAAAAACCGGATTATATTATCTGCTGCTTTGATGTTTCGCGCCGGACATTCCGCAGCGCTAAATTAAGCCAGTATAAAATGAACAGGCAGGCAATGCCCGATGATCTGGTCAGCCAGATCCCTTTTATTAAGGATATTATCAGGGCTTACGGCATACCTATTTTCGAAAAAGAAGGATTTGAAGCCGATGACCTAATCGCCCATCTGGCTAAAAGCGCTTCTTCAAAGCAGATTCCGGTAACCATAGTAAGCAGCGATAAGGACATTCTACAATTAGTCAACGACAAAATTTCCGTATTTAATCCTTATAAAGATAATGGGACCCTTTATGACCCTGGCAAGGTCAAGGAATTTTTCGGCGTAAGCCCCGATAAAGTAGCGGACGTCCTTACGCTGATGGGGGATGCCTCTGACAATATCCCGGGTATTCCGGGTATAGGCGAAATAACAGCCAGGAAGCTTATTGATGAATTCGGTTCTTTAGATAAATTGGTCAAAAATATCTCCAAGATTGAGTCTGAAAAAATAAGGCAGGAGTTATCAGCCAATCTGGATAATATAAAATTAAATAAAGAACTTGTAAGTTTAAACCAGGAAGTAGGTATAAAACTTGATCTAAAGGAAGCTAAGGTCGGGCCAAGAGACACCGAAAAATTAGCCAAGATCTTCAAAGAATTGGAATTTAAAAAATTGCTCGGCGAACTGCCCGGTTTGGATGAGCAAAAGACCGAAATAATATTGTGTGAATGCAGTAGCGGGGAGCTAAAAGACCTGTTGAAAAAAAACAAAGAGCTGACTGTTTCTGGTTCAAATGCAGGTGATTTGTTTTTTGCTTTAGGGGATAAGCTCTTTGGCTGTGACCCTGCAAAGAAAGAAATGGCTGAAATTTTAGCCGATGAAAGAGTTAAAAAAACAGGCCACGACCTTAAGAAGTTAAAGGTCTCTCTTTCTAGGGAAGGTATCGTTTTAAACGGGCTTTATTTTGATACCATGATTGCGGCTTACCTTTTGAATCCTTCAAGGGCAGGCTACGGCCTTATTGATTTAGCTCTTGAAAATTTGGGCCAATTTATCAAGAAAGACAGCTTAGGATCAAAAGATGAGCTGGCTTTGCTCCTAAAGTTAAAACCCGTATTGAATAATGCTCTGGAAGAAAAGGGTTTAATGAAATTATTTTCCGAACTTGAAATGCCCTTGGTCCAGGTTTTGGCCCAGATGGAAATTGACGGGATAAAATTGGATTTAAAATTATTAAAGGACCTTTCCCAAGACTTAGAAAAAAGGCTGGTAAAATTAATTGAAAATATTTACGAAGAGGCAGGAACCCAGTTTAATATCAATTCGCCTAAACAGTTAGGCCAGGTATTATTCGAAAAACTAAAACTTCCGGTAATCAAAAAAACCAAGACAGGATTTTCTACCGACGAAGAAGTTTTAAAAAGGCTGCAGGATAAACATAAGCTGCCTGTTTTTTTGCTTGAATACCGCCAGCTAACTAAGTTAAAAAGCACTTACTTGGATGCTTTGCCCAAGTTAGTAGACCCCAAGACAGGAAGGGTGCATACTTCATTTAACCAAACCGGCACCGAGACCGGCAGGCTTAGTTCAAGTAACCCTAATTTACAGAATATTCCTATAAAAACGGATATTGGAAGCAAGATCAGGCAGGCGATCATTTCTTCGGGGAAAAGCACCTGTCTATTATCCTGTGATTATTCGCAAATCGAATTAAGAGTGCTTGCTCATTTGTCGCAGGATAAAACACTCATTAAAGCCTTTAAGGCAAACCAAGATATACACCGTTTGACTGCTTCTTTGATTTATAATGTCAGCGAAGAAGAGGTCAGCGAAAATATGCGTGAGGTGGCTAAAAGGGTAAATTTCGGGATTGTTTACGGCCAAAGCGCATTCGGCTTGAGTAAAGACCTGGAGATTCCGGTGAAAGAGGCCCAGAATTTTATCGATGCTTATTTCCTTCGCTATTCAAAAGTAAGAGACTATATAGAATCACAGGTAAAAAAAGCAGAAGAGCAGGGTTTTGTTACTACTCTTTTCGGAAGAAGGCGCTATATCCCTGAAATTAACAATAAAAATATGGGGATCAGGCAATTCTCCCAGCGTCAGGCGGTTAATACGCCTATTCAGGGAACAGCCAGCGATTTAATCAAACTGGCCATGATAAATATATCCGAACAGATCCGGCTTAGAAACCTGAAAGCCAAGATGATCTTACAAATCCATGATGAGCTGGTTTTTGAACTGCCTTTAGTTGAATTGAATTCGCTTTATTGTTTGGTAAAAGATAAAATGGAAAATGTTGCCGAGCTTGATGTGCCGATAAAAGTGGATATTAAAAAAGGGTCTAACTGGATGGAAATGGAAAGTTTTAAAGCCAAAAGAGGTTTGTAAATGAAGATTGCTATGATGGCTTCCGAAGTCCTGCCTTTTGCCAAAACCGGCGGGCTGGCCGATGTTGCGGGGAGTTTGCCCCTTGCCCTTGAATATAGCGGCCAAGAGGTGATTATTATCATGCCTGGTTATAAATGCATCGGCGAAACCAGATTAAAAATCAATAAAATAGCTGAGGACATATCTTTTTCTGTTATCGGAAAGAATATAAAAGTATATTTTATCGAAAATAAGCTTTATTTTAACCGGGACGGTCTTTATGGCGATAAGTTCGGTGATTATCCGGATAACCTGGAGAGGTTTTCGTATTTTTGCCGGAGAGCGATTGGGTTATTAAAAGAAATAAACTTTAACGCCGATATCCTCCATCTGCATGATTGGCAGAACAGTCTTGTTCCCGTTTATCTTAAAGAAAAATATTCCGGCAATGTTTTTTATAAAAAAATGAAGTGTATACTGACTATCCACAATATCGGCTACCAGGGGATATTCGACAGAAAAGAATTTCCTAAACTGGGCCTTAAGAATGAGCTTTTTGATATTAACGGGCTGGAATTTTACGGCAAAATCAATTTACTTAAAGGCGGCATAATATTTTCGGATTTTATCAATACGGTAAGTCCGACATATGCCAAAGAGATCCAGGGAAAAGAGTTTGGTTTTGGATTGGAGGGGCTTCTTAAAGAAAGAAAAAGCGTTTTAAGCGGCATACTAAACGGCCTTGACTATTCGGTTTGGGATCCGGGATCCGATAAATTTATCCTGCACAACTTTACTTGCGAAAACCCGGAGAATAAGGCTTTGGATAAAGAGGATCTGCAGAGAACCTGCGGCCTGCCGGTTAATAAGGGAATACCTGTTTTAGGTATGGTTTCGCGTTTGGCCGAACAGAAGGGGTTCGATATACTGGTTGAAATCGTCGATAAGCTTGGCAAAATGAATTTACAGCTGGTCATATTGGGGACCGGTGATTTAAAATACCACCAGATCCTTAAAAAAATGTCAGATAAATATCCCGGTTGTATTTCCTTAAATTTAAGGTTTGATGAGTCTCTGGCCCATAAGATTTACGCAGGAAGCGATATGTTTCTTATGCCTTCTAAGTATGAACCTTGCGGGTTAGGCCAATTAATCAGCCTGCATTACGGTACTATTCCTCTGGTATTTAAGACAGGTGGTTTAAGCGATACGGTCAATAGCAAGAATGGTTTTTTATTCAATGAATATTCGAAAGATAAACTGTTGAAAATGGTGGTAAAAGCCGTTTCTGTGTTTAAGGATAAAGCCGCATGGGAATCCCTGGTAAAAAATGCGATGAAATGCAATTTTTCCTGGATGGTTTCGGCGGATAAATATATAAAGTTGTATGCAAAAGCAAAAGCAAGTTAAAATAGTTTTAGGCATTACCGGTAATATCGGCTCGGGAAAAAGCACGGTAGCTAGGATGTTTAAAACTAAAGACGCTTTTTTAATTGACGCCGACCTTTATGCCCGTAGGCTATTAAACAAAGACCGGAGAATTTATCAAAAAATCCTTAAGTCGTTCGGCAGGGGAATACTAGAAAGAAACAAGATAAGCCGGGAAAGATTAGCTAAAGTTGTTTTTGCGGATAAAGCCAGACTTTTCAGGCTTAATAAAATTTTGCATCCGGTATTAATACGGGAGATTAAAGGCAGGATCAGGAATTCCGATAAAAGTCTTATAATTTTAGATGCGGCTTTAATCTTAGAAACCGGTTTAGAAAAAGTCATTGATAAGTTAGTGGTTGTTAACGCGGGGAAATCCCGGAGCATTGAGCGTAAATCCAAAGATAAGCGTTTTACAAAGCAGGATATCCTTTCGAGGATGAAATCCCAGATTCCCCAAAGCGAAAAGTTGCGTTTTGCGGATTTTATTATAGATAACAGCGGTAATATCGGTAAAACACGGAAACAGGTTTCCGGAATAAGGAGGGCCCTTGCTCGCTAAAGCTGGCAAGGATTTTTCTGGATAAACTCAAGGAGGATTTGTGGAAAAGTTAGATATCAAGAATCTTAAAGAAATGAAAATTAGTGAATTAAACAAATTAGCTAAAGAATTGAATGCTAACGGCACCAGTGGTTTAAAAAAACAGGACCTGATCTTTAAAATACTGCAGGCGCAGGCAGAAAAAGAAGGGTTGATGTTCGGGGAAGGTGTTTTGGAGATCCTTCCCGAAGGTTTTGGGTTTTTAAGGAGCCCAAACTACAACTACCTGCCTTGTCCTGACGATATTTATATTTCTCCTTCGCAGATCAGAAAATTCGAACTGCGCACAGGTGATACGGTAAGCGGACAGATCCGTCCGCCTAAAGAAGGCGAGAAATATTTTGCCTTACTTAAAGTTGAAGCAGTCAATTTTGAAAACCCCGAAGAGGTAAAAGAAAAGGTACTTTTTGACAACCTTACGCCGGTTTATCCGCGGGCTGCGTTTAATATGGAAACCAAGCCAGATGAGATTTCTATGCGGATTATGAGCTTATTGACCCCGATAGGCCGCGGCCAGCGCGGTTTGATCGTTGCTCAACCTTACAGCGGGAAAACCGTGCTTTTACAAAAAATCGCAAATGCGATAACTACTAATAATCCGGATGTAATTCTTATTGTTTTGCTTATTGATGAAAGGCCGGAAGAAGTTACCGATATGCAGAGAAATGTCAAGGGAGAGGTAATTTCGTCGACCTTTGATGAGCCGCCGGAACGCCACGTTCAGGTAGCCGAAATTGTTCTAGAAAAAGCAAAGCGTTTAGTGGAACATAAGCGCGATGTGGTGGTACTTTTAGATAGTATCACCCGCCTGGCTAGGGCCTATAACTCAGTGGTGCCTCATAGCGGTAAAGTGCTTTCAGGAGGCATTGATTCAAATGCTTTGCAAAAACCGAAAAGGTTTTTCGGCGCAGCCCGGGCCGTAGATGAAGGAGGGAGCCTTACGATTATTGCCACCGCTTTGGTTGATACCGGAAGCAGGATGGATGAAGTAATTTTCGAAGAATTTAAAGGTACCGGTAATATGGAAACCCAGCTTGACCGCAACCTTTTCCAACGCAGGATTTATCCGGCTATCGACATCAAACGTTCCAATACCCGCCATGAAGAACTTTTGGTTAAACCAGACGTGCTTCAGAAGACCTGGATTTTACGAAAGGTTCTGAACGAATTGAATAACGTCGAAGCCATGGAGTTGTTAATCGAAAAATTAAGCAAGACCAAGAACAATGAAGAGTTCCTAAATAGCATGAATCAAAAATAACCAAATCAACAGTAACTTATTTAAGGAGAATAAAATGAAAGACAAAGTGCATCCAAATTACAAAGACAGCACCATTGTTTGTGCCTGCGGGGAAACTGTGCATACTCGATCGACAAAACCGAGTATCCGCGTTGAAATCTGTTCGAAATGCCATCCGTTTTTCACCGGAAAGCAGAAGTTAGTCGATTCTGCCGGCCGCGTCGATAAGTTTATGAAGAGATACGGTAAGAACAAATAAGGAATGTTTGAACGTTTAGAAAGAATAGCCGCCCGCTATAGCCAGCTTGAGCATCTTTTAGCCAGCCAGGGCCAGATTACCGACAGGGACCAGTATAATAAACTGGCTAAAGAGCTTTCTGACCTTAAGGAAACCGTATCTTTATTTGTCGAGTATAAGAGTTTGATTAAACAGGCGGCAGATCTTGATACGGTGTTATCCGAGAAACATGATAAAGAATTTCTGGAGCTGGTAAAAGAAGAATTTAAGGATATAGAGAAAAAGAAGTCCGGACTGGAAGCGCAATTAAAAAAGATGATGGCCGGAGAAGATAGAGACGCCGGCCGCAATTGTATCGTCGAAATCAGGCAGGGCACCGGCGGTGATGAAGCCGGTCTTTTTGCGGCTGACCTGTATCGGATGTACTCAAAGTTTGCCGCAACAAAAGGCTGGGTGATTGAGCCTATGTCAAGCAGCGTAAATGAAGCCGGGGGAATTAAAGAAATTGTTTTTGGCGTAAAAGGCAATGATTCTTTTCGCCTGCTTAAATTTGAAAGCGGAGTGCATCGCGTGCAAAGGGTCCCGGCTACCGAAGCCCAGGGCAGGATACATACTTCCACGGCGACAGTCGCCGTGTTGGTTGAGCCCGAAGAAGTAGACTTAGCCATCGAGCCCAAGGATTTAAGGATTGATACCTACCGTTCCAGCGGCCCCGGCGGACAGCATATGCAAAAAACGGATTCTGCGGTGAGGATAACCCATATTCCAACCGGTACAGTTGTTGCCTGTCAGGATGAGCGTTCGCAGATAAAAAACCGGGCCAAGGCAATGAGAGTTTTACGCGCCCGTATTTTAGAAGTAAAAATCGAAGCAGAAGCCAGAAAACAATCCAGCGCAAGGAAGATCCAAATAGGAACCGGCGATAGGAGCGAAAAGATCCGTACCTATAATTTTCCTGACCGCAGGGTTACCGACCACAGGATTAATTTTACTTCTCATCAACTAGAGGCTATCCTCGAAGGCCAGATGCAGGAACTTTTTGATGCTTTACTAAAAGCGGAATCGGAAAAAAGAAGCCAAGCCAATGAATGAAGCCGAATTAGTTTTTACGCAGGTTTTAAGTTGCGACAAGCTGTTTTTATACCTAAATAAAGAAATTAATCTGGATACCGAACAATCTTTGCGGGTTGGTAAAATTTTAAGCCGCAGGATTTTAGGTGAGCCGGTACAGTATATCCTGGGAAGCTCTGAGTTTCTGGGTTTTAAACTAAAAACCGATAAGCGCGCCCTTATACCCCGTCCGGAAACCGAAATTTTGGTTGAGGCCGTTATAGAAGAGGCAAGACTTTTCAATAGTAAGCCTTTTGAGGTATTTGATCTAGGAACAGGAAGCGGCTGTATAGCCATAGCCATCGCTAAACTGTTGCCTGAAGCAATTGTTTGGGCAGGAGATATATCGGAGAAAGCAATAGATTTGGCAAAAGAAAACGCTAATTCGAATAAGGCCAGAGTTAGATTTATTAAAAGCGATCTTTTTAAAGGTTTGGAAATTGGCAAAAAATTTGATTTAATCGTCAGTAATCCGCCTTACATATCAAGCAGTAGTTTAGGTAGCTTACCTTATGAAATATCTTTCGAACCCAGCCTGGCACTAATGGCAGGCTCTGATGGTTTGGATTTTTACCGCAGGATTGTAAAAGAAGCGGTTTTTTATTTAAAACCTGAAGGGTTGCTTGCTTTTGAAGTGGGGATTAATCAGGCAAACGAGGTAAAACAGATATGTTCAAGGGATTTTAGTGATATAAAAATTTTGAATGATTACAATAACATTGAGCGGATAGTTATAGCCAAAAGAAGGAAACTATAAAAATGGACAAATTAGTATTGAAGGCGGAGCACGGTTAAAAGGTGAAGTGACTGTTTCGGGGGCAAAGAATGCCGTATTGCCCATACTTGCCGCAACCTTGCTGACAGATGATCCTTGCCTGATAAAGGGGGCACCTAATCTTCGTGACACCAATAGTATGCTTAAAATTTTGCGCTCCCTGGGCAAAATCGCCGACTTTGAAAAAGGTAAAGTTTACGTTTGCCAGGGTAAATCTTCTAGCCATGTTGCTGAATATAAACTGGTTTCGACCATGCGGGCATCTTTTTGTGTCTTGGGTCCGCTTTTAGGAAAATTTAAAAAAGCAAAAGTTTCTCTGCCCGGAGGTTGCGTTATCGGTGTGCGTCCGGTTGACCTGCATTTAAAAGGAATTAAGGCCCTAGGAGTAGATATCGGCATCGAATCAGGCTATGTCATTGCGACAGCAAATAAACTTCAAGGGTCATATATATATTTGGGAGGAGTTTATGGCTCCTCTGTTTTAGCCACAGATAATGTAATGATGGCCGCAGTATTGGCAAAAGGTAAAACTGTGATAGAATCGGCGGCCTGCGAACCTGAGGTTGTGGATCTAGCGGAATTTTTGATTAAAATGGGAGCTCGGATTAAAGGGCACGGAACACCCGTTATTGAGATTGAAGGGGTAAAGCATTTACATGGAGCAGAGCATTGTATAATCAGCGACCGGATAGAAGCAGGCACTTTAATTTTAGCCGCTTTGATTACCGAAGGCGATGTTTTAATCAAAAATATCCAATATAAGCATTTGGGCGCTCTTTTAGATAAACTCAAAGATGCAGGTGCAAATATTGTTCCCAGTGATGGAGTCGTACGGGTTAAAGGCAGCAAAAAACTGCGCTCTGTCAATATTACCACGCTTCCTTATCCCGGTTTTCCCACCGATATGCAGGCGCAGATGATGAGCCTGATGGCAGTCACCGGGGGGATCAGCGTAATTACCGAAAAAATTTACCCGGACAGGTTTATGCATGTTTCAGAACTTAACCGTATGGGGGCGCAAGTCCAGAGGGAAGGCCCGCATGCTATAGTTGAAGGAGTTAAATCTTTAAGCGGTGCCCCGGTCATGGCCAGCGACTTGCGCGCTTCGGCAGGGTTGGTTTTAGCCGGGCTTTCTGCGCGCGGTAAGACCTCGATTTCAAGGATATATCATTTGGAACGGGGTTACGAGTTTATCGAA